>Ga0209302_10000680_pt1 | contig 19578 bp, 9 predicted proteins | sample ArcOceMetagenome_2_FD_187445 | JGI IMG/M metagenome (GOLD analysis project Ga0209302, IMG submission 187445) | Marine eukaryotic phytoplankton communities from Arctic Ocean - Arctic Ocean ARC135M Metagenome (SPAdes) (version 2) | ecosystem: Environmental > Aquatic > Marine > Oceanic | place... | reverse complement strand
ACAAAACAAAACCCTATACACTAAGACCAAAAATATTTACTAAAAAGTTAAATAATAATTACCACCACCAAAACTTACCTAAAAAAAACTTTTTCTTAGGAAACAAAAAAAATTTGTATGGTCAAAAGCAGACAAAAAGCCGTAATAAAAACACCCAAGTATTCAAATATGGTGGTAGCTACCTCCACAATAAGACATCTGGCTCTACTACTCGCCTTAGGCTTTTTAGAAAATTAAACACACTAGATTTATTTAAGGAAAGGAGAAACTTACAAAATGAATACCACACGGGTAATAAAACTAAGTTAAACAGGGGTAAGAGTAAGATAGTTAGTAGTAGCCTGGGAATAACATACTCTCTATTTAATAAAAACATCTATAAAACGTGGCTAATTAACGGCAGCAATAATAAAAACCTGTTTATATTGTCCGGTATAAACAGTTTCAATAATAGATTATTCCCCGAAACAGTTAACACCTATTATAGTAAACACCTCGACTTGTTAACTGCACTTTTTAAAAACTTTAACCTAAAAAACAACACTAATAGTGGTAAACCCAACCCTATAATTAGTTCTATAATTAGTTACGAACCTAGTACTTACATAAACAATAATAGCGGTGTGTATTTAGGTGCTAAACTAAGACCTTATGGTGGTAAGTTTGTCGAACATAATACTACTGCCTCTGATCCCAGAACAAGTCCAAAATATAATAACTTTATGGGTACTTTTACAAAGTTAAACATAGAGTACGTTAGTAATAAAGATAGTAGCCCTCTCTCCAACATTATAACCTTTTATAATCTACTCTATATATACAACAAGTTTTTTTCAGTCAATAACCTAAGGAGGATATCAACTAAAAATTACTTTAATACGTACGCTAACATATTTCTAACTAACTCTGCTTATAATGTTGGGGAATTATCAATTAACAAGTTAGTAAGTCACAAAAAACTTAAAAAGTTAAACTTAAGCTTACTACTCCCCATCTTTAAAAAAATTAATCAAAATAAAGAGTCTTCTCGTTTTTTTAAAAAAACCAATCACAATAAAACTTTTAAAGATAAAGAGCCGGTCAGTATTATAACCTTAAAGGACTCGGTTATATACAACAGTTTTAATAAGGAAAAACTCTTCTTTAATAATAAACGTGTATACACTTATTTAAGGTACTCGAACCCCCCCTATAACACTAACACTAAAGTTGGGGCTGGGGCTGTTAGCCGACTAAATAAGAATACGTTCCATACAGAATACTATAGATTTAAAAAACAATCACACCTTAAAAAACTAGTACGAATAGTTTTTAGTAAAAAAACAAAAACACCTAACTACACAAAACAAAAACCCTTAAATAAGATAAATATTAATAAGTTTTATTACTTTAGTTTATCTAATAATAAAGGTAAGACTAAGAACCTTAGTAGTAACCTCCTAAAAAATCTAAGCAACTTTAAAATTAAAACAAATCCTAAGAAATGGGGGGGTAGATATAACAAGTATAGTAATACACTACTAAATGACAAGTGCTTGTTGGATAGTAAATTATTTTTCCTAAAAAATGACTTTAACTCCAAGAGTTTTACAGGTAATAACTCCCACAAAGTAAATAATTTATTTTTTTATGATCAGGACTATAATCCCTACCTCAATCAGTATAAAGGTGTTAGCAAGAACGGTAAAAAGGGTAATAAGAAGAGTTCTTACAGTAATAATATATTCACTGATATAACTCTCCTACAACTAACTTTAAACTTAAAGTTTTTTATGTTTTTTTTAAAAAACCCTTTCATAGTTAATACTTTACCTACAAAAATAACTAAAAACCCTACATCATTTTTCAGTAAAATTCTTAAAACACATTCGAACAATAATAAAGTGTTCAGTAACCTAACCCCTAGCAATAAGTTTAGTTACGTTTTTTTAAAAAAAGTTTTTTCTTCACAATCTATGTCTAAACTAAGTAAAAATTTCATACCTATATACCACAACACCTTAATTAGGTTTATCGAAAATATGTCTGGTAGTTCTGTTATTATACAGTTTTATCCATTCGTAGATCAATCAATATCCAAGTATTTCTTAATTAGGTATAAACTGTGGTTACCTAGATTAACGTTTTACGAAAAGAGATTAGGTCATAAATTTTTCTTAGAAGAATCGATACACATAATGCACCTAAGCTTTCTACTAAAAGACCCTTTATTAATTCTAAAGTGACTAAAAACCATAATACTACGTATTAGTTTTTGGAAAACAAGATCAATATTTAGGTTTATAAAGTACTTAATGCTTAATTTTTACTTACACGTTTTCCCTACTTTAGGTATAAAGGGGTTTAGGGTTAAACTAAAAGGTAAAATTAGTGCAGCAGGTAACTCACGTAAAAGATCGATACTATTCAGGGTAGGTAAAACTTCACACTCAACCTTTAACTTAAATACCCTACAAGAGTTCGATATAATAACAACTTTTACCGGTGTTATGGGTTTAACAGTTTCTATATTTTACTAATAATACTAATGAGATCTTTTAATTTATTTTTAGAAAATAATTGAATGTCAACATATACACTATCTGATCAAGTTTGGTTATCCGACTCCTTAAATTGAGAAAAAACGTCCACAATGGCTACATTTGATTGATCTATATTCTCTTTCCTATTTCAATCATCATTCCTGTCTAATTATATATTTACTGATTTTGTTCTAAAATTATCAACTTTAGATGCAATGTTGATACATTTAAACACTCAAATGAGAACTCCACAATTCCTATATGACTCATTTGTTTATGACGTAATACTATTCCTCAATATATACTACTTACCTTTTTCTACTTTAGTTTTATCTGGTTACCAAGAGCATGTTAGCTCAGTTCTAATACTATCACCGGAATTGTTTTTTTTATTCACCGAATACCTCAACTCGTTTGTAATATACAGCCTAATAAATAACTCACCATCAGCGGTTTTTGATTCTTATATGAATAATTTAAACTTTTACTATGGTGAAGGCTGTGTACAGTTGTTCTTCTTTTTTATATACGTGTACTTTATTGTATACATTTTCACTACAGTTTTTTTATTACGTTGGGTAAACTTCTTCGTTACACACTTCTGACGTTTTTATTATTACTTCTATTCAATATCTAAAGAAAGTAGAATACAGTTTGAGGCTGTAACCCAGACTATGGTTTTCTTCTTAATATACTGAGGTATGGTTTTAATGGCTTTTGATGACGATCAAGAGGAAGTAATCGAGTTTGTAGACACCTCCTTTTTTAACTTTTTAACAATACTAATACTATACCTTTTTTATAGGTATTCAATTCATTATTTTGCGTTCTTAGATAAATCTATAGAGGAAGGACGTACTATTGTATATATAACTCAGTTCGGTAGAGACTCATTAAACACTTTCTCAATAATCCTAAGGTTCTACGTACTAGTTTTTAGGTTAAACTTATATGACGTCTTTGATGATATATTAGATTCTTATTACGTACTAATTATTGATTTTGATGATGATGAATACTTTTCTGAGTTATTTTTATCAGTACATGGTACATTGTTTTTCACTAATGACAACCACGACGATAGATCAATGTTGTTAGAAGATGAAAACGGTTTTATGGGGGACTTATTTTATTTATATTTTCTAATCTTTGGAAAAATATTCTTCTTCTTAATATTCTTAACTGAGGAGCTAGGAAGACTAGTCTTAGGTTTTTATATCTGTTTCCTAATAATATTCGAAATGCATTCAGTAAATTGTTCCTACAGGGAAGATACTTATATGAATGTTAAGAAATCGTAAAACATCTTTAAAAAATATGATATTTGGTGATTTAAATTTAATCTTTATTCTATTCTTCTTCTTTTTCCTTACCATAGTAATAAATATAAACACAGCCCTACACCTATTACTAACAGCTGAGCTTCTATGAATTTCATTATATATCATAGTATTGTTAGTGGGGTTTATATTTGATAACGTAAACCTACTTTCATTAACGTTCTTTTTCCTAATTTTTTCGGCAGTAGAATTTGCTTTGGGACTTGTAATAATACTAGTGCAGCATATACTACTAAGGTCTATATACTTAAACACTTTAAGTAAAAATTCTCATAAATTTTCAGTACGTTTTAAGAAGAAAATCCCTACAAAATCAATAATATTATAAATATATATAAAATATGTTAAATTATATCTCTAATTTACTAAACAGTGTACTATACTCTATATTTAGTTTTGACAAACTCTTTAATAAAAATTTTAGAAATAACACCAACAACACTAACGTAACCTACAGCTTCTACTTTAAAAACTTCTTCGCACATAGTAAAACTTTATTTGTTAATATTTGGTCTCTACAAAAAGTAAATTACCTAACACTACATACTGCTAGTGCGGGTAGATGAATAAAGATAAGAGCTAGTTATTTACTTAACAGCTGAGTCTATACAACTAACCATAAGCGTATAGCCATAAACTATTTTAATTTTGTTTTAGTTTCTGGTACTGCTGGTATGAGTTTAGCTACAGTTATACGTATGGAATTTGCTTACCCTGGTGTAGGTATATTAGCCGGAGATAGTATACAGTATTTATGTATAGCGACTGCTCATGGTGTTATTATGGTTTTTTTCATGGTAATGCCTGCAATTTTTGGTGCATTTGGTAACTTTTTATTACCCACACAATTAGGTGTACATGACGTTGCTTTCCCTAGACTAAACAGTGCAGCTTTCTGGTTTTTACCCGGTGGACTTATAATGCTATGTCAGTTAGTATGTGTTGATAGAAGGTATCAACGTATGAACTGTTTTAACATTAGAGAAATACAAGGTATACTTAAGCGTAAGTTTTTTACAGACCTAGTTAATACAAGTGATAATAGACTAGCGATGGATTCAACTCTTATTGGTATAAGACACCGTAATAACATGTCAAATATAAATCTCTATGATCAGTCCTTATTTTACAATTTTGACCTAACAAATACGTCAAAGTATAAATCCTTTTTTATGGGACCATCAGAATCACATTCTTACTTATCTAACAGTTTCGTAAACAACAAATTAACTAAGTTTATTTCCCATACACACCAATATATTGGTTTAAGTTTACCCTCGTTTTCCCTAAACCAAATACTTAAGGATCTAATGTTTTTTTTATACTCTCCTATAACACACTCTTTATTAACTGTATTTAGTAGCTTTTCATATATAAAATACACTATGTTGACTACACTTTTTATACCCAACATGTCCTTAAGTAACCTACTAAAACTAAATACCAACCCTAGCACCGACTTAAATTCTCTTGGTACGGTAGATACTTTATCAGATATGAGTTATATCTCTACTACACAAAACTATAACGACTTCTCTAATTTAACAAAATTTAATTTTGCAGATAACTCAAGTTCGTGAAGGTTTAATAGGTACTCCTACCCATTAATTAGTTACGATTATAAATCAGGAAATTATTTATCTATATGAGACCAATTATACCCGGCACTAACTCTATCTTTTATAGAAGTAGCTAGGGGTATAAGAAAAGCTCCTTGGTTTTTTTCAGATCAATACACGGATTTATTAAAAACTAACTACTCTAATTTTTTATCAAAATTCACTAACCAACTTAACTTAAAATTAGCCGATGTTGATAACTGAAATTCAGTGTATGTAAGCCCACTAAACTCCTTCTTATCTATATTTTTTAATTTTACAAAGAATGATACATTCGTTAACTTAAGATGAATATCTATAAATACTCTTGATCAGAAACTCTATACAATGTTTAATTCTAGCTCTATACAACAACGTATACTCGCTAATTGACGTTCTTTAAAGTTTACTAGGGAGGCATGAAGATGTAAACTACTAGTATCCAGGCATCAAAACACTTTATATAAAAGGTTCGTTAGTGAAGAAAATTTAGTCTATTCTATAGAACGTAATACTAAAGATTTATTGCCTGGTTGAGCAATGGTAACACCTTTTTCAGCAAGGACTAGGTTTACTGCCGTCGGAAAAACTGACGTAGGTTTAATGGGTGTATTCTTAGCACTAAACGCTTCTATTATCAGTTCTGCAAACTTCCTAGTAACTTACAGGTACTTGTCAACCTTAAATAATCGTAAGATGAGAGATGCTAGGTCTTTTTTTTCAGAAGCACTAATAACGGCTTCTTGGATGATGATAGCCGCTAACCCTATGCTTGCAATTGCTATACTAATGTTGTTAAGTGACAGACATTGACAAACCTCCTTCTTTGATTACTCAGGTGGGGGTGATACAGTTTTATTTCAGCATATGTTTTGATTTTTTGGTCACCCGGAAGTCTACGTAATAATGCTTCCCATATTCGGTTTTACCAATACTATAATGTCTTTTTACTTCCGTAAACGTATATCTGCTAGAGCGAGTTTACTATACTCCATGTATACAATCGCCTTCTTAGGTTTTTTTGTATGAGGTCATCATATGTATATGGTAGGTCTCTCACACACAACTAGAATGCTCTTCAGTACACTAACTGTAATGATATCAGTTCCCGCTGCAACAAAGTTAATGCATTGGTGTGTTACTATAGTAAACAGTAGTTTTGTAATGGAAATACCATTACTATATTCTCTAACTTTTACCTTTTTTTTTGTTTCAGGAGGTATATCTGGTATGGCTGTAGCTCATACAGGTATGGATGTCTTATTCCATGATACTTTTTATGTTATAGGGCATTTCCATATAATGTTTGGTGGTTCTGCTATGCTTGGTATTTATGCCGCTTTTTATTTTTATTTTCCGGTTTTATACGGTGTAAAGTTTAGCCGTATCTACGCTTATATTCATTATACTTATTACACCTTAGGTCAGTTACTAATTATCTTACCTATGCTTTGGTTAGGTTATTGTGGTCAACCTAGAAGAATACTAGATTACCCATCTTCTCTAGGTGGTTGACATAGTATATCATCTGCTGGTCATCTGATAACAGTTGCCGCTGTACTATCATTTTTTATAATGATCTACGACAGTGTTAGACAGGCTAAACCGACAATAAGAAATAATTTCGGTGTAACTAGGTTTAATACACGTTTAAATTTTTATTTTTTTGAGATATCACGTCTTTCTTTTATACAACAAAAAAACTTCTATAACTTTAGGCAAAAAAAGTTATACTCGAACGGGTCACGTAGAAACTCTATATATATAGCTGACTTAGATTCTACATTATTCTCATACCAATTTATCAAGTAAAACAACACCCACCAATCTATAAATGTCAACTTTACCTAAAGATTTAAGATTTTTTAAGAATCAGTTTAGACACCTAAACTACTATACTCTACCCACCTCTATATTATTCGTATTACGTAAAAGACTCAACTTTATACTATTGTTTATTACGTTAATATTCTTTGTTATAAACACGGTTATGTAACCTGTAAAATCTACAAACGTGTTTAGTTATTATATATATGGTATTCAATGATTTAATTTTTTTAGAAATTACCTTACTAAGTTTAGTTTTCTTTTACTTAACTACTATCAACCTTACTACACTCCTATACGTTTCTGGTATATACCTAATGTTAATAGGTATCTTATGCCTAATTAACGACTGTGACATATATATTGGTTTTTTGTGAGTTATAGACCTAGGAGTTGGCCTAATATTTTTTATATTTATTTTACATTTTACTTCTTTTCTTTTCCAAAAACCACATTTCTCAATAACTACAAGGTATTTTTTTATGTTCTATATTTTTTTACTATTTTATATCTTTTTTTTTTATTTTTACAGTTTTTCAGCCAATAACTTAATGAGTTATTCGTTTACAAAAACTTGATATTTTAAAATACAACACTTAGACTACTACTTCATATTCAACTCTAGGGAAGTTACAGAGTTAAATTTACTAAAAGACAGTTATTTCTTATTAAATAGTTTTGAGTTTTTTGTAATAAACTTCAGTATATTATTTGGGTTATTAGGTTCAATATTCTTATGTTTTCTTATACAAAGAATATTTAACTTTATAAACTACAACTTTATCAAAAACTCTAACACTCTTGAGTCTATAGACTCAAGTTTTTTTATAAGACTCCAAGACTACTTATCCCAAACAAACACCCCCCAAAACACACGTGTATGGTCTAGAGTTAAAAAATAAAAACGTAATTATACTATATAACTGTTATTAAAAGAATCCTGAATAAACGTATCCGACAACACGAATATATGCTGAGTTAAAGTTTTCCACCTGTACAAAGGGTTTAATAGGCGCTCATCTAAACCAAGCCTATTTCTAAAAGGTTCTGCAAGGATTGTTGAACCTCCTAGATTAGAATACAAGGGTTTTAAGTACAAATATAGTATAAAAGGTGACATTGCGAGGTTATGGTATGTTAGGTCGCTCTACAGTACTAATTATATAGATGGTGTGACTACGACATTCAATAGTAACGATGGCGTTGTTATAACAAAAAAACAAAATATAAAATCTAAGTTCGTAAAAGGGCCTATATCAATTTCACTAAGAATTAAAAAACTACATACACTATTCAAAGTTATAGTGTAGTGATAAAAATTATAAATGGTATTAAACAGGTGAAATAACTTTTTAAGTTTACAAAACACTACCATGTTACACAGCAAGCAAGATAGTCCTTATAGTGGGATTATTGATTATTTTTCTGCACCAAATTTGTTAGACGTGTTCAACTTAGGTGGTGACTTCAATTACGATAACTCCCAAATCAAATTTCTATTAAACTCCTCCCCCAATTTAACAGAGAGTAATATACCAAGTATTCAAAGTTGAGATAATAACTTTACTACTAACTTCCTAGACTATAAAGTCTTATTTAGTGACAGTACTTTTTTAAACCTCAGTTCATATATAAGCGATATAAAATCAATAACACCGTTAAATAACAACTTAGACGATTTAATCACATTTTTCCCGGAGAGAACAATACATTTTGAAAATTTTGAACTATCTAATTTAGAGTTAGATGAGGGCGTTTTTGAGGCCTTATCTACACCTGATTTAAAACTCTTCTACCCAGAACCCTTTATAGCTTCTCCATCATTTGCACACGAAGATATATGGTTCTTGCATATATTACATTTCCAACATTGGTTATGATTCTTTTTTATATCACTAATAATGTTCTTTTTTATAACATTTGTTAATGTTGTACGTTGGTGTAACATACGTAATAAACCTAAAAGAGAGACTAGAGGTGTAAGTAGGTCGAAGTGTGCTGATATGATTACCGCTTGTGTACCTGTATCTTGGGCAACAGCAATTATAGTCACTGAGACGGTAGACGTAGTCGATTACTACGACGGTTTTAGTACGGGTGAAATTGTTATCGGTATTAGAGCTTATCAATGGGGTTGGGAGTACTTTTACCCTAAATCAATAGATTTAAACTATAACGTAAACCCCTCCTACTCAACTTTAATGGGTAATTCGCTAAAGTACTTTAATACAAGCTCTAACTCTCTCAAGACAAATACCTTATGAAAGTTTCATCAAGGTAATAAAGGCTTTAATATCTCTTCTGTTCCAGCACACCTAATATTAACCCCTACGGATAACTCTAATTTATTAAACTTTATGGATTTTGACAGTATAGGTACGTCCACTGTTAAAGACTCTACAGCTTTTAAAAAAATTCAATTTTTTTCTAAAACAGACCCTACATCACTCTTTAACATACAATCCGACTTCCAACAATCTTTCAATAAAGTAAGCTCATTGTATACTAACGATTTAACACTTAATACATCTTATAGTTATGGTATGGATCGCCAACACAACTATACCTCACTCACCTCAACCCTACCACTATTTAACACCTTACTTGATAACACTAGCATTAACAAATTTTTTGGCTACAACTTTAATAACTTAACTCAACATAAAACAACTAAAAACCCTTTAAGTATAGACAGATTGAGTTATCAAACTAATGGCGATGGTAGTGCTACAAATGAATCTAATATTTATGAGTACTATAAGTTGTTTCCCCAAAAATTCTCACGTTTTAGTGAATTAGATTTCGTATCCTTCTTGAAGTATCCTAACTTATTTTCAATTTTAGGTGCAGAGAATGACTCTAAACAATTCTCAAACCCACTTAAGCTGGTACTAAACTTAAATCATAAAAAAAAAACCACATTAAATTACCAGTCTTTGTTCTCTGATCTCCCTAAAACTAACTTAGGTACAATAGAAAATTTAGATAATTTGTACAATTCCGAAAACGTCTTTAAATTTAAAGACTTAAAATCCTCTAATTCACAGTTTTTAGGGTCTGAAAGGACTGTAAGGTTACTAAAAAACTTGAATACAAACAGCTACAAATGAAATATCTCCTCAACACCTAACCAAGTTAAGTCATTATCTGATAAGGTACTTGGTTATGGAAGTACCCCCGGAGATATATACCTTAATTCTGCCTCTAATTGATCAGACTTGGACAAGTATACTAAGTATTCAGGTAATTCTGTATGAATGCCAGCCTCTCACATCCCTATAATGTCTAATAACCCATTCTTTACAAACTCATCCTTTGATTTCTTCGACAAAGGTGGGGATGACGTAACACCTATGGTGTTAAGGAGTAAAGAAGAGTCAGCACCTAACTACACATTTAACACCTACTGATCCTCTTACTGAGCCTTCACTAACATAACTAACCGCTTATCATATATATCAAACTCAGTAAACCTTTTAAACAATTTTTATTTCCCTTTTTTTACAGAATACGCGGAGTATGATTTCCGTAACTGAGCAGCTATAGAGTTAATGGAGGATTCTTTTTGGGAGTCACCGTACTCTTCATCACTCCAAGATGAGTATTTTTCTATAAAGAATAACATAGCTAATGCGGACTTCTCTTCTAAACAAGAACTACTATTTAATAATAATTTAAGATTCGTAAAAGACTCAAAAATAAAAGCAGGTACCCTCGCAAACCCTTTTATAAAAGACCTAAATAATGGTGTAGCCAATTATTCTTCCTTACCTATATTTTCAGACGAACCTATAAGTAATACGAGGAACTTAATTCTTAAGGATTTAAACTTGTTCCCTAACGACTTAATAGTAGAGTCTAGTGAGGAGGGTTATGAATCTGCAAAGTATATAAACTATCTCTATTTCTCAAACTATAAGAACCTAATAAACGGTTTTTTTAACGGAGTTCAGCCCGTATCTTACGCATCAACTTTTGATAGTTTTAGGTCTGACTATGAAGACCCTTACTTGTACACGGATGAACAATCAAACCCTAACCTAAACTATTACTCTGAACAAACAACCTCAGACGTAAATAACAACCTAAAACTATCTAACCCTTTTAAACTACGTAGTACTATTAAAAACTCTATAGTAACTTATAGTGCTATACAAAAAGTGTTTAGGTCCCGTTTCGATGAAGGTAGGTCAAACGCAAGACTTGAAGACTTCTCAAACTCTTATGTTAAACACCCGTATATAACCGATAGTAGGCCTAGCTACGAATCTTTATTAGGTAAAAACAAGGAGTCATTCCTACAACTAAATTTCTACAACCATACTAACAAGTTAAACTTCTCAAACCTATCTTCATTGTTTTTTTCAAATAATGTTTATTTTATGGATTTACCTTTTCTAGTTTCTATGAAGAGTGACGCTTCAAGATACTTATGGTTTGATTGACAATCTAAGTGGTCTTCTATAGAAATTTCGGCTTCTTCGGTATCAAGGTACTCACTATTAGGTGCACCCTATTCAAATAAATCTTTTGAATATTTTACAGGTTTGGGTGATGACTTAGACTCTAGTGAAACTTATCTAGTTAAGTTATCCAAGGCACGTAAAAGAAGTTATAACACTAACTGATCTTCTACACCTTATTTTTTTTCTAGAGTAACTAATTGGTATAGCATGGACTACTCTATGGAACAATCTAATATGTTAAGTAACAATTTATCTGTACGCCTCTTCCTAAACAACTCACACTCTTATTGAAACTCAACAAGTTTAAGTAATAGTAAAACACTCTTTACACCTTCATACTCAAATATAAACTCACCTTCAAGAGCTAGTTGAAGACCGTTAGCAGGTATAGAATCGTTTTCTTATTCTGAAGGTATATTAGCTGATATACTCTCTAAAAGAGAGTACCTTTTTAGACATCTTTTTAGTTCAAAGGAATTTAAATCTGTCTTACCTGATTACTTCGTAGCTTCCCCTAAAAATCCTATACTGTCTGAGTTAGTACAGCTATTCCCTTTCGCAGACCCTATAAACTTATCTATTGAATCCTCGAGGGACCTACTCTATACACATTCCTCCGTATTTAACTTATCGTTAGTTCAAGCATTATCTACTAAACTCAATAACTTGAATACTCCCCTAAATACAGACTTCATAAATAATTATGCGCTGTACTACCTATTCGGACCTAACCCTTATAATTACGTTAGTAACTATACAGACTTCTATAAAAATCAGTATAGACCTATGGCTAAAGGAATTTCAAATATGATAAAGTTGCATGCCACAGGTGCTATTGCTATGCCTACAGAAACACGTCTCCATTTACTAGCTTCATCTAAAGACGTAATCCACTCTTGAGCTATACCCTCTGCTGGTATAAAAATTGATTGTGTACCTGGTTATTCGTCTCATAGAATTACAATATTCCTAGTATCCGGTATTTTTTGGGGACAGTGTATGGAAATATGTGGTAGATTTCATCATTGAATGCCTATAATAGTTTTTTTCATAAAAAGAGATTTATTTTTTTTATGATGTACTCATTTTATGCATTTCTCACCACTAGAAAACTCCTTCAATAGTACGGATAGGCAATTATGCGATTACATAAAACCTGCAAGTTATACTCAATCCTCATGGGTATCAGAAATTAACAACTCATTATAGTTTTCTAAAATAACTAATAAAATAAATACTAGTTATAGTGCGTTTCTTGAACAAATTCTACTCCTTCCTAAAATCAATTTACTTAAACGACAGTAAGTATAATAACAACCTTAGGCACACTCTTCGTATATTTTTTGAACGTGAAGTTAAGACTAGACATACCCCTACATTATTCGGAGCCTTATTTAAAGGTAGTAAATGGTCTGATTACCAAACCTATAATATAAACAAGTTACTTATAAAGTCGGGTTTATCTTATTTTTTATATTTATTAGTTGTTATTTTACTTGTTTTTTTCTTAATGGGAAGATCTAAGTCAGAACAGTATTTAGGGTTCTTACCCATCTTTAGTTACGTTAACTTTGTTTTAGGTTTTATACCTTTATTATTCCACGACTTATGATCTCAAGTGTTGTTTACGGCCTACGTACTTTACTTATTTGTCTTATCTTGATCCACCAAACTAATCAATAAACTATCCTTAAACTTTTTTTACTCACTGAGTAGTAAGGACACTACTAAATTCTCAAAAAATCCAAACGTAAACACCCTTAAAACCTTACATAACTTAAATTTAGCGGGTAACAACACCACTAACTCTAACAAAAACAAACTAATTAATTATTCTAAGAATATAAGTTCGTCAACTTTATCCCTAGATAAACTAAAAACCTCATATAACCACAGCCATAAAACCTTAACCAGTTTCAATTTTTTTTTTATGATACACGAAAATACAACTAAGTTACTAAATAGTAGTTATAGATCGGCCCGATTAACTACTTTAGATGAAGTTAGTTATATGGGGGGTACTAGATTACCTAACTTTACCCTTTTTAAAAATTACCCAATAACACCTCATACACTATTTAAGTTAAACAAGATAGGTCGTTATCCTTTGTTCTTTGACTTTAATATTAACCAAAACTTATTTATGTCCAAACAGCAGAGATGAATTACACGAAACTCCTTACTAAACAGTTCCATAATTAACAACTCTTTCTTAGTGACACAGACAAAAAAACTTATAGGTTCAGGTGTCCTAAACAAAGACTTGTCTACGAGTTCCCTGTGATTACCCACAAAAACATCTAAACAGTCCTCCTTAGAGTCTTACCTACACCTTAATAACCTATCAACAATGTTCTCTACTAGTACTAGTAAAAACTTATTTCTCAAATCGAATGGTATAAAAAACTCTACGTTCGGTAACTTAAACTTTTTTGAAAATAGTAGGTTATGGGTTTTTAAGAAATACTTTTTTACGAATCAGCAAGCAAACAATTTAATACTAAGCACACCTAAACTAAACTCAATAAATAACTTAAAACCTAATACTACAGATTACACGGGATCTAGTTTTTTAATAAACCATACAGACCTTACACTTACCGGTTACAACTCTAACCCATACACACCGTCAATGTCTTACGAACCTTATAACAAAGTACCTAACAATAAACTACCTTATACTAGTAGTTCAACAAGGAACACCTCTATACACCTTAACAATTTAGATATTATTACCGGTACTGACCTAAACTTATTCTTTATACTAACGTCCAGTCCACAAAACTACTTAATAAACACCGCACTATTTAGTAATTATACCAACTGGTACCAAAATAGTACTTACGTGGACTATAAAAATATCAAATTTAACTTATAAATATTATAAATGGCAGTTTTAAAAAGCCCAAAAAACATAACAAAAAAAAAAGTATGAGTTTCTAACTTTGTTAAAAGTAATAAAAGTTATTACAGCAAATCTAACCTAACCTACTCACCTAAGATTAAAAAAAAACTACTACGTTTAAGGGGTAAATATTCAAACACTTCAATAAAGTACCAAAATTATAATATATATAAAATTATAAATGTTATTAATAAATAATTTCATAGATGTAAATATATACCTATACATATATATGTTCCTATACAACTTATCACTAATATCATTTTTTTGATCAATCTTTAGTTTTATTACAATAAACTTCAAAACTCTTTATACTTTTAGCGAATTTACCCAAAACTCATTCATAGTTTTAAATTTCTCTGTATTATTATTTTCTATGGCCGGTGTACCGCCGTTTATAGGTTTCTTCTCAAAAGTATTTATAATGGTCCTAGTTCTAAATAATTATTATTTTATTTTTTATTTTTTATTTTTTATTTTATTATTTTTAGGTTTATATTTTTATATGCAAAATATACGATTTTTACACTCCACTAACTATAGAAGCTATAATACCCCTTTCTTAATTAACGAGCGCCTAGTTTCGCATACTTTTTATATAGTTATAACCATATTATTCTTAATAGTTTTTGGTCTGGTGTACATAGATGACTTTATTTTATTTTTTACATGAATTTTCTACTAATTTTATAAAATTTGAGCTTTCCTAATCACATATTACTAGATTTCAATTTTAAAAAAAGTAACTACCTAACCCCATACTGAACACTTAAGTTTATAGAACCTAGATCAATCTCACCTTCTTTTTTAGATGATGTCTCTGTAAAATCACTATTTCACAAAGAAGTTATAAAGTTAGATTGAATATCTTTTCTAAAGAATAACTATAACTTGAATAAACCACAGAAACTTAATAAGTTTAATTTAATACTAAACTCTAACCCACTAAACGAAAACTTCTCCAACTATTACCAAATGTCTGATTCAGTAAATATTAATTTTTTACGTTACGAGCGTTTATATACAAAACTAAAATATTCTAGATCACCAGCTTATGATATTGTATCTGGTGGAGCAGCTGCATTATGTGCTGGATTTTTAGGTTTTTTAATATCTGAAAAATTTGGTTTTGAGTTAGTGGACTCTGGTGATTTCTATTACCTATTTATGTACTTTGTATTCCTTTCATTCCTAGTAAAACCTTTACTGTATACCGCTAACGCCTTTAATAACCCACTCTCAACACTTTCTATAAAGAATATATCAACTTTTTTTATAAAACTGGTTATACTATTTGTACAGTTTATTAAAAAGTTTATATAATACTTTTATTACACACAGTATTTACGTACAGCTTACCTAAGGCTTATTAGTAGTGTTTTATATTTGATTTAGAGTAGCTCGTAGAATGTAATTATACGTGTGAATATGGAGATTCAACTCCAAAAACTAACACAATTTAATATCGATAGTGTACCGTACTGTGAAGGGTAGGTGACAATTTAGCAATTTGAGAAGTGAAAATTACTGAAACTTAATGTATAGTCTGTTAGAGCACTTAGTTATAACGTACCTTTTGCATAATGGGCTAATGAGTTAATATAAATAGCGAGCTTAAAGTTTTATCTGTAGGCGTAATTAACATGTACTAAGTTATTTATATTATACCCGAAGCTAACCGATCTAATTATGGGCAGGTCGAATTTTAATATGAGGACCGAACCCGTAACTGTTGCATTAGTTTGGGATGACCTGTAATTAGGGGTGAAAGGCCAATCAAGGTTAGTGATAGCTGGTTCTCCACGAAAATTATTTTAGTAATGAGTTTTTAATTATTTTATAAGGTAAGGTGATCTTTAAATTGTATGATTGATTATTGGATTATTTTTATAGAAACCTATAATATATAATTTTTTTTAAAAATATTTAAACATATTTGCGCAAAGGTAGTATGTTAAAAGGGAAACAGCCCAGACTATAAGTTAAGGTGCTTAATAATAGCTAATTTAAAAGGGTAAGTTTAAAAAAAATACTTAGGTAGTAGGCTTGGAAGCAGCCATCTATTAAAGAAAGCGTAAAAGCTCACTTAGTTATTGTTGTAAAGTGATAATATTTACATTATTTTAAACTTGTTCTATAATGTATAGGCAATAAGTTATTAACCGAAACTGTAGAAATAAACATATTTGGTAGTGGAGTTTTCTGTATTTTATTGAATATTAATTGCGAGATTAATAGGAGAAATCAGTATTAATAATATTAGCATTAGTAACGAAAAAACTTGATAATACATCAAGTTCACCGTAAATTCTAGAGTTTCACCTTAAGGTAAATCCTAGGTGGCTAACCCGTTCTCTTAAAAAAAGATAAATATCGTAAGTTTAAAGAGTTTAACTTAAAAGTTTGTAATACTATTAAGACCTACATATTGTGTAATTAGTTTATAAATATAGTACTTATACTTCTTACTTGTATGTAGCTAGAAAAAAATTAGTAATTTTAAAATTTTTAAATATATAGAACGTATTAAATCTGACACAAGTGAATAAGTTGAATATACGAAGGTGATAGAAGAATATGATTGAAGGAACTCGGCAAATTAACTCTGTAACTTAGGGATAAGGAGAGCTTTAAAATAAAGTATTTAAAAAGAGGGGGCGGCGACTGTTTATCAAAAACACAGGACTTTGCTAAATTTAATAATGATGTATAAAGTCTGACACCTGCCCAGTTCTTAAAGGTTAAAAAATTAAAGTTATGCTTTTTTTTTAAGCCAAAGTAAACGGCGGCTGTAACTCTGACGGTCCGAAGGTAGCGAAATTCATTGGCGGGTAAGTTCCGTCCTGCATGAATGGTGTAACGACTGCCCCACTGTCTCCAATTATAATCTAGTGAAATTGAATAGTAGGTGAAAATGCCTAGTTTGAACAGCGGGACGGAAAGACCCCGTGCACCTTTACTAGAACCTTATATATAGTACCTATTTTAATAAACACAGTAGGTTTAACCGTTAACTGTGTTTATTAAAGTTTTTACTTAAATTTTACATAAATGTTTTAAAATTGTTTTGTAAGGATGCTAGTTTTACTGGGGCGGTAGCCTCCTAAAAAGTAACGGGGGTGAGCAATGACTATATTATTATATACGTGTTATGTACATACTTTAATGAGTAAATTATAGTTTAATTAGTAAATTAACAAATTTATTAAGAGTAGGTTATAAACTGCTAGCCATATTGACCCGATAACCTTCTTTGAATAAATTATCGATTAACGGATAAAAGGTACGCCGGGGATAACAGGCTAATAGCTTTTAAGAGTTCCCATCGATGAAGCTGATTGGCACCTCGATGTCGGCTCATCATATCCTGGTTGAGAATAATCTTCCAAGGGTCGGTCTGTTCTACCGTTAAAATGGTACGTGAGCTGGGTTCAGAACGTTGTGAGACAGTTTGGTCCCAATCTGCTGTTAAGACGAAAAAACATAAAATCTTGCTTTAGTACGAGAGGACTGAGATAGAGCGATCTATGGTAGAATAATTATTAATTACTTAGTAAGTTGTAAAGCTAAATCGCGACAAGATAATTACTGAATTTTATTTAAAGTAAGAAGCTTATTTATTTATTTTCTTAAAAACTACTTATAGACTATGAGTAGATACATTTAAGCAAAAATAGATGTGAATCTAATAAGATGTTTAAATTTTGTATAATGTTTAAATTTTGTACAATTAGTTATAACTTTATAAATGTTATTTGTATAAAAAGCGTGTATGCGCCTTTGACACTCTAACTTAAGTTTACTTCCCAAAAACATTACTAACTAAACACTAACTAGTAAACCCCAATATCTAATTTAATTATATTAACAGATTAGTCTTACAAGCCTCTACTAATTGAGTTATGTCGATTAGTAGAGGCCTACGGGCTTCTATTAGTTGGCATAACTCAATTGGTAGAGTATTGAATTCATATTTCAATAGTTATAAGTTCGAATCTTATTGTCAACAGAGCGTAAGCAATTTTTACAATCGTAATTAATAAAAAATTATAAATGGTATTAAACAGGTGAAATAACTTTTTAAGTTTACAAAATACTACTATGTTACGTAATAAACAAAGTAGTTTATATGGTGGTATTATTGATTACTTTTCTGCACCAAATTTCTTAGATATATTTAACTTAGGTGATGATTTCAGTTATGATAACTCCCAAATCAAATCCATGCTAAACTACTCCCCCAACTTAATAGAGAGTAATATACCGGGTATTCGAAGTTGGGATAATAACTTTACTACTAACTTCCTAGACTACAAAGTTTTATTTAGTGACAGTATCTTTTTAAATCTTAGTTATTATATTAGTGACATAAGATCAATAACACCGGTAAACAGTAATTTAGACGATTTAATCACATTTTTCCCGGAGAGAACAATACACTTTGAAAATTTTGAAATATCTAATCTAGAGTTAGATGAAGGCGTTTTTGAAGCTTTATCTACCCCCGACTTAAAACTCTTCTACCCAGAACCTTTTATAGCTTCTCCATCATTTGTACACGGAGATATGTGGTTTTTACACGTATTACATTTCCAACATTGGTTATGGTTCTTTTTCATATCTCTAATAATGCTCTTTTTTATAACATTTATAAATGTTGTACGTTGGTATAATATATGTAATAAACCTGAGAAGGGGACCAGAGGTGTAAGTAGGTCAAGGTGTGCTGATATGATTACCGCTTGTGTACCTGTATCTTGAGCAACCGCAATTATAGTCATTGGGGTGGTAGACGAAGTCGATTACCATGACAATTTCAGTACGGGTGAAATTGTTATTGGTACCAGAGCTTATCAATGAGGTTGGGAGTATTACTACCCTAAATCAATAGAACTAAGCTATAGCGTAAACTCCCCACAC
>Ga0209302_10000677_pt1 | contig 19638 bp, 17 predicted proteins | sample ArcOceMetagenome_2_FD_187445 | JGI IMG/M metagenome (GOLD analysis project Ga0209302, IMG submission 187445) | Marine eukaryotic phytoplankton communities from Arctic Ocean - Arctic Ocean ARC135M Metagenome (SPAdes) (version 2) | ecosystem: Environmental > Aquatic > Marine > Oceanic | place... | reverse complement strand
TCGGACTCATCTATCCTATTGATTCCGTCACCAATGGACGCAGCACGATCTATATCAGCAAATCTCTCTTCTTTTTCTAAAGCCCTAATTTGATTTTCTATAGGAAAAAATAACTTGTCAGCATCCATTTAAACTCAGTTCTGTTTGAGCGGAAAGTTAAGACATAAAAAAACCTAATGGAAACGCTCCATTAGGTTTGGTTAACTTGTATTTGTTTAGGTTTATGCTTATTCTTTTAAAAGGTACTCCAGCTGGACTGAGATACCATTATAATCCTCTACAACTCTCGACACTAAATCTTCCAGCATCGCTCCTTTATCACCGTTTTTTGATTTTTTTTCGATTTCTAAAACCAAGGCTTCCATGTCTTTAAGCCCTAACATAGCTATGCTAGACTTGGCTTTATGGGCCAAAGGGTGAAGTGCACTAAAATCTGCCCTTACGACACATTCCTGCATTTCACTAAAATAATCTGGCACTTGTTTTACAAACATTGAAATGATCTGATGTATCATCTCTTTGTTTCCTTGAAAAACTTGATTTAAATATGACAAATCAAAAGAAGGATACTCATTTTCATTATCTATCATCGTTGAACTTTTGTTTGATTCTCCTCTATTTACGGAATTAGTTAAAGATTAGTTTCAGAAGATCACATAAAATTTAACCAGTTAGGTTTTTGGCATTAGTCTATTTGTATTTTAGCATTCGATTCACTATCCATGAAAAACATTTTAGTTACAGGAGGCGCGGGATTTATAGGCTCACACACCATATTAGAGCTTATTAAAAGTGGCTTCAATCCTATAGTTTTAGATAACTTTTGTAATTCTGAGAGATTCATCCTCGATAATCTAAAGAACTTAACAGGGAAAAAAGATTTAAAAGTATATGAGGCAGACTGCACTATTAAATCTGAGGTAACAGAGGTTTTCAAGAAAGAGTCCATAGATGGGGTAATTCATTTCGCAGCTTACAAAGCTGTAGGAGAATCATTTTCTAAACCCTTAGAATACCATGCGAACAATGTCAACTCCCTTACTGTTCTTTTAGAGTGCATGAAAGAGTTTGAGGTTACCAATTTGGTTTTCTCTTCAAGTTGCACTGTTTATGGAGACACTGAAGATTCTCCAGTTAGTGAGAATTCTATTAAGAATGCTCCTACCTCTCCATACGGTCGCACAAAGGCTTATTGCGAAGCTATTCTAAACGATAATAACAACTCTGACGGAAGTAACTTAAATGCTGTAATTCTTCGTTATTTCAATCCAATCGGAGCACATCCCTCTGCCAAGCTAGGAGAGCTCCCATTGGGTCCACCAAACAATCTAGTTCCTTACATAACACAAACAGCTATTGGGATAAGAGATGAATTGACCATCTTCGGAGGGGATTACAACACACCAGACGGAACCTGTGTAAGGGATTATATTCACGTAGTAGATGTAGCTTTGGCCCATTTAGCAGCACTCCACTGGGCTCATACGCAAGAAAAAGCGTTAGAAGCATTTAATCTAGGTTCGGGAAAAGGGGATTCTGTATTACATGTAGTGAAGACTTTCGAAGAATGTACAGGACAAAAACTTAATTACTCAGTAGGCCCAAGAAGAATAGGCGATGTTTCTACTGTCTATGCTGACCCATCAAAAGCAAAAAGGATATTAGGCTGGGAGACTAAATTTACACTAGGTGATGCTTTAACACATGCGTGGCAATGGCAGAAACAACTTTCGAAATAAGCATTTAAACAAAAACTTCGTTACATACCATAAGGTAATTAACAAGAAAACCCACTAAACTCCCGACTAAGACCTCCATTAGAGTGTGGTGGCCTGTATAAATCCTAGAAGCACCCACCAGACCGAGCACACCAACCAGGAGGCTTATCCAAAAGTATTCGTTGAACGTATCGTTAAATTGGTACATATGTGAAAAGGCACAGATAGCACCCAAAACACCACTGGCTCCAAGAGTATGAATACTAATTTTAAATTTGAATGATACTATAAGAGCGATTACTAAAGAACAAATGACACCGCAAAACATGCTATATATATCTGAGGGTAGATAACCACTACCAAGCTTACATCTGAGTAGCACATATGTCACACCAAAATAAAAGAGCATAAGTAAAAAAGGTATATAACGTTCTTTTCTTTTAGAAACTTGAATGTCGCTGATAATTTTTCTGGAGACCATTGTTCCAAGGCTAATAGCCGGGGCAAAGACATTTACAGCCATCACGATTAGGAGGAAGTCTTTTATTTTCGGGTCTATAGCGAAATAAATATAGCCTACATAATACATCGCTATGAGCGTACCATAAAGAGGCATGAAAAGAGGATGAAAGACCACAGCAACAACTCTAAAAAAATCTTTCATTTATAGCTCCTTTCTAAGTCTTGCTACTGAAATGTTTAATTGTTCTCTGTACTTAGCTACCGTTCTTCGAGCTATGTTATACCCTTTATCCTTAAGCACTTGACACAGCTTCTCGTCAGTCAATGGTTTCTTTTTATCTTCATCATCTACCGCCTCTTGAAGTATTTTCTTTACTTCTCTAGTGGAAACTTCTTCACCCGAATCTGTACTTAAAGATTCTGAAAAGAAAGACTTAAGAAGAAACGTTCCATAAGGAGTCTGAACATATTTACTATTAGCTACTCTACTCACAGTACTGATATCCATATGAACAATTCCAGCTATATCTTTCAATATCATTGGCTTTAACTTAGTTTCATCTCCCGTAAGAAAGTACTCTTTTTGAAACTCCGCTATAGCATTCATTGTGAACAATAAAGTCTGTTGTCTCTGCTTAATAGCATCTATAAACCATTTGGCTGAGTCTATTTTTTGTTTGACAAACTGAATAGCTTCCTTCTGTTTTTTATCAGGCTTACCGTTAGTAGCGGCATACCCTTTTAACATTTCATTATACGACCTGCTAACTTTCAAATCAGGAGCATTACGCTGATTTAAGTTTATTTTCAATTCATCGTCATCAGCTGATAACATAAAATCAGGGACCACTGCAGCTATTGATTTAGCAGTCTCTTTAGAAGTGTTACCGGGTTTAGGGTTAAGCTTTACTATTTCCTCAATCGCATCTTTTAAGAGTTCATCATCAATCTCCATTCTTTTCAGAATTTTGTCATAATGTTTCTTTGTAAACTCTTCAAAGTACTTACCTAACACTTCCTCTGCGACCTTGAGCTCCAGGCTATTTCTCGACTTTCGTTGTAATTGAATTAAGAGACATTCTCTTAAGTCTCGTGCTCCTACTCCTGGAGGGTCAAAAGACTGAATAATACTTAGAATATCTTCTAAGGTCTCCTTTGTTGTCATAATATTCTGAGAGAAAGCTAAATCATTTACTATGGCCGGAAGCTCTCTTCTTAAGTATCCAGAATCATCCAGATTACCGATGACATGCTCAGCTAATTGTTTTTGCTCTTCTGAGATATTCTTAAGCCCTAATTGTGTGTTTAGTAGATCCCTAAATGTAACCCCACTTCCTACCGGTATGTCCGTATCTTCTGTATCTGCACCATGATTATTAATACTTAATTTATAATCTGGAGTCTCATCGTCTTGCAGATAATCTGAAATATCAAAATCTTCTTCAGTACTGGCCTCTTCGGCTTCATCAGCTTCCTGAAGGTCCTCTTCTAGCTCCTCCTTACCTTCATCTAATGCTGGGTTTTCCTCCAATTCTTCCTTAATACGCTGCTCTAGAGCTATAGTAGGAACCTGTAAAAGCTTCATCAACTGAATCTGTTGAGGAGATAGCTTTTGGAGTAATTTATGCTGTAAACTCTGTCTTAACATACTCTAAATATAAGTTTAAAACTCTGCATTTTGCGGAGTTCTAGGAAATGGAATCACATCTCTAATATTGGTCATTCCTGTCACGAACATGATAAGCCTTTCAAATCCTAGGCCAAATCCGCAATGCTTAGCCGTTCCGAATTCTCTCGTTTCTAAATACCACCAAACGTGTTCTTCTGGAATATTAAAATCGGCACATTTCTTTTTTAGGACATCGAGTCTTTCTTCTCTTTGACTTCCTCCTATAATCTCACCTATTCCTGGCGCCAACACATCCATAGCAGCCACAGTCTTCCCGTCGTCATTTTGGCGCATATAAAACGCTTTGATTTCGGCAGGATAATCAGTAATAATCACTGGCTTTTTGTAGTGCTTTTCTACTAAAAAACGCTCGTGCTCACTACTGAGGTCTACTCCCCATTCTACAGGATATTTAAATTTTTTCTTTTTGTAAGGCTTAGAATTCATAAGTACTTTTATGGCCTCTGTATACGTAATTCTTTCGAAGTCATTAGAAGTAACAAATTCTAATCTAGAAATCAAATCCAATTCATTTCGTTCTACCTGAGGCTTAGATTTCTCATCATTAAGTTCTTTTTGCTTCAAGAATTCTAAATCCTCTTTGCAATGCTCCAAAGCATAATTCAAACAATACTTTAAAAAATCTTCCGCTAAGTTCATGTTATCATCCAAATCAGCAAACGCCATCTCAGGTTCTATCATCCAAAACTCTGCTAAATGCCTAGAAGTATTCGAATTTTCTGCTCTAAACGTAGGACCAAAAGTGTAAACATTACCTAAAGCCATAGCTCCGAGCTCTGCCTCAAGTTGACCCGATACCGTTAGATTAGTTTCTTTTCCGAAAAAATCCTTACTCTCATCTATAGCTCCATTTTCATCTCTAGGAATATTCTCTAAGTCGAAATTAGTTACTCTAAACATTTCTCCTGCTCCTTCAGCATCCGAACCAGTAATAATAGGTGAATGAAGATGAAAAAATCCATGGTCATTAAAGTACTTATGAATCGCAAAAGACATCGCATGCCTTATTCTAAAAACGGCTGCAAAGGTATTTGTTCTAAACCTTAGGTGGGCTTTTTCTCTTAGGAACTCCATAGAATGACGCTTCATTTGCATAGGGAACTTCTCTGGGTTAGCCTCCCCTAGAATCTCTAATTCTTCGGCTACTAATTCAGTAATCTGACCTTTCCCTTGAGATTCCAGTAACTTGCCTTTGGCTCTTACAGCTGCACCAGTACTGAGCTTTTTCATAAGCTCTTCAGAAACTACTCCCTCGTTTACTATTACTTGTAAATTCTGAATAGTGGACCCATCATTAACACTCAGAAATTGATTGTTTCTAAAAGTTCTAACCCATCCATAGATTTCTATATCTGACCCAATGTGCTCAGCCGTTATAAATTCTTTAATTCTCTGCTTATATCCAATCATAATTTTAAGGTAAAAATTAGCATTGCAAAGAAAGAAAATAGAAGCTTTAGAATAGCCGATATTCTCTATTTATTCTTTTGGTCACTTTCTAGAACGCCATCTCTTAATCTCACTATCCTATGCGCATAGTTAGCTATACCCTCCTCATGAGTCACTAAAATTATTGTATTGCCCGCTTTTTGGATATCATCGAAGAGTTCCATGATTTCATAAGAGGTTTGAGAATCCAGATTTCCTGTAGGCTCATCAGCTAAAATAATAGAAGGCCTATTCACTAGCGCTCGTGCTATCGCCACACGCTGCCTTTGACCACCACTTAATTCATTTGGCCTGTGATCCATTCTATCAGCCAGGCCAACTTGGTCTAGTACTTCCTTACCTCTCTTTATCCTTTCTGCCTTACTCGTTCCGTTATAAATTAATGGAAGGGTTACATTATCCAATGCAGTATATCTTGGAAGAAGGTTAAATGTTTGGAAAATAAATCCTATTTCTTTATTCCTAATTTCAGCGAGTTCATCATCTACCAATGAACTTACGTCAGGCCCATTTAAGTAGAACTTCCCTGAAGTCGGACTATCTAAACAACCCAAGACATTCATAAGGGTAGATTTACCGGAGCCCGAAGGCCCCATCAGCGCCAAATATTCATTTTCAGAAACAGAAAGAGAGAACCCATTGAGCGCCTTAACCACCTGGTTTCCTACTTTATATATTTTAAAAATATTCTCTACTCTAATTAAATCTGACATACTTCAAATATACTTTTTCCCTTTCCCTCTAAGGCAATGGCACCTCTTAGAGTATGTTAAAATAAGTTATTAATAATAGGGTTTAATTCGCCATAAAAGGACTGCGAAATTTTGGACAACTTTTTATCTATCTTTCACATCTACACTAAGTAAACCTCTTATAATGAATAAATGCCTTCTAGTATTACTCGTGATTTCATTTTCCGCTCACGTTAATTCTCAAATAATAGTGGATCAAACCGTAACACCAGAAGACGCGGTTAATAATATATTATTGGGTTCAGGAGTAATCGCTGAGAACATCACTTTCAGCGGTGACCTGAATCAAATAGGTTCTTTCATTGCCAATGGATCAAACGTTCCATTAGGAGAAGGTGTGATTTTAGGTACAGGCAACGTAAACTTCGCTTCAAGCCCCGACTTTTTTGATGAAGACATTCCAGGCCCGGGCGGCAATAATAATACAGGGGGAGGTGCCGGAGGGGGGAATTTTGGAGTAGGTGATTCAGACTTACAAATCATAGCCAATGTGGACGTAAATGATGCCGCCATTCTTGAATTTGATTTTGAAGCTACAGGTGACACAGTTCAGTTCAACTTCGTTTTTGCTTCTGAAGAATATCCGGAATATGTTTGCGGAACAGTTAACGATGCTTTTGGGTTCTTTTTAAGCGGTCCGGGCATAAACGGTGGTGGTGTTTATGAAGATAACGCTATTAACCTTGCACAAATCCCAGATACTGACCCTCCAGTTCCAGTGACCATCAACTCAGTTAATCCAGGAGTAGCTGGAACTAATGGACAAGATATAAATTGCGATGACATCGATTTAAACTGGTCAGATTATAATATCTATTATATCGCCAATGACACTCAGAATACGGACCCTAGCATTATTGAATATGACGGATTCACAGTAGTATTAACTGCTAAATCTGCAGTAGAATGTGGTGGACAATATCATATTAAAATGGCAATTGCAGATGGAGGGGATACTGCCTTTGATTCTGCCGTTTTTCTTCAGGCGGGCTCATTTGAGTCCAGTGCAATTGAAATATCCAGTACTGCTGCGATTGCTGGGAATTTAACTTTCGCTGGTGACTCCGTTATCGTTGAAGGATGCAATAATGCACAGTTTTCTTTCTTCAGTTCCAACACTGATTTAGCAGATACTATTCGTTTTGAAATTTTAGGAAGTGCCGAAAACATGACTGACTACGAAAGCATAGCAGACAGCATAATAATTCCACAGGGAGAATCAGAAGGCTTCATTACAATTGAGGCGTTTGATGACAGTATCGTTGAAGGTTATGAAACCCTTATTCTCACCTATATTTATGAAAACGGTTGTGGAGTGTTGGACACCGCATCCAGTCAACTATACATAGCAGACTATGTGCAGCCCACCGTTACTTTAAATGAAATAACGGCGCCATGCCCTGGAGACGATGTTACACTAACTCTAGAAACGACAGGCTTTGGAGGGTTTACCTATTTATGGAGTAATAACACTGACAGCCAAAACTTAGTCGTCTCACCCAGTGAAACTAGCGTTTATTCGGTTACCGCGACCGATATTTGCGGCACTGAGGTCACTGATGATATTACCGTCACTATTGGAGATGAGCTTGAAGTAATAACTAACGGCGGAACAAGCGGATGTCCTGGATCTTCTGTAAATGTTAGTATAGAAGTTTCTGGCGGGTTTCCCGACTACACTTATGACTGGCAAAACAACGGAGGAATCGGCTCTACTAATTCATTCTCTCCTTTAGTTTCTAGTAATTTCACAGTAACGGTGTTTGACCAATGTTCTAGTCAAGATGCCGAGGTATTTATAGATGTAGCCCAACTTGATAACATCACTACTATTTATAATGATACATTATGTGTAGGAGTTTCTAGTCCTTTTGTAGGTTTATCGGGCGGAACTAACAGCTATTCATATGAAATTTTAAACGTTTTAAATGAACTACAGTCAAGCGCAGTGACTATTTCTGAAACTGAAAATTCAACGAATTACACGGGTAATACTCCTGGTTTATTTGAAATTATAATTACCGATGCCTGTCCTTCAGTAAATTCATTCAACGCTTTCGTTTGGTTTGAAGGATGTAGCACCGTTTTCCCGAATGTATTCTCGCCTGACAATGACAGCGAAGCCCTTAATGAGACTTTCCAGGTTCTCGGGCTTGATGCTTTCCCAGGCTCTAGCATGATCATCTTCAATAGATGGGGAACTGTCGTTTATGAAGACACCAACTATAATAACAATAGAGCATGGGATGGAAAGAATAGTTCTGGAGACAATCTACAAAACGGAACTTACTTCTACGTATTCAAACGTTCAGATGGAGAGGAATTTGACGGAAGCATTACACTATTCAGGAAATAAAACTCTCTAGATAAAAAATAGGCTTCTAGTCGCCTATTTTTTTATGAAAGATTTTCCAGTCATCTCTGCCGGCTGAGCTACTTCCAATAAATCTAATACTGTAGGAGCCACATCAGCTAATTTTCCACTTGTGATTTCTTTATAGTCTGTTCCTAAAAGAAATACAGGAACAGGGTTCGTAGTATGAGCAGTATGTACAGAACCATCTGGGTTCTGTGTTTTTTCAGCATTTCCGTGGTCAGCTATAATTATAAGTGCATATCCTTTAGAAAGGGCTAATTCACACACCTTTTTAGCTTCTACATCTGTAGCCTCCACTGCTTTTACTACAGCCTCAAAAACTCCCGTATGTCCTACCATATCAGGATTAGCAAAGTTCAAACAGAAGTAGTTAGGTTCGTTCACTTCTATCTCTTCCATAATTTTACTAGAAACATCTGAAGCACTCATTTCTGGCTGAAGGTCGTACGTAGAAACCTTAGGAGAACTAGCCATTAATCTCGTTTCACCTTCAAACTTTTGTTCTCTTCCTCCAGAGAAAAAAAACGTAACATGGGGGTACTTCTCTGTTTCAGCTATTCTCACTTGAGTTAAACCAGCTATAGAAATAACCTCTCCTAGCGTGTTTTCCAAATTATCTTTTTCAAAAACTACGTTCACCTTTTTATATGTCGGGTCATACTTGGTCATAGTTACATAATGAAGACTTAATGGCTTCATCCCGAACTCTGGAAATTCTTCTTGTGTGAATGCCTGAGTAATTTCACGACACCTGTCTGTTCTGAAATTAAAACAGATTATGGCATCCCCTTCATTTATTCTGCCATCTCCATTACCTATTAAAGAGGGATTTACAAACTCATCTGTAATTTTATCTGCATAGTTTTTTTCTAAACATTCAGCTACAGAAGCATACTTATCTCCCGTGCCCGAAATCATTAAGTCATAAGCCTTTTTAACCCTTTCCCATCTCTTATCTCTATCCATGGCATAATATCTTCCTATGACACTTACTACCTTTCCCTTCGTGGTATTGCAATGAGCCTCTAAATCTGCTAAAAAAGCCTTTCCAGAGTCTGGTGCTGTATCTCTCCCATCAGTGAATGCATGGATAAATAACTTATCGAAATCTTCCTTCTCTGCCATTGTACACAGCGCCTTTAAATGATCTAAAGAGCTATGCACTCCACCGTTAGAAACTAACCCCATTAAATGAATAGGCCTGTCATTTTCTTTGGCATACTTGAAAGTGTTTTTCAACACCTCTAGATCGAAAAATTCTCCTGAGGAAATACTTCTATTTACCTTCACTAAGTCTTGATAAACCACCCTACCAGCACCTATATTCATGTGACCTACTTCGCTGTTCCCCATCTGACCTTCTGGCAATCCTACAAACTCACCATCTGTTCGCAACTCAGCGTTAGGAACCGTTTCATAAAGACTATCGATAAAAGGAGTTTTAGCCTTGTAAATAGCGTTAGAGTCTACATTCTCTCCATGTCCCCAGCCATCTAATATTATCAGTCCTACTTTCTTTTCCATCTTATGGGTTTTCGGTCAAATGTACAGATTTAAGCGGCTTAGAACTTGAAATAAAAATGCTGCTTTTCAATTCCTTTCCTAAAAAAAACAAGTCCAAATTTATAGCAGTTTATACTTAAGGAGATTTCAGGCTTAGAGATGATTTCATCCCAAGCCTTTTTCATGTCTGGCGACCAGTTAATGTCATCAAAAATGAGCACTGTATGCTCTTCAGTATTCAGTGAGATCTGCTCATAATTCCACATAGTGCCTTCATAACTGTGGTTTGCGTCTATGTAAGCCATATCTACAGCCTTCATTTTGCAAAGCACTTCAGGAAGAGAGTCTAGGAAATCGCCAAGCTTCAATTTCACATTTTCTACGTCTAACTCTCTGTGATTTTGCGATGCCACTTCAGCCGTGCTTGGGCATCCTTCTAAGGTGACTATTTCCGTTTCTGAAGCTAAAGCCATGTATGCGCTCGAAAGACCTAAATGAGTCCCTAACTCTAGAATAGTTTTAGGCTTAAAATAACACACTAATCTGTGAAGAAATTCACCCTGTTTTTTAGAAATAGAAGCCGAGGCATGCATCTCAGAAACCCTTCTATTATTCGATTTATAAACCAAAGAGCCCGCACCGAAATCAGTAATTTGAATCTCTGTTTTATCTCGTTTCAACTTACTCCTAAGCTTGGAAATTGAAGGGAAAGAATGCTTAAAAGCAGGCCCGAAACAAGCCTTATAGAACTCAAATAAAAAAGGGCTATGAAGTCCATATTGGTTCACAGCCCTTCGTCTATATTCTACATAAGTTTTTATTCTAAATCCTGCGTGTTTCAATAAACTTGATTGTCTGTAATAGTTGTTTCTAGGGAGTATTTCATTAATTTATCCTTTTAACAAGTTTCTAGAAATTACTATTTTCTGAACTTCAGAAGTACCTTCATAGATTTGAGTAATCTTAGCATCCCTCATTAATCTTTCTACATGGTATTCTTTTACAAATCCATACCCGCCATGAATCTGAACAGCTTCTACAGTATGTTTCATAGCTGTAGACGAGGCGAACAACTTTGCCATTGCAGAAGCCTGGTCAAAGTTTTCTCCAGCATCTTTCTGGTAAGCTGCCTTCAAGCATAATAATCTGGATGCTTCTATATCCGTAGCCATATCAGCTAGTTTAAAAGCGATAGCTTGGTGCTGGCTAATTTCTTTTCCGAATGCTTTTCTTTCTTGTGAGTAAGCAAGTGCCAATTCATAAGCTCCGCTAGCTATACCTAATGCCTGAGAAGCTATTCCTATTCTTCCGCCTGAAAGAACCTTCATAGCAAATTTAAATCCAAAGCCGTCCTCTCCTATTCTATTCTCTTTAGGAACTTTTACATCCTGGAACATAATAGTGTGGGTGTCACTTCCTCTAATTCCAAGTTTGTTTTCCTTAGCTCCCACCATAAATCCTTCCCAATCCTGCTCTACTATAAAAGCATTAATTCCTTTATGGCCTTTTTCTACGTCTGTTTGCGCTATTACTATGTAATAAGAAGCCGTTCCACCATTGGTTATCCAGTTCTTAGTTCCGTTTAGTAAGTAATGGTCTCCTTTGTCTATAGCAGTAGTGCTCTGAGATGTAGCATCGCTTCCTGCTTCTGGCTCGGATAAACAAAAAGCGCCAATTTTCTTACCAGAAGCTAGGGGAATTAAATATTTCTGCTTTTGTTCTTCTGAGCCAAATTTTTCTATACCCCAACACACTAAAGAGTTATTTACCGAAACACAAACACTAGCAGAGGCGTCTATTTTAGACAGCTCTTCCATAGCCAAAACATAAGAAACGGTGTCCATTCCACTTCCGCCATACTTCGGATCCACCATCATACCCATGAATCCAAGTTCTCCCAGCTTTTTAATCTGCTCAGCAGGAAAAGTCTGTGTTTCATCTCTATCTATAACCCCGGGAAGTAATTCACTTTTAGCAAATTCCCGAGCTGCATCTCTTACTGCTAATTGTTCTTCGGATAACTCTAAATTCATCTTGATTATGATTTGTTTTTTGGATATTAACTCTTTACTAAAAACAAGTATTTTCCTTTGTAAAAAGTCCTACAAATTTACGGGTTAAATTGTCACATTTCAAAGACATGAAAGAGCTTCGTATAATAGGATTAATGTCAGGCACATCTCTAGATGGATTGGATTTGGCTGCTTGTACTTTTACTTTTGATAATCAATGGTGTTTCACTATAAATCATTGTAAAACGGTAGCTTATTCCATGAGCTTAAAGTCAGCGTTGCAATGCCTAGATACTTCCACCGCGTTCGAATATGCTAAGACTGACCACGAATTAGGACGATTTTTTGGCTCAGAAGTCAATAAATTCATTTCTGAAATAGACTTCAAAGCAGACTACATCTCATCTCACGGACACACCATTTTTCATCAACCAGAAATAAATCTCACCACGCAGATAGGCCATCCTTCTGCTATAGCCGCTCTAACTGAAATTCCAGTAATCGGAGATTTTAGAACTGTGGATGTTCACTTGAATGGCCAAGGAGCTCCGCTAGTTCCAATTGGTGATTTACTGCTATTCAATGAATATAAATACTGTCTCAACCTGGGAGGTATCGCTAATATCTCTATCAAGGATGACCAAGGCGGAATTCGAGCTTTTGACACAGGAATAGCTAATATGGCGCTAAACTTAGTGGCCCACACCGAAGGAAAAGAATATGACTCTGGCGGAGAAATGGCTAAAAATGGTTCTATTAAAACAGCGCTGCTGGAGCAATTAAACAAACTAGCCTACCATCAATTACCTGCTCCTAAAAGCATAGGAAAGGAGTGGTTTAACGCTGAAGTAAAACCACTGATAGACAAATCCTTAAAGGATTATTCCTCCTCCGATGTTTTGGCTACTCTATGCGAACATATAGCTATTCAAATAGCTGCTCAAATCTCCAGCTCAGGAAAACTCCTGATAACAGGTGGTGGAGCTAAAAATATTTTTTTGATACAGCGCATTAAGAAACTTTGCTCCGCAGAGGTCACTCTACCAAGTGTAGAATTAATAGACTTTAAAGAAGCCTTGATCTTCGCCTTCTTGGGAACTCTTCATGCTACTCATCAAACCAACACTCTACAGGCTGCAACTGGCTCTAGCTGCAATCACATAGGCGGTTGTATCTACAGTCCATTTATAAGGAAGAAAAATTAATGCATTGCAACGCAGAAATACTTCGGCCGCCCTTTGTTATTTTCTATTTTTGAGCACTATTATTTTAAGACTCAATGAAAGACTTATTAAAGCAATACGAAGACAAGAAGCCAGAAGTAGTTTTCAACTGGAATGACCCGCACACAGAAGCTGAAGGATGGGTAGTCATCAACAGTCTAAGAGGCGGTGCCGCGGGTGGCGGAACCAGAATGAGAGCTGGATTAGATATGCACGAGGTAACTTCCCTAGCTAAAACTATGGAAGTTAAATTCACCGTTTCTGGCCCTCAAATAGGAGGAGCTAAATCTGGAATAAACTTTGACCCGAAAGACCCTAGAAAAAAAGAGGTCTTAGAAAGATGGTACGCTGCGGTTACGCCACTTTTAAAACATTACTACGGAACTGGTGGAGATTTAAACGTGGATGAGATTCATGAAGTAATCCCTATGACTGAGGATAACGGTGTTTGGCACCCACAGGAGGGAGTTTTTAACGGTCACTTTCAGCCCAATGAGGCTCAGAAAGTAAAACGTATAGGGAACTTAAGAATGGGTGTCGTGAAGGTGTTGGAAGACCCTAAATACTCGCCAGACATCAATAAAAAGTTTAAAGTAGCTGATATGATTACCGGTTACGGGGTGGCAGAATCCGTAAGACATTATTATGATATTTACGGAGGAAGCATAAAAGGAAAAAGAGTCATCGTTCAGGGCTGGGGAAATGTAGGTTCTGCCGCAGCTTATTACTGTGCACAAATGGGTGCTAAAGTAGTAGGAATTATAGACAGAGTAGGAGGATTAATTAATTCAGAAGGAATGTCTTTTGAAGAAATTAAAGCGCTTTTCCTAACTAAAAACGGAAATGAACTCAATGCTCCTAATATGCTTTCATATGAAGAGGTCTATGATAAGATTTGGGATTTAGACGCAGAGGTATTCTTGCCGTGTGCCGCGTCTAGATTAGTGAAGAGAGAGGAAATAGACAGAATGATCAAAACAGGAATAGAGGTAGTTTCCTGTGGTGCCAATGTGCCTTTTGCAGATCAGGAAATTTTCTTCGGGCCTATTATGGAATTTGTGGATGAAAACATTAGTGTGATCCCAGATTTCGTCGCTAACTGCGGTATGGCTCGAGTGTTCGCCTATTTAATGAGTCAAGGTGACGTAGATATGACTGATGAAGGAATTTTCTCAGACACATCAAACATTATTAGACAAGCTATTGTAAACATTCATAAATTAAATCCAGACAAGAATAACATCTGTGCTACTGGATTTGAAATCGCACTTAAAAAGTTAGTTTAGAACAAGATAATAAGTATAAAAATGTTTAAATATTTCTTAGGTAATAGCCCATCATGGTATAAGTACATCATGATTTTCTTCTTTGTCTTTAACGTGATTTCTTATTTCACTTTGGGAGCTACAGTTACATCATGGATTTTTATCGGTGAGTTTATTTTCACTTTAGCGATGGCGTTAAAATGCTACCCGCTGCAAAGTGGAGGGTTACTAGCCATACAGATTTTAGCACTAAACCTTACTACACCTCAAAACTCCTATAACGAAGTGTCTGCCAATTTAGAGGTGGTTCTTCTACTCGTTTTTATGGTGGCGGGAATTTACTTTATGAAACCACTACTGATGTATATCTTCAGTAAGGTATTTACTAAGATTAAATCGAAAATAGTTTTATCACTGTTATTCGTATTCTTGTCGGCTGTGCTTTCAGCATTCTTAGATGCTCTTACGGTTACTGCTGTTCTTATTAGTGTGGCTATAGGTTTTTATGGTGTATATCATAAAATTCATTCAAGTGATTCTGATTTAAATGATTCTGGAGAACTGGACAGAAAAGAACTGAGTGGAGGCACCCTGGAGCAATTTAAAAGCTTCTTAAGAAGTCTTATCATGCATGGTGTAGTAGGTACTGCCTTAGGTGGGGTATGCACCATAGTAGGAGAGCCTCAAAATCTTTTGATAGGTGAGAAAATGGGCTGGGATTTCGCACAATTCTTTATTATTATGTCTCCTGTTACCATTCCTGTATTAATCGGTGGATTAATTACTACTGTTATATTAGAAGCTACAGGAACATTCGGTTTCGGTGCTAAGCTACCTGAAGTGGCTAGAACTATTATAGAAAACTATACTGAAGAAGAAGATGAGAAAAGAACTCCTGGTGAGAAGTATGGTCTTTGGGTTCAGGGAATATCTGCTATTCTTTTAATAGCTGGACTGGCACTTCATATAGCTCCCGTAGGAATGATAGGACTTGGATTAATCGTAGTTCAAACTGCCTTTATGGGAATCACAGATGAACACCAATTAGGACATGCTTTCGAAGAAGCGCTGCCTTTTACAGGTCTATTGGTAGTGTTCTTTGTGATAGTAGCCATGATTCATGACCAGCATTTATTCGCTCCTATTATTCACTGGGCTTTAGAACAGAGTCCAGCTAGCCAACCAGCTATTTTCTATATGGCTAACGGCATATTATCCATGATCTCGGATAACGTATTCGTAGCTACGGTTTACATCAATGAAATAGAACAAGCATTTAACAATGGACTGATAGACAGACCACAATTCGAGAAGTTAGCTGTAGCTATTAATACAGGAACCAACCTGCCTAGTGTAGCAACTCCTAATGGTCAAGCGGCATTCTTATTCTTGCTTACTTCTGCACTGGCTCCACTCATTAATTTGAGCTATGGAAAAATGGTAGTAATGGCTATTCCATACACCATCGTTTTAGGAAGCTTAGGCCTTTTAGGAATATTGTATTTCTTATAAATCGTTCTTAAACATCAAGCTTAGGATATTAACCGTTCAGAATGGAAAATTTCGGAGGAACCAATCGATGCTGAATAATTTTCCACCTACTTTCACCGTTAAGCATTATATCTGACAAGCATTCAGATGCAAACCTGCTTATTCGGGAAGTGTTTCCGTAAACATATTTTATTAATTAGAGTACGCATTTAAAAAATCAACTGAATGAATCCCTTATTCTACCTACAAAACGGCGGACTAACCGTTGGAAATGAAACCACTAATACGACCACTGAAGTAGCAGAAGAAGCCGTAAAATCAGAAGGTATCATAGATGTTATGTTAGAGAGTTGGTACATTATGGGACCTCTTTTAGTCCTAAGCATACTGGCCGTTTATATCTTTTTCGAGCGTAGCATGGCTATCTCTAGAGCATTAAAAGAAGAGAAAAACTTCATGCCTAAGATTAAGGACTATGTGCATGACGCTAAAATAGAATCTGCCAGAAACTTATGTTCCACTACAGATTCTCCTGTAGCTAGAATGTTAGATAAAGGGCTTTCTAGAATAGGAAAACCATTAACAGATATTACTGCAGCCATAGAAAACGTGGGGAAATTAGAAATTTACAGTTTAGAGAAAAACCTTACTGCCTTAGCTACTATAGCAGGAGCTGCACCTATGATAGGTTTCTTAGGAACAGTTATAGGTATGGTTCAGGTGTTTTATAACATGCAGACTAAAGGAGTTGTAGAAATAGACGATTTAGCAGGAGGTATGAAATTCGCCATGATTACGACTATAGCTGGTTTGATAGTAGGAATTATAGCGTATGTCGCATATAACTCTTTAGTAGCTAGAGTGAGTAAAGTGATTAATAAAATGGAAGCAGGAAGTATAGAGTTCTTAGACATTTTAGAAGAACCAGGAAAATAACCCCCACACATGGATTTTAAAAGACGAAATAATGTAGATGTGAATCCGGGGATGTCTTCCATGACAGATTTGGTTTTCCTGATGCTGATATTCTTTATTCTTTTGGCCACTCAGGTAAGTACAGGGCTAAATGTGAATTTACCAAAGGCCCAAGGAAGCGTTGGAGGTTCTAGTCAAGTGACAGTAGGAATAGACCCGGAAAGTAATTTTTTCATTGGAAATGAACCGGTCGCTAGGGAAGAGCTAGAGGTAAAACTACAAGCTCTTCTGGTGGACAAAGACCCAGATAAGAAAATGATTATTCTTAAAGCAGATGAGATGGCCCCTACTGGTGCGACTATTGGAGTGGTGGGAATGGCGAAAGTCAACGAATGGAAAATAATGGTCCAAACCAAAAACGCGAAATAATATGATATACGCAGGAAAAAAAGAAGACTCCAAAACATCAGCCATTATAACACTGGTGGTTCATGCAGTTATTTTCTTGCTCATATTTTTCTTTATGAGTTTTGATTTACCGGATCCGCCACCAGCAGAAACTTATGCAGAACTGTCTCTAGCAGATTTTGGTTATTCTGATACAGGAAGTGGAGACAATGAGGGCGCGCCTACTCAGAGCAGTGCTGCTGTAGCAGAAGAAACTCCAGAAGAAGCAGTGGTAGACAACACTTCAGAAGTGGCTGCTAATGTAGCAGAAACTCCATCGACCAGCACTCAGCCTGCGACTACTCAGACTCAAGCTCAAACACAGAGTCAAACACAAGCACAAACTCAATCTACTTCTGTTGGTCTCAATAGCGCGTTACAAAACATGAACAGCGGTGGAGATGGGAATGATGATACTGGTGGAAATGTAGGAACTCAATCTGGACAGATCGATGGAAAAGGCGTTTTCGGAGATGGCGGAAACTCTTATAGCCTAGCAGGAAGAGTAATGAGAGGTGATCCTGAATTTCAAGGGACACCAAAAAAGAATGGACGGGTAGTAGTAAAAATAGATGTGAACCGAAGTGGAAAAGTAATTAACGCTACTGTTGATCAAATTAAATCCAACACTACCGAACAGTCCTTGTGGGAATTAGCTATGAAAATGGCTAAAACAGCTACATTCAATGATGACCAAGCTGCCAAAATTCAGCAGCGAGGAACAATAACCTTTACGTTCAAAGTCAACTAATTGGAATACGAAGAAATTCTTCAGCGTATGTTTTCCAGTTTACCCATGTATCAGCGGGTAGGTGCAGCAGCCTATAAAGCTGATTTATCCAATACTTGGTCGTTAGCTGAACTTACAGATCATCCAGAAAAAAATTTTAGAAGTATCCACATAGCTGGGACCAATGGAAAAGGTTCTACCGCTCACATGCTTGCCTCCATATTTATGGAAGCCGGTTATAAAGTTGGTCTCTATACTTCTCCTCACTTAGTGGATTTTAGAGAAAGAATCAAGATGAACGGGAGGATGATTCCCAAACAAAATGTAGTAGATTTTTACACTACTTATTCTCTGAAGTGGGCAGAGATTCAACCCTCATTTTTCGAGATGACAGTACTGATGGCTTTTGATTATTTCGGAACTGAAAAAGTAGATATAGCCATTATAGAAACGGGCATGGGTGGAAGGTTGGACAGCACTAATATTGTCCAGCCAGAAGTTTCTGTGATTACCAATATCGGTTTAGATCACACCCAGTTTTTAGGAAACACCATTCAACTCATCGCTGGAGAAAAGGCAGGGATTATTAAGGAAAACACTCCAGTGGTTTGTGGGCAAATGCTGCCAGATGCTTTGGAGGTGATAAACCGCGTTGCAACGCAGAAAAACACGCTTATTCATCCCTCAAACACTACAACTCCTATATACACGTCTGACCTTAGGGGAGATTACCAAAAACAGAATATTCAAACTGCACTAAAGACCATCGAGGTCATTCAATCTCAAAATAAATTCTATATCCAAGAACTGCACATCAAAGCTGGTATAGCTCACATAAAGTCAAACACAGGACTTAGAGGAAGGTACGAGATTCTATCAGAAAACCCCAGAGTTATAGCAGATGGCGGACATAATGCAGCTGGGATTAAGGTTCTGTTAAACGAGCTTAAAAAGGAGAGTTACTCAAAACTCCGCATCGTGTGGAGCATGGTATCTGATAAAGATACGACAGAGGTTTTTAGCCTTCTTCCTAAAGATGCTGCTTATTATTTCTGTGAATCATCTGTTCCTAGAGCCATGGAATTAGCTGACCTAGTAAAGAACGCTGAGCCATTTAATTTCGCCTTTTCAACTCACAGGACTGTAAAAGACGCACTCTCAGCGTCTAAAAAAGAATCGCAAAACAATGACTTAATTCTAGTTACTGGAAGCTTTTTCACGGTAGCGGATGTTTTATCCGAATAGTTCTTTTATTTTAGGCTTCCTATAATACCGCAATGAAATCCATTCAATCACTATCAATTAGTCTCTTATTACCTTTCATGGTCAAGGGTCTAGGTACTCTCGAGTAATTAGATATTTCAAAAAACGTTGACATCAGAGAATTCTTCTGTCATAGCTCCTTTTGAAAATTGTAGCAAAGATGACAACCCTGATTTTACAAGAAAATGAACTGACTTCACTATTTCTATAGAAGTTTAAAAAAGTGCCTGTTTCCTGAGGATTTAATTGTTGATTCTAACGTAGATGATTCTGTCGAGGCCTTAAATATATTTGGAACGATTTGCCCCTAAAATCTACGAATTCCATTTCATTAAAACGCA
>Ga0209302_10000676_pt1 | contig 19644 bp, 20 predicted proteins | sample ArcOceMetagenome_2_FD_187445 | JGI IMG/M metagenome (GOLD analysis project Ga0209302, IMG submission 187445) | Marine eukaryotic phytoplankton communities from Arctic Ocean - Arctic Ocean ARC135M Metagenome (SPAdes) (version 2) | ecosystem: Environmental > Aquatic > Marine > Oceanic | place... | reverse complement strand
CACCTGATATCGTCCGGGCATCCACCACAGAGCCCATTTCCGCTTTGAGGTCCACGATCGGGAGTCTCTGGTCAGCCGGCTGTGCGTGGCCTCGAGATCGCCTCAACCCGGATGCCGCCAGTCGATCCGTCGTCGACTTCGACCCTCGACTTGTAGCCGATGCTGCCGAGTGCCTCAGCCTTGGCCTGCAGACGCGAAGAGCGCGTCCAAAAAGCTTTCTCCGTCGACCACCACGGGCCCGGAAACGCCCGTCTGAGCCATCGTGCTGTAGGTTCCCTAGGCGAGTAAAGCGACTATGTGCCTGTGTTCAGCGTGTTCGGCGTGTTCAGTGTGTTCGCGTCGGCCTCTCCTCGCATTTGTCGGTTTAAGCCGTAAGCTAACGACTACGAGTAACGTTCTGAATTATGCCGTCAGTTATTCAATCAAGGCTTTTCGCGGAAGTCGCGCGCGGGTTTCGCGTCGAAAGTCGCGTCAGGACTGGACGCGACGCGAGATTGGTTTGGAACCCGCGTCCCCTCTCGCCGCCAGACGTCCCTAGAAGGCGCCACCGGTTCGGACCAGGTGGGCAGTCAAGCTCCCCCCCCAGGCGTCCAGCTTAGGCCTTAGCGTCGACCTCCTCGTTGGACACCTTTCAGTAAGTATGGACTAGGTGCTCACATACTGAGTTGGTGTATTTAAAGGAGTCATAAAAAGTCGATTTTCCCCATCAACCCCTCTAAGTGTGTTGTGTTTTCTGGGTGTTGGGTCCGAGGGGGGCATGGGCAACTCGCACGTCGCAGTGTGCAGCTCCGGGCGGCGTGCATATTTTCGCTTGCACGTGCAACTTTCGCAAACCGTGCATCTTGCGCTCTCAAACCGTGCATGTTTTCGCATACTACCCCCGCATGGATTTTCAGCGTGTCGTGCTGACGTGCTGCCGACTTTGTTTGTGGCTCCCGGCAAGAGTTACGCCCCCTTTTTCCCATGCTGGAAGTTGCCTCCTCGAGCTAACCTCGCTCGAGCCCCGCCGAACGACGCGAAGCGGCCGGTCTCGTCGAAATGAGTCGATTCCGGCTCAGGCCCGCAGGCGCTCTCGTAAAAACTCCGGGTGCAGACACACAGACCCTCGAATCCAAAATCCAGCTCGCATGCGCGTTCGCCGCCCGCGGCTGCGGCTGCTGCTCATCGCATTCGTGCTAACACTCGCGGACGGCGAAAAGGGTCCGGGTCCGGGTCCACTAGAGGCTCCCTTTGGTCCGCCCTCTACTCCATCACCACCGTCACACCCGCCTTTGCCTCCACCGCCACCGCCTCCGCCGTCGCTACCGCCGCCCTCCTCACCGCCGTCTGCGCCACCGGGCCTATGCACGGACACGTGCAACGTCCAAGTAGGAGGCGCCCAGGTTGGCGTTTGTGACGACGGCGTGGGAAGGCAGGATGGCGTGGCGGGCCTCTGCTTGCCGGGCACCGACTGCTCGGATTGCAATGTGCGCATCTTCGCCACTCCACTTCATGGGGTGCCCCTTGCTTGCTACCAGCGAGCGCTTCGCGGCGGCTCGGACGCCTGCCTGCAGTCGATGCTCGGAAACGGCGAGTGCGATTCCGGATGCAACACTTACGAGTGCGGCTTTGACGGCTTTAACAAGACGAGCAAGAGCTTTGGCGATTGTGGCCGCGCCAAGATTGAGGAGGCTTGTGTGTGGGCAATGCAGTCGTCGAAGCACGACTATAGAAACGTCTTGCCCGCGCAAGTCGCCGTTTCGATGAACTTCAGCCGCTTTGATCTATACGTGGAGCCCTCAGGGTTGCTGCACCTGGAGTTCCGCCTGGACGTCGCAATGCAGTGGAGCAGCCAACAGATGCACCGAACCGAGTGCGGGCCCGCCCTCCCTAAACTTCTTTCCGTTGCAGAAGGCGAGATCGCATCCCGCGCCAGCCTAATCGAGCAGTATGCCCAGACGCTCCTGTTTCTGCCGACGCTGTTGATAGCCGGCCAGGAGGCCACCTGGCCGCATACCATCGTGAAGTCTGACTACGCACTTCACGAGGAGCGCCCGTGGCTAACGCCGCCATTACCAAGCCCATTACCAACGACAAAGCCGCCCGTCTCGTGCATGCACTGCGTCGAGTACAAAGAAACCCTCGCCTTCACCCTCGGCTTTCGGCAGAACTACAAGTACTTCCCATTCGACCAGCACGACCTTCAGCTGCACATTTCCATTCCGGAGGTGGCAATGTCTGGCTGCGACCAGGCTGTTCAGGCTCTTCGGGACAAAGCAGGTGAACTGCTCAAAAACCTCCTGCCGGCAGACCAAACTTGGCGTGCCTCTGGGGATCAGCCTATATCGCGCACCACTGACACTGACGGCACGAACGATCGCGTACCCGGGTGCCGCATCCGGGTCCGCGTACAGCGCAACGGCAACACCTTCGTTATCAAGAAGATCGTAGTGCTCGTCATGATTGTATACGCCGCACTCATTGCGCTGCATCTTAATCCGCTCTCACCGCCTCTTGTCGGTGCGCGTTTCGCCATCCAGATCACCGCTATGCTAGTCATTGCTGTCCGCAGCCAGGAAAACCTTGACGACGAAATAGGACGCAACACCGAGCTTCTGTGGTTGAACATTTTTATGTTTGGCCAATTTGCGGCCGCACTGAGCGCCCTTGTGGAGAGTGCTGTGGTCCACCACCTCATCCGCGGCGGTAAGGACACACTCGCGCTGCTCCTCGATCAAATCTTCCGCGTTCTGCTCCCCATGCTGATCTATCCCGCGTGTGTTGCTGGCTCCATTGCTGGTGCGCTCACGGCGAGCGACACAGTGAGCGTTGTCGCCGTCGCGTGCGGCATCCTCATTCCGTTGGCCTGGGGTGTGATGCGCGTGTGGCGTGCGTTTTCAAAATTCCACGCCAGCAAGGCGCGACTTGCGAGGCAGCTAATCGACGCGGACGATAGCGAGATTGACGATTCCTCGGAGTCATCGCTCCTACGCGAGGCCTTTGAGCTGTTCGACTTAGATAGGAGTGGAGACATCGACGCGAATGAGGTGCGGTCACTTCTCAACACCATGTTCCCGCTGATGCCCGTGGCCCATCGCAAAGCTGCGCTCAAGCTTGAAGCTATTCCCAACAGCGACCAGCGCGTTCGCTTTGAAGATTTTGACGACACAATTCTCGAGTGGAGAAGGTACTCGGCAGAACACGACCCCCAAAGCACGTGGCGTGAACCTCCCCCGGTGCTCGCAAGGCTCTCTCAGAAGGTGGGCTCGGTCCTTCGCTTTCCCAACGCGCCAACGTTGAACTTGAAGGCGTCGCAAAGTAAGGGGCTGTGGAGCCCGTCGCAAAGTGTCGTGTGACCAGTCACCGAGCTGCGGGTGCGGCGCTCTATCCATCGGTAAGAACTGTACAGCTGATTTCGTCTCAGCACTCGATCCGAATGGATCATTATTAATTACTTTTCGTAAAGTTTATAATTCTTTCCTCTCCACCTAGCATGCCACCTAGCCGACCCGTTTCTTAAACGTTAAAGCCGTAATCTTATCTTTACAGTAAAGCCGTATCTTTAAGGTTGTAGACTCGTTTTTTTTCTTAGAGGGGCGTGTTTAGAAGGGTTGGCGGAGACGTGTATTTAAAACGAGTCGACCCGTCGGCCTGAGTCGCTCCGTGGCTCCGACTCCTCGACACCTGCCCTACAGTGCTCGTTCCGCTCGTCGGACGAGTCGCCCCGACTCGTCGGGCGGCAACGACTCGTCGGTCCGAGGAGTTGCGTCCGGACGTCGCCGAGTCGTCAGACATATGAGTCGAGGAGTCGCTCCGACAAAGTCCGAACCTGATTTTAATTATCAATATAACGACCGGTGGGTCTGGCCCCCCCCCGCATCCCCTTGGCCCATGGCTATCCAAACACAAGAACAGATGAAACAAACACACGGTCACCTCAAGAACTACACGGCCGTCGCTCGAGCGACGACCAGCTCCAGCAGGGTGCTGGGAGGCGGCTGGCCTGGCTGGTGGCTGCATCCTCGCCACCCACGAAATGCAGTGGTCGACCATGTCTCAACTAGCCCGTGTGGTCAAGCTCCTTCTCCAACTGCCACAGCAGGCACCTGCCAGGCTGCGCTGCCACGTCCTTCGGTCTTGCCTGGAGCAGCGTTGATTGCTTGCGCCAACAAGACACACACGGTCAAAGGTGACGGAGTGGCTGAGGCGTGTGCTGTGCGCACTCACGCAGCCTTCACATCGACCCTGCTCCCTGGTCGCCCTGAGGCCGCCGCTGCGGGTCTGTGAAGCCTTCTTCAAGATCTCGTTCTTGGCCCTCGGCAGCCGCTGAAACTTCGGGGAGCTGCAGAGTGCAAGACGACCGGCCGACGCGATGCGACTGTGAGCTCGTCGATCACAAGTCGTGCGCCCATCGACTCGGCAGCCCGGGCTGTCAACCCGGACCATCCAAGCCTGAACTCGAAGTGCGGCTGCCCAGCACCAACCGCCGCGTGCTCTGGGCGACCTTCACAGACCCGCACAGTCGCATCGCGTCGGCCGGTCGTCTGCACTCTGCAGCTCCCCGAAAAACACAGACACAATTCGCACTGTAGAGAGGGGGTGTCATGCGCGGCCGTTCTTGTGGTAAGACTGCCCCCCCCGTACCCGGCCTCACCCGGGTAGGCGGGGGGGCTAAAAAAAATCGCGAGGCTTCGCTCCGCGGCGGTCCGACTCGTCCGACTCGTCCGACTCGCCGTCGGTCGAAAGGGGCCTTCGACTCCTCGACTCGTCGACTCCTCGGTTGAACGGGCGCGGTCGATTGTGGAGCGACCCTGACGACCCCGCTCCTCATGAGTTTGAGCGACGCCACCTGCTATGAGTCGGAACGGCGTGCAGCCGCACCGCGAAAAGCTGCCCTGGGGTTCAAACCCTAACCATGCACGCTATCATCCGACGGTGGCAGCTCCGCCTTCCGACTAATGCTCGGGTTGCATCCACGCTTCTTGAGGTGCGAGACCCAGAGGTCGGGACACATTTGACCCGAGACACATTTGACCCGAGACACATTTGCCCCGAGACACATTTGTGCGGCCTGTTGGCGAATGCGCGCGCTTGCGCTCGCGCTCGGAGTGCTCGCCCTGGCGAGCCCTGCCCTCGGGCAGGAGGAGCCGCCGCTGCACACGCACCTTAAACCCTTCGACAAGGACGCCCTGGGCCGCGCGCTCGTCGACGCCGACGAGTTTCAGCTGGATAGGAAGGACTGGCAGGGCAATACGGCGCTCATGGTGGCCGTCTGCTCGGGCAACTTGGAGGCTGTGCAGATGTTGGTGGAGGCGGGCGCGTGCACCACGGTGCGATATGGAGGCACCAAGGGCGGCTTCTCCGTGATGCATGCCGCTGCCTTCAATGGCCGGGATGAGGTCCTCAGCTACATGCTCCAAAGGGCGAGGGACTCCGGCAAGAACCTGACGGTGGCGCTCAACCAGCGGCACAAGGCGGATGGCCACGCTCCGCTGCACAGGGCGGCTTGGGGGGTCCAGGAGAGGTTTACGCGCACAATTAAGGTGCTGCTGGAGGCGGGCGCGGACCACAACCTGAAGTCGAGCAGCAACCAATTGCGCGCCGTCGAGATGACGAAGTGGCAGGAGGACGACGGCACCATCGCGGGCAACAAGGCTAGCGAACAGCTCTTGATTGACTGGGAGCTCCAGCACCCGCCCTGCGTCGACTGCACGGGCTTCTCGGAGCAAGCCGAGTGCGGCGCGTGGGCGGAAGCGCGTGAGTGCGTTCAAAATGCGCCGTTCATGCGTCAGATGTGCCCCAAGAGCTGCGGTGCGTGCTGTGGCGTAGGCAAGGAGGAGTTGTAAGGGAGCGAGCGTGAAAGGGACAGCGTGGAAGTGGCGCGCGTCCGCCACATTTTGCCTCCGAACGGAAGTTTCTTACTTACACGCTTACGAGCGCGTTGGCCGTTGGAGCTAATATTTTTGGTGAAAGCACGGACGCACGATCGAGCTCGCAATGGACGCACGCTCCGGTAAGGGATCGACGCACTTCGCACACCGCATCGCATTCACGCAAGGAATGTGCAAGGGCGATGACGAAGACCCGGCAGAATACCTACCGGCGCACATCCCGACTGACAAGCGAATACGGTTGACTTCTTCGGTAAGCTCGTGAACGCCGCGCGCTACCGGATGAGCGTTTACTACAACATGGGAACACTGATGGAAGTACCGCCAAGCGCGGCAGACCTTACACGCGCAATGGCAGCGTACGACGCGGCCAACTCATTGGAGTGAGTGCCGAACGAGTAGCCGGATTGAGATTCATCCAGCTAGGGGGGGTCTCGGCACGGGACGCAGTACACCCGTCCGGGGTTACACCCTATATTATATATATGCGTTGGTCCCCGACATACAATAGTTGTTGGGCTGTTCCATCGTGTCCGTTACGTGTTCGTTGTAACAACGCTATCGACACAATGTTCTCTCCCAACCCGGCCCCGAGCACGGCCGGGTCGGGGTACACCCGCGCACGCACGCCGCAGGGGGGCATGACCCAAACGGCGCTAAGCGCTATGTTCCCCACGGCGACGACCACCGAGGGGCTGACGACGACGGAGCTCGCGTCACAGAGTTACACTCAATAAAGTCTGCGGTCGCTGGATGTATTACCGTGTTATTATATATATGGGAAGCTGACACACGTGCCTACCGGTAAGTATTATATGTACTAAGCCGAGGCTAGGTAGATCTAAAGCCGTAGACGTGAACCCTACGATCCCTAAAGCGTACGACTGCGATAGCCATGAACGCCTAGGCAGAGGCCTAGGCTAGGTAGTACTGTCAAGTTTTGCTGGGCAGCCCGTGTCTCGATGCCTCACACACGACACGCACGCGTGTTGTGTTGAGTGTTGAGAGATGGGTACCATGTTCTGCAGCGTGCAGGGCACGCGCAGCCTCGGCATGGAGCCGCAGCCCGACCTGTACGTGACCGGTGCCGTCGCCGTCATCGCGCTCGTCCTGCTCGACCAGGCCAAAAAGAAGAAGAAACGACGGTGAGGCCGCTGATAGCCACTGCGGCGTCAGGCTCAGGGGCGGAGACCTGACACATGACACGCCTGTGACACGCCCGGACACACACGTCTCACGTGACGGGCGTAAATCTCGTAATACGCTTGCGGGCCACTCCAGCTCTCCCACGGTCTGGCAGTGGCACGGACGACTTGGCTTATGACTGTGCCTCGGTACGAATATGCGAACACACTGGTCACTGCCTCATTAACATTTAAAGTACGTTTTACTTTATACTCCTTTATAAATGAAGAGTTCGCACTCTATGGGGGTAGGGGGACGAGGCGCCCCGCCCCCCGAGCGCCAGGCGCGCGAACGGAAGCGTTGTGTGCACGATCTCCCGCGCCACAATTTACTAAGGGGTAGTGGCGAGAATTTACGATATATAAATAGATCTCGAATTGAAAGCCGTCGCAAGGCGATAAGCGTGTACACGAAGGTGTAACATTTTTAATATATAAATAACACACACAGCTGAAACACAGGAGCCAGGACGCAAGTCGCGCGCACACACCACACACTTCACCTCCATAGACACACGCGCACATGGAGACTAATACCGCACACAGAAATGAGAAAATTGCCGCGAAACATGTGTGACACCGCGCTAAGACGAACGGCACGACCGGAGAAGCAATCTTCCGGGGGGTCGTTCTATCCCCAGCTCGAGGGCTAGGATATCACGCACGCTTTGCTGCCCCCATCGTCATTCGCGTCCCCCCCCAAGCCGAACAAGCTCGACATCCCTCTCGACATTCGCGCGGACGCGCTCCGCTGCACGTTGCTGAGGGTTTTCATGCGTCTCATCGACGGCGCTCTGTCTTTGAGCAGCTGCTTCTGCGTAGCGTCCTTTTGTTGCGCCAGCTCTTTCCACAGTGCAAGCGCAGGCAGCAGTTCTCCTCGCGAGACCGTATCTGTATCACCTGAAAGTAATAGAGGAGGGGTTCGTGGAGTCAGCCCTTCGTCCCACAGCCTCTATACCCCCCCCTTGCCCTGCGGCTATCGCCCGAGTTGCCTCCCACCCCTTGCCCCTGCGACTCGGCTGCGGCCTCCGCACGTGCCAAGGGAGCGCGGCAAGGGAATGCGGCAAGGGGAGCGCGGCAAGGGGAATGCGGCAAGGAGAGCGCGGCAAGGGGAGCGCGTGCACCGTCCTCGTCGCAACTCGCCATCAAGTACTCGACGTCTCCCTCGGTGGCTACGATGTGCATGAACCCGCGCGTCTTTCCGATGATCTCGTTCATCATGGAGAGCACCTCGACGCGGTCGAGATTGCCCGACTGCGGCAAAGTGGGGCGCGAGGGGCGCGCGGTGAGGGGGCGGGGGCGGTGGCGTGGCCGGTGCGTAGGCGGCGTGGGCAGCGTGGGCGGCATGGGCGGCGTGGGCGGTGTGGGCGGCGCGACGGAACAAGTAAAGCGCTGCTGGTGCTGCCGCCACTGCCGCCGCTGCCGGCACGGGACGGGAGGAGGCGGCGCGGGGGAGGGGAGCGCGAGTCGCACTTCGTCCTTGTCGTGCTTCATGAATATGTCGTCGAGCGTCTCTTTCTGGCGAATATACGCATCGAACCGCTGAATGGTCTTCTCCGCCGCCATCCTCGAGACGCTTCCATCTTTGCTCCCTTTGAGCTGCAGCGAGTAGCTCTCCACCGCCGTCGCTCGCTCTATGAGCATATCGAGGAGCTTGTCGTCGGGAGGGTGTTCGGGGTGCAGGACGAGCAGGAGCTGTCTCAGCTCATTGCGATCGAGCTCGCCGTCTTGATTCAGGTCAAACTCCTTGAACCAGCTGCGCAAGCGAGGGCGGCGGCTCGCGTCGCTCACACACTGACGCACGCAGCCAGGGTGGCCAAGGCCCTGGCCTCGCAGCGGCGCCACTTTTGACGAGCCAACGCACCCATCGAGCTTCCCCTGCAGCTCCAACGTCTTCGCTTCGCGTTTAGAGGTCAGCTTTTGCTGTCTTCGCTGTGCGTTGACGTGCCTATCCCGGAAAATGTAGGCATGCTGGCGACCGTCGCCAGGAGATAACAGGACTCACGCCTGGGGCCAATGGCTCTGGGGCGCCAGCATCGCAGCTGAGGCCAACTCTTGCACTGGTAGGCGCACTCGTCACTCGCGTCCTTCGAACCTTTTGCACTCGCGGCATGCACCCGGCGAACCACCATTTAGCACGCCGGGCTTGGGCCGGGGCAAGGGGTGGGCAGCAGAATGCGGACGTCGGCGACCTGTATTATAACTTTTCAATCCGTAACCTGATTTTCCCCCGCAAAAACCGCACCAGATCAAGCCCCACCACGGGCCCGGCGCGTGGCTTGAGCGCTGGCTCGCGGCACGTACGGTAGGAATCTCATAACACTTAAAAAGAACCCGCCCGCGCGCCCGCGGCGCAACTGGCCCTGGGCAGCGGCGCATCCGAAACAGTACGCTTTTTATGACCCCAGAATTCGTTTACCTGATACAACTGTAGAGAGAAATGAGACAGACAGACAGACAGACCCTAGACATTATTATTAGGACGGAAAACCAACGACTGTTACCCTCCCCAGTCAAAGTCGTCGTTGCGTTTCGCCCTCGTCGCGGATCGATGGTCACGCTCAATCCGGACGACTGCATCCCGTTGGGAGTGCACGAGGGGTACAAGAAGCTTCTGACTGAGCTCTTCTGCGGAGGGCTTGGCGTGGATAAGCTGGATCGGGAGGCACTGGGACGCTTCAAGACGCTTGAGGTGCTGTGGCTCAACAACAACAACCTATCCAAGGTCAAGGGACTCGAGGACAACTTCCGGCTCAAGCACCTGTACTTGCACAACAACCGAATCACCAGCCTTGTTAACAGCTCGTGCTGCCTCAAGGAGCTGCGCCACCTCGAGACGCTGCAGCTGCAGGGCAACATGCTGCAGGACCTGCAGGCGACGCTCAAGGTGCTGCAGAAGCTAACGTCGCTGCGCCAGCTCAACATGCAGGGCAACCCGCTCACCAACGAGCAGAGTTACCGCGAATGGGTCGTCTACTCTCTGCCGTGGATCGACATACTCGACAACTTCCGCGTGACTCAGTTCGAGAAGGTGCACCCACGCACCTGCACGCGCACATGCGCACATGCTGCTCAAGCAGGCCGACGGGCCGCCGTGGCCCCTCCAGAGCCCTCCCAAGGCTTCATCTCCCCGCAGACTCTCTCGCCTCCCCTCGCAGGCGGACGCGGTCAAGTTATTCGCCGCGCCCAAGATCGAGAAGAAGATGGCCTTCGGCTCCGTGCTCGAGCCGTGGGACAAGATCATTCCCAACGTCAAGTACGCGCCGTCGATATGCGAGTCCGACCTCGCAAGGGACGTGGGCGCCACGCACCGGCGGCGCGGCGCTGCGCAGCGCGAGGCGGAGGCGGTGGCGCTGCGCGCGGCGGTGCGGCCACGCTTCGACATCAAGACCCTCGACGGGAGCGAGAGCAGCTACGAGTTCATTGCCAAGGGGCGCGTGCCGACGCTGCTCGTGCGCGTCGGCACTCTGCAAATCGCGCCGAAGGTGGCCGCCGCCGCCGCGGTCGCCGCCGCGGGCGTGGTGTCGGGGCCTGCCGCCGCCAAGGTGCACGTGCGTATCAACGCTATGCGCATCCTGCCGCAGCCGACGCGCACGCGCGCCGTCGACGTCACTACGGCTGTGCTCACCTCGAAGCGAGAGCCGCCCGACTTCCGCTTCGAAGAGGTGACCCAGCACCCTCTACTCTTCGACTCCTCCACCCCCACCCCGCCACCTCCACCTCCTCCACCTCCTTCACCGCCACCGCCACCAGGAGATCCTCGCGAGGCATGCGGCCCCGGCCTACGAGCGCGTGATGCAGCTGCTACAGACGGGGCCGGATGAGGAGCTCAGCCTCGCCCTGCAGCTCTGTGAGGATGCGAGCGGCAAAGTGCTCGGCGTGAGTCGCGTGCCCATCAGCTCCCTCATGCGCGACACGAACTCAGGACGGACCGAGGCGGTCGAGGCGACGCTGCGCGAGCCCGGCGCGGGCGGCGCCGAGGTGGGCAGGGTGTCGATCGCGGTGACGACCGACTGGAATCTCGCATGCACGAGCTCCGACTACCTGCAGCACGGCCGGCAGCGCACGCGTGTCGCGACGACGGCGTCGGCCGCGGTGGCGCGCACGATGCAGCAGGAGGCCGAGGACGATGCCATGGGCAAGCGCACCAAGCCGCCCTCGTCACGCCTCGAGCTGGCATGGCAGAGCGTCATGAGTACGGCGGGCATCCCCGCGGTGGCGCGCGGCGGCGCGCGGTTCGGAGCAGCGCATCTGCTGCAGGTGATGCAGCTCATGGGCTCGGCGGCCACCGCCGCAGACCTCGACGAGTTGCTGGGCACCGTGACGCAGCCCAAGCTGCCGAAACCCGCCACGCCGGCCGTGTCCGAGTTTGGCGGCGAGGCGGCGCCCTCGCCAGAGCCGGCGGATGCGGAGGCGGCGGAGGTGGCAGCGGCGGCAGCGGCGGCGGCGAAGCCTCCGCCCACGGCGACGCTCGCGCAGTTCCGCCGCGCGATCGCCAGCTTCGAGAGCCGACACGCCGCCGCCGCGCGCGAGTGCTTGGAGATGGGCGAAATTGCGGAGGCACACAGCCACTCACAGGCGGCGCTGCGCATCTCGGCCACGCTGCTCGCCGCCTCCGAGCCGCCGATTGAGGCCAATAGCTCGAAATCGGTGCGCTTGCACCCTCGTGTGCATATGCACATGCACATGCACGTGCACATGCACATGCACACGCGCGCACACATGAATATGAATGTATGCATATGCGTCCAGGCGACGCTCACCGCCGCGGGACGCTTCGCCAAGGATTCGTTCACCATGTTCCGGTACGAGCGGCCCGCGCCCGGCACGGCGCCTGACAACTTGGCGAGCTCGGGGTCGCTCAAGCTCGACAAGCCGCGGTACGATGCCTACCTCTCCAAGAAGGCGCTTCAAGCCCCTGCGCGTGGTAGCAAGTTCCTGATGACCATATGAGGAGGTGAGCCCGCGCCGCGGAAGCTCAGTTTTGTCCCTTCATTAACTTTACTCGTGAGCGTGATGGAGCCCAGTTCGCATGTTATCTTATCTATCTTATCTCTTATCTGTGGCAGGCTGAAACTTTATGTTCACGTAGCCCACGCACAAGTTAGAAGCGATGGCCGTGGCGACCGCGTGTCCCGTCGGCTGCACCACCCACGGTGTCTGCGACCCGGTTGTCGGTCAGTGCATGTGCCCACTCACGCGCACCGGCACCTCCTGCTCCGAGCTGGCGCTTCCCGCGTGCGCTGTGCGCGGCCAACCTTTGCGGCCGACCTTCCTCCTTCACCGCCATTGGGAGCGCCATCTTTTTCGCGACGAGTGGTTGGGGCCGTTGACGTGCTCGTGTATCGAGCAGATGGTGCGCCTTCGCCACCTCGTCCAGTATAACAACCCGTGGGTCGCGCGGCGGCAGCACTCGGTCGTGTGTGCCACCGGGGGCGACGTGGGCTCGCTCCTCGCCGCGCCGCAGAACGCCACGTGGAGCAAGGTGACCGTGGCGCTGCTAGGCACGGACACGGCGATGATCGCCAACCAGATGCCGCCGGTGAACGGCCTGGGCTTCTTCCGGGTTCGGCCGGACCCGAACGGCGGCAGTGGACATCGTGTGCAAACCCTCGGGGCCACGGCGGCGGCCGGGATCGGCGCACTCGAGCCACTGCACCGCTGCCCGCAGCTATGCGGTAGCCGCGGCTATTGCACCACATTCCAGCCGCCACGTGAGCCCGTACGCTGCGTGTGCTACCCGCCGGCGGTGCGCAACGGACGCGGCTCGTGCGCCGATCCGCCGCTGCCCCGAAGCGCGCCGCTGCCCCGCCCCGCCACCGTCAACGTGAGGACGGTGAGCGGGTGGGAGAAGTGCCCCGCCCAGTGCAGCGGACACGGCAGCTGCGACCACGAGGGCTTCTGCCACTGCCCCGTCGGCTTCTTCGGGCTCGACTGCGCCCTCACCCTCTCGGAGCAGGGCGAGCCGCGCGTGGTCCGAGGCCAGCCCGCCTCGGCTTCGGCTGCGGTGGCGACGCGGCGGCCGGTGGCGGGGCGCGCTTCGGCGCGGCGGCTGCCGTGTATCTACGTGTACGACCTGCCGCCACTGCTGCGGTTGGGTGACTCGTTCGAAGTAGCGCTTCGCCTCCGCCTCCGCCGCCGCCGCCTTCCCATCACGCTCCCCTTTCACCATCACCCTCACCACTCACCACTCACCACTCACCACTCACCACTCACCATTCACCACTCAGCACTCAGCACTCAGCACTCACACTCACACACGCTAGGTGGCGCTCGACTGGGCACTCACCATGCGCCTCCTCTCGCACCCCGCGCGCTGCGCCGACGCGCGCCGCGCCGACTTCTGGTGGCTCATCGGGCCGAACAACCTGGCGCAGCTCGTCGATAAGCTCGAGTGGGCGCAGCACACGCGGCCTTATTGGAACGCCTCGGTGGCGGCGGCGCGGCGCGGTGGTGGCAGCGGCGGCGGTGGCGGCGCGCGCCATGTGGCGCAGCTGCTCACGGAGCGTGGGCCGGGCGACACCTTCCCCAACGCACAGCTGCGCCTCGAGCAGGTGATGAGCAGCCGGTTCGGTCCCGAGATCAACCCTGCGAGCCCCAGCCGCGCATGGCTCATCCTCACCCACAACGGCATGGCCGACCTGCGCGACCGCGGGCGCAACCAGGGCCGCTGCTTAAACTGCTTCCAGCCGGGGAAGGACGTTGTCATCCCCTTCCCGCCCGCCACCACCGACGTGCCCGGCTGCGACACGCTGCGCCAGATCTCCTTGTGGTCTCCCGTGCGCGGCGCGCGCGCCGCGCCGCCGCGGCGCGACACACTCTTTTTCTACGCGGGGCGCATCCACCCTTCGATGCGGCACGCGACCTACCTAACCTATTACGAGGGGCCCGCGACGCGCCACGTGCGTGCCGACGTGCTGCAGCACCAAGACACGCCCGGCTTCAAGATTGTCAACTCGTGGACGCCGCCAAAGCAAAAGCACTCGCTTGCCGCCAGCGGTTCTGCCGAGGCGACGCGGCTGCAGGTGGGCCTCGGCAAGGCCGGCGGCAAGGCCGGCGGCAAGGCCGGCGGCAAGGCCGGCGGCAAGGCCGGCGGTAGGGCCAGTCACGCGCGTAGCTCGGCGGCTCGCCGCATGCTCAAGGAGGTCACGGGCGGATACCTTGCCGGGGCGGCCGGGAAGCGGCCGGGAGGAGGCGGCCGCCCCGGCAGGGTATACGCCGAACTCCCACTCTGACCCTGGCCCTGGCCCTAGCTCTAGCCCTCGCCTCTCTTTTTGCGCCCCTCGCCGTAGAGGAAGAAGAAGGAGAAGAAGGCACACACGCAAGGCACCGTAGCCCTCGTCCCAACCCTGGCCGTAGACATTGCCATGCCCTAACGTGAGCAACCCAACCACCGCCCAGGTGGACGCCAACGAATGGATGCAGCGGTCGCACTTCTGCTGGGTGCCGCCGGGCCAGCGCTACGGCGACGCACGGCGACACATCATCTCGGCCTTCCACGGCTGCATCCCCGTCTTCACTATCCCCGACGGTCACCACACCCTCGAGGAGGTCTTGCCGTGGGGGCGCATGTCGGTCAGCGTGTCGCAGGAGGCGCTGCCACTGCTCCCCGCCATCCTGCGCAACATCAGCGCCGAGCGGCGCGACGAGATGCGGCGCGAGCTCTCGTGCGCGTGGCGGCGGCTCTGGTTCTCGTCCATCTACGGCGAGTGCCTGGGCGAGGAGCCACAGACCGACGCCTTCGACGGGCTGCTGCAGGTCTTTGCCCAACGGCTCCAAGGGGGCAGCGGGCAGCCGCCACCGGTGCAGTCGGCCCATCACCAACGCAGCTGGAGGCGACGGTGGCCGAGTCGCGCGGCGTGTGGCGTAGGCGGCGCTGAGGCGTCGAGCGTTGAAGAGGGCGCCAGGTTGCCGCGGGCAGGCGGGCGAGCCGGACGGCGGAGTGGACCAGGGTGAGGACCATTCCTTCGGCCGCAAAAGCATTGTTACAAAAGCATTGTTACATTCCTTCGGCCACAAAAGCGTAAAGCCAAAACGCAAGTTTTCCCTGGTTACCCTCTCCCGAACGGCTTTCGAAAGTCATGCCGTCGTCCCATGTCGGGGCAACCGTTGGGTCCTCGTTTCCCCCCGTCGGTGGCTGGATCCCGTGGGATGAGCTGGAGCACGAGCTGGAGCACGAGCTGGAGCATGATTCCCAGCTGAAGCACGAGCACGACGATCGCACAACAACAGCGCTCTCGGTAGAAGTGCCAGACCGCATGTTAGATAGCTCAGCCTTGTCGCCGTCAGCTGTCGTGTTGCCCCGGATGCCAAATGCACGGAGCGCGGCGCCAATTGTCGTCACAGCCGACGCAATGCGGTCGCCGCTGTTCGATGGTACAGTGCGTAACAGGGATGGTGCAGAGAGGCACCGACGACCGGTGCGTCACCAGCCGACGGCGAGGAACACGGTGTTCACCAGCCCTCCGAAGAACACGGAGCGGGCTGCGGAGGTCCCGAAAAGGACGCCAACACCTGAGCAGACGGCTGCGGCCGCATCGCAAATGCTACACGTAGTCGCAGACGCCGAGTCGCCGCTACGCTGGAGCCCTTCGCCTGAGCGGCTGAACCATTTGCGCGCACGCGATGCGTTGGGGTCGCCGGGTTCGACACACCGGCGGCGCACGTCGTTCAGCGTGAGCCCGAACGTCTACGTGAGCCCGACAGGTGACTCGCAGCATCACAGCAGTTTCGAGCCAGAGCCGGAGCCGGAGCCGGAGCCGGCGCCTCCGCCTCCGCCGGCCGTGAGGTCGTCTCTGGCTCGGGCTCTGGCTCCGGCTCTAGCTCCGTCTCCGACTCCGGCGGCTTACGAGCTGCAACGCGCTGCGCTACGGGCCCGGCGGCTCGCGAGAATACAGGCTCAGTGCGCCAAGGCGGCAGGCACCAGCAGCAGTAAGTACTACACGGAGGCGGCGGTGCTCCACCGGTTGGAGCTCTCGGAGCAGCCGGCGGTGGTGGCGGCCCTCAACAGCATCTGGGAGGCGGCCAACACGGACGCGAGCGACAAGATCATCGACCGCAGCGAGTACCTCATGATGCACCGGAAGATCACGCTCGCGCTCGACCCGACGATCAAGCCGCGCGACTTCAAGAGGGCCGTCAAGCAGGAGTGGAAGGAGGACTCCGAAGGCAAGAAGGGGCTCGATCGCGAGCGCTTCGACTGGTGCTGGTTCGAGCTGGCCGACATGTGGACTGACACAATGGAGGCCGAGGAGTACGCGCGGTTCCTTAACACGGTGCTGAGGCTGATGACGGCCACCCGCTCCGTGCGCCGTGACGACGGGCAGGTGGTCCAGCAGGTGGTGTGGCGCGACGACCGCGAGGTCATGCGCGCGCACTACGAGCACCGCCGCCAGCAGGGGCACTCGTTCTCAGAGCACGACAACTATCCGCGTGCCCTCGCGACGTGGGCGACCTTCCTCGGCCAACGATCGGTCCACCCGTCACGCGCGGGGACGCCGCACGGCACGACGCCCGCGCAGGTGGCCTTGGGCTCCACGGCATTCCCCTATGGCTCCGTGGCCCCTTTCGGCTCTTCCTCCTACGGCGGCAGCCGCTCAGCCTCAGCGGAGCCGGGCAACCTCCGCCTCCGCCAGCCCATCACCTTTTCCTCCGCTTCGGCACCGCAACTCACCCCGCTACGGAGCTCAGCGCCGCCCCGCCAGCGCCTGCATCTGCCCGCCACCACCGCGACCGCCGCCGCCGTGCCAGTTGCCACCGCCCTGAAACACGGTTGTAGCCTCCACCACGTGCTGTTGCAGCCGCCCTCACGCACGGTTGCAGCCGCGTCCGCCGTTGCCGCGCCCGCAGCCGCCGCGCCCGCCGCCATCGCGCCCGCCACCGCCAACGCCGCCACCGCCGCCGCCGCCGTGGCCGTGGCGAACGCACGAGCCGCCGCCGCACGAGCCGCCGACGCACAAACCTGGTTAGCCGCCGCCGACGCACGAGCCGCCGCCGCACGAGCCGCCGCCGCCGCCACCGCTGCGCCCGTCGCCGCTGCGCCCGTTGCCGCTGCGCCCGTTGCCGCCACGCGAGCCGACGCCGCTGCCGCGCACTATTTTGGCTCAACCGCTGCCGCAGCGCCCGCGCCCGCGCGCCCAGCGCCCGCGCTCGCACCCGCACCGCCCGCGCACGACCTCGCTCCACCCGCGCTCCGTCCACCCGCTCCGTGGCACGACCTCGCTCCGTCCACGCTGGGCCCGACCCCACACGTGGCCCCCGCGGAGCTGCTCCTCGCCACGAGCTCATCCGCACGCGAGCTGCTCCTCGCTGATCTCCACTCAACCTCGCCCGCTCCGCCTCGCCTCGACACGATGCTGCCAAATGGCGTGCCGCGCCGTGCCGCCACCACCATGCGGAGCGCGAAGCGGCGGGGGCCGGTGTCGCTGGTGTCGTTGGCCCCAGTGGCGGGAGCCAGTGTCGCTGCGCGCAGCGACGGTGGCGGTGGCGGTGGCGGTGCCGGTGCCGGTGCCGGTGCCGGTGGTGGCGGTGGCGGTGGTGGTGGCACACCATTTGGCAATAGCGCCAGCCAATCCGGTCGAAGGCTCGCTGACGAAGCCTTCGCACGGGCGGCGCGCGGCGAGGCGGCGGCGGCGGCGGCGGCGGCGGCGGCGGCGGCGGCGGACGTGGAAGAGTCTCGAGCTGCGCGGCGTAGCCGCGCGACCAGCCAGACGGATCTATCCGTCTCCGCTGCCACGTCTTACCCGTCTCCGGTACCGCGGAGTACGGAGTACGGCGTGCGCCCTCCGCCCAAGAGGCTCTACTCGCGCACGCCTTCCCTCGGCGCCATCCCTCTGGCGCCGTCCACCCTCTCAGCCGCCGTCGCCCCCGACGCTGTCACGCCTCCCCAGCCCGCCTTCCGCCCGGATACGTCCCCGTGTCGCAAGTGGGCCGCAGGCATACTAGGCGCGCAGGCGGCGGCTAACGCAGACGATGCCGCCGCCGCCGCCGCCGCCGCCGAGCAGGCCGAGGCGAGCGCCGTCGCGATCGCCGCGTGCGATGCACGTGCGATGCACGGCTCCGCCGGGTGTGAGGCGCGGCTGCAGGCGCTGCGCCGGTTGCTGGCGCTTGGTTCGCAGGCCTATTGGTCGCTGCCGCTGCTGCTTGGTCAGGTGGAGGCTTCCGACGACCGCAGCTTGCTTGCGTGCGCCGAGCTGCTGCACGCGCACGCCTCGAGCGGCGCCGCCGTCGACCCCCGCCTCGGCGCCGCGGAGGGCGTGCAGCAGCTGCGCCGCGGCGCCGTGCAGCTGCTTGGCGTCGTGCACGCCTACCCCGTCATCGCCGCGCTGCTCGCACTGAGGCGCATCGACGGCGCCGCGCTGCGCTCCGTAGTGCCGCGCTGCGACGCCGCGGGGCGCGCGCGGGTGCTGCGGCTGGCCCAATCGAGTACTTGGTTCGACGGCAAGACGGCAAGTCTCGCCGCCAAGGAGCTCGTGGTACACGACGGTCGGCAGGCGGCCAAGCACGGAGCCACCGCCGGTCCTACCTACAAAACTTGGGCGCAGCTGCGGGGCTGAGGGCGGGGGCTTTCACCCTCTAGAGGGGCAGAGTTTGACAGATCAGACCATAATCCAGATTAGTTGTTTGTCACGCGCTACGTCTTCGTCTAAAGTCTTTCACAGGTAAAGCGTTTCGTCACTTATTACTTTCGTTCTTCTCCCCCTCGCCCTCTCTTTGGACTTTGCGCTTGCGGTTTTCATCGGTCACACATAAAGCGTACGGCTTTATTCCGTATAAAGTACATGCTTTATAGCCTTTACCTCTCCCCCGCGCCCCGGCACCCGCGCACCCCCGCGGCCTCCCGCTATCTGTATAGTAGCGCGCCGGCGGCGCGCGATGTCCGATGAAGCCCTGCAGCCTGCTCGGCTGTTTAGGCTGTCACAAATTGCTTTTTAACATTTAAGGAGAGCTCTCTCTCTCTCTCTCTAAAGGTGTGTGCGTTGTGCACGGCGATGGCGAGACTACTATACTAATTATGTCGTACACACATCATGTCACAGTCAAAGTAGGAACAACACCTGAAGTGCCTCCTCCGACGTCAGCTGCTCCATTTCTTCCTGCAGCCGCTGATCAAGCCATGCCATGTGGGTGAGGAGATCGTTGCTCGGCGGAGAGGCGGGTGCCTTCGGAGGGGTCCTTGGCCCCGCCGCCGATGGAACCTCTTCCTTCGAAGCGGCAGCGCGGCGGCGGGCGCGGATGGCGCGGCGCGCGGGCTTTGCTGCGGTTAAAGCGGCTGGCGTGGATCGAGTATCCAGGTACAGACGGGGGAAACATGGAATCATGGTGCCATTCGGCAAGACCACGACTTCGGCGGATGGCGCTGCTGCAGGCGCGAGAGTTGGCCGCCGGCGCGGCCTGCGACGTCCTCTGGGCGCGGTAGGTACGTGGGGCTGTGCTGCGGCGGGCGCGGATGGCGCGGCGGGCGCGGCGGGAATGGATGGCGTGGCGGGCGCGGCGGGCGCGGGCGCGGATGGCGCGGCGGGCGGTGCTGTAGGCGGTGCTGCAGCGGGCGCGGCGGGCGCGGCGGGAGCGGCGGGTGCGGGCGCGGATGG
>Ga0209302_10000675_pt1 | contig 19654 bp, 21 predicted proteins | sample ArcOceMetagenome_2_FD_187445 | JGI IMG/M metagenome (GOLD analysis project Ga0209302, IMG submission 187445) | Marine eukaryotic phytoplankton communities from Arctic Ocean - Arctic Ocean ARC135M Metagenome (SPAdes) (version 2) | ecosystem: Environmental > Aquatic > Marine > Oceanic | place... | reverse complement strand
GAGCCCCCGACACTGCCCCGACACTGCCCCGACACTGCTCCGACACTGCTCCGACACTGCCCCGACACTCCGACACCAGTGTCAACCGACACTGCCCCGACACTGCTCCGACACTGCTCGACACTCCGACACTCCGACACTGCAGGGCTCAAGGCTCACGCCTGAGCGACCGTCACTCTGCCTGAGGGGCTTCCCAGGGCGGCCCAGGGTGGCCCTGAGTCGGGTTAGTGACCCTCCCGGGCTGGGTAGGCGTTAGGGAGCCCAGAGGTCGGCTAGGGGGACGGTACGCGAAAAACGTCACAATCTGTCCGACCCAGGCGTGCACCACACCCGGAGCTGTGGAGTGTGAGCTCGCGATTGTTCACACTTTGGTAGTGTAGGGCGCCTCTGGGGTCTTTTTGAGCGCTCTAAAGCCACCTAGGCCCGTACTGGACTCCACACCCATCTAGTAAGACCACACAGCCAGACAACACTGCGTGGGTCGACCGACACGCACCGTACAGCCCCGTCTTTGGAGTGGTGTCTTTGAAGTAGTGTCTTTGGAGTCTTCGGAATCGGATGGCGCGCCCTTCGCCCGCCCCGTGTCGTGTTTGTTGTTATCATCGGCTGTGTGTCTTAATTGTAATGAATTCTCTCACTTCAGGCAAAAAAGACCGCGTTCGGTAGCAAAACAAAAAAATGGTTAGAGGCTGCGCGGGCTTCCCCAGTAAACTCGTTTTAGGGGTGAATTTAGTTAGCTTTATTACTCGGTCAAGATGACTGATGGCATGACACCACAAAATCAACGAGGCCCCTAACTAACCGAGGCAGCCGCCTCGGCCCTCGCCTCGCGGCTTCGTCCTCCGCCTGCTTGGCTTTGAGACGAGCAATGATGAGCTTGACGTTCTTGGAGAACGGCTTGCCGTGAAGTGCTCACTTAGTCGCTTTATTTTAATACGTTAAATCGTTACTTCCCCTGTTAACTACTGTTAGGGAAGCCTACCCCGAGAAAAAAGTGCCAGCGTGGTCGCGACTCGAGGGCCCCCTTGTCCTGCAAATAAGGGGCCCTCTTTGAAGGACAACGCCATGGCGAACGGCAGCGCGGATTCCACCGCGCGGCTCGAAAACTGGTTTTGGACACAGCCGCCTCCGCTGTTCAGCGGTAAGATCTTCGACGACCCCCCGCCGCGCAGCTGGCCCGATGGAGCATCCACAAGAACATCGATCGTGTCGGAGCTGGAGCAGCGAGGCGCTGCGGAGGGCAAGATCATCGTGACCCTGACGGGCCGGCGATACTTGCTTGGCAAGGCGGCGACGCATGCGTCGCTCGCCGCCGAGCGCGACGATGCGCAGCGCGAGGCAGATGCGCTGAGAGAGCAGCTGGAGGCGCTCCAGGCGGCCCGAAACAAAAAAAGCCCGAGTGCTGGGCTCACGCGGAACAAGCGCCCGCGAGGGCGCGCGCCCGCAGGCTACGGCTGGGATGAGCAGACAGGTGACTGGCTCGACGAGAACGGGACGAGAACAGAGTTCGAGCTCGTCGACCACCCGAGAGCCGACAACGGCTCCGAGCTGAGAAGCGCACGGCTGCGCTGGCGCGCTGCACTGTCATCTGGAAGGCTCACCGTCTGCTCAAAGAAGAAGAACCGCGACGGGAACGGATGCGCTCCGCGGTCTCCCATCGGGCACGCTCGCGGCTCGGCTCGCACGCTCTGCGTTCCCCTCTAGGATTAGAGATGGGGAGACGGGAGAGACCGGGCTGGGACTGGCATGCGAACACGCTGCAGATGACGCGCCGTGAACGGTTTCGCCGCCGCGGCGCCGCGGGCCTACGCCACCGCCCAGGTGGTGAAGAGCTCGGCCGCTGGCATGGACAGAAGCGGCGCGCCCGTGGTGCGCTCCGGCGCCGGCAGTTTGAACTGGCGCAGCGCTTCCCGTGCCCAGCCCAGCCCGGCCAGTACTCGGAGACGACTACCGGCGCGCGGTCGGCCGAGCCGAGGTGTGGGCCCACCCGCCGCAGCCGTCGCTGTGCGCGCTGGCGTCCGACACGACGAGCAGCACGCCCGGCTCGTCGAGCATCGGCCTTTGGGAGCGCGCGAGACGACGCCTCCAGCGCGACGGCGACCTGCCCCCCCGGCGCAGACCAGACCACGCCCGCCGTGTCGGGTGTCTACATCGACGACCTCGCCGGCGGCTGCTGTGACGACGACGTGCCGATGCCGGCCACGTGCCACGGCATGCCCACAGCCGGCGTCGACCTCGGCGAGCTCGCGGCATTCGCGCTCGGTGGCAAGCCGCTGCGCCGTAACTCGCGGCCGGCGGTCCACGCGTCACCGCCATCGCCGCGATCCGCGCGTTCGGCCTCGAGGAGACCGCAGGCAAGACCGAGGGAGGCGACGTGTTCGTCAACCTCGGACTCCGCCTGCGCCTCCGCGACGGCTTCATCGACTGCCCGCCGCCCAAGCGACGCATCCTGCTGCGCGACCTGGGCGTGTGGCACTCGTGTGTACAGCGGCTCGCGGCCTTCGAGCGCAAGATCGCCGAGCGGCAAGTCGGGTGCATCGGCAACCTGACCCAGGTGACGGCCCGAGCTGCTCAGGAAAATACACGCACATCTCCGCCGGCTACCGCGCCGCCAACGCGGGCTACGTCTCACACGGCGTGCGCCGTCTCAACAGGATGGTGCCGATGGCACGCGACAGCCCGCTCCACGAGGGCCTCTCGAGGCTGCTGCCGCACGCCATCGACCTACTCGAGCGAAACGAGGGCGTGCCCCTGGCGCCGCGCGCGCGCTTTGGCGCGGGCCCGGGAAGACGGTCCGATGGCTGCATCGGCACGCAATCGTCGGGGTCGCGCGAGTCCCAGACGAAGCCGCGCGCCAAGGGTACGAGCGACTCCTGTGGGAAGTACGCCGAGGGCTGGGAGGCGCCGCGGCGTGCGCCGTGCATCCATTTCTGGAAGCGTACCCACTCGGGCGGCTGCCACATCAAGTCGGCGACGCGCACGTTGCGCCCCAGCGGAACTGCGCGAGGCGCTGCGTAGCGCCCGGCTGCGAGGGTGGGCCTGGCCACGTCGTCGCACCCGCTTGCGGCAGCAGGTCGGGCATGGGCGCCGCGCGCAGCTCGCTCACTGATGCGGGCTCGAGGTTGCGGTGGCTCGCCCAGCGCTTGCCTCGACTGCCGCGCGGACGTGCGCCGAGAGCTGCGGCCCGTCCGCGATGTAGCCCGTTCTCACCGAGCGGTCAAAGCCAGGTGGCGCGAGCGCGAGCGGCGCGGCGTCTGCGGCGGGCGGTGCGCAGGGCGCCGGGGATGACGATCCCAACATTTTGGGCGACGCGCGACGCACGGCCGTGAGCGCCCCTCTCATCGTTCCCTCATAGTTACGATGATCCGACCGGTGGCTACAACGGATACATGACTCACCATCGAGATCGCGCGGTTGTACACCAACGGTATATGCAACAACCCCGGCAGGTGTGTGCGGGGCGGTTCGCAGTACGCTGTGAGTGCAAACCCCAACCGCTAGGATATCACGTCTGATGAGTGAATCTCACAAGAACCCGCGACGGTGAACCCCGCGTCGCGCGCCAGCACGTCCACTTCCTTCTTCCGCAGACTGGTGTTTATCGGGACGGCGCATTGAGATCGGGACGGCGCATCGATCGCCGACTAACAACGGCAAGGAAGTTCGCGGCGCTAAGGGGTAGTGGAGGCGTCCTCGTACTCGACCACCGACTTGCCCACCGCGCCCATAGGAAATATGGTTGTAGAATCAAACATTGCACACAGCGCAGCATCAAGCGTGGTCGCGTGGTCGCGAGACGCGCCGCCGTCGCCGTGTTCTCCGCCTCGACAGCGCGGACAGCCGCAAGGGGCGCCTGCTTGCACACCCACTTCGAGATGGCCAAATCGTCAGGAAATGGCCGTTCGAGAAAAGGGACGTGCAGCTCGAGCGCCTGCGTCACTCGTCTCGAGTACTCGTCAGCGGTGGCACCCTTTGGGCAGCGGCTTGATGTCCAGCGCGATGATCGCGGCGTCGTGCGTCGTGTTCTCGCCCGGGAGCATGGACGCGACGCCGCCCATTGCCTCGACGATCAAGCCGCTGCCCAACGATCAAGCCGCTGCCCTCGTCGACGAGCACTTGAGGGAGGCCTCGTTCGGTGCAGCCTGCAGGCACTCGCGCTTCATCCGTTTGAGGAAAAGCGGCGCATTGGTCTCGGCCGCATCGGCACCCCACGCCGTTGAGCTCCGACTTGATCGCGTCGAAGGCCTCGTCGGAGTGGAAGACGGCCTCACCGTCGGTGTGCAGCACGTCGTGGCCGTGCGACTTGAAGACTCGCACCACCTTGAGGCACTCGGGCACGTCCGTCTTGAACTTGATCTTGGCCCCCTCATGAGGGTGAGCCGTGCGCCTCGACAGCTGAGCGATTGTCGGCGTCGTCTCCCCCTCATACTGAGGCTCGGCCACCTCCGTGCCCGGAAGCTCCTCGACCACGGGCGCGAGCGGCTTCACTAACGGGACGTAGGTCTCCTCGGCGACCGCGACGCTGCCGTCGGCGGCCACGCCGGGTGGGCTCCGCGCCTCGGGCTCGGCGACGAGGCCACGCACGCGTGCGAGGGCGCCATCTTCGCCCGCGCGCGACGCGCCGGGCGACGGCGTCTTCTTCGTGGCCAGAGCCTTCTTCGTGGCCGTGCCGAGTGGGCACGCTTCCAGAAATGGATGCACGCCGCATGTCCCAGAGCTGCGGGAGGTGCGCGCGGGCGGGCCAGTACGAGGCGACGTCCGGGTCATCGCGAGGCGCTGGGTTCTCGATGGCGAGGTCGAGGTCGAGGTTGAGCGCGGCGTTGGCCAAGTCGATGGTGAAGTCGACGAAGGCGTCGTGCTTGCGCACGAACTCTCTGGCCGTCTCCGACGCGCCCGGCGGGCCGCTCTCGTGCTCGAACGTGCGAAGGCCGGGGTGCTCGAGGCCGTCCTCGTGGTTGCCGCGCGCCACCGAGAAGGACGTGCACGGCGTCGCGACGAGCACGGCGGCGTAGGCGGCGCTGCGCAGCTCGCTGAGGATCCGCGCGCGCACGTCGGCCCGCGTGACGTCGTGGCTCGGGCCGCCGCGCACCACGTCGATCTCGTCGACGTGAAACTGAGAGTGCCACGAGTGCGGCGAAGCCGTCGGCCGGGCGCCCGGAGAAGACGCTCAGGATGCGCCGAGGCCGCGCGTCGCCCCAGGGTTCCGCGCCGTGTCGAAGGTAAGTTCGCGTGTGTGCTGTGCTGGGGCACGGTTGGGGCGAGGGCGGTGGCGGAAGTGTCAAGCTGGCGTCCCTGGTGGGAGCGCCTACTGTCATGTTCTCCGCCGCTGGCCCTCGCGCCGCGCCCAATCCCACGCCGCCGCCCGCGTTCGCGGCGGCGTGGGCTGCCGCCGCGCCTCATGCGCGGGTGCGCTCACCCGCCTTGTGCACTCCTTGTGCACGTCGATCTCGAGGCCGTTGCTGGCGACGATGCTCGCCAGCTTGGCGCGCGCGCGGGCGCACGATGGCTTGTCGCCCTTACCGCCGTCCTTCTTGCACGCCTTGCAGCTGGCGCCGCACGGCGGGCCACCGAGGAGAAAGTGCTTCATGCACGGCCACGTGTTGCGGGACAGGTCGGCGTCCGACCTGAGGTCTGCCTGCAGCGCCTTAGCGGGCGTGCTGCGTGCTGAACTTGGCCGTGGGCGGGGGCCGCCCCCGCTGGCGGCGGCGGCGGCGGCGGCGCGCCGAGCGGGCGGCTCGCTGGCGGCTTCGGGTCGCGCGGCGTCGTGTCGAAGCGCGCGCGCTTGGCCGCGGCACCTGTTCGCGTTGGTTCGAGTCGTGAGATCGCGTGGGGCGGTCATGCATGTGGTCGCGAGGTCGCGTGGTCATGTGGCCATGTGGTCGCGTGGTCATGTGGTCAGGGTTGCACACTATTCGCTATCCGCGTGGTAGATCCGACCAGGTGTCGCCATGTGGCCACGGCCATCCCGAGAGGGCGGGTATCGCACCCTCGAGACGCACTTTCCGAGTGGTGCTCCGAGGGCGCTATCGGGGGCGCTAACGAGGGCACTATCGACGTCGCCCCAGGGTCCTTACACCAGGCACTAGGTCCTATCGCGGGCGTGCTGCGTGCTGGTGGGCGGCACGCGATTACGCAGGCCGCTATCGGCCTGAAGGTCGAGGACGAGCGGCGCAAGTCGCTGGCAGAGAAGGGCTGGGCTCGCCGTGCAGTCGTGGTGCGTGGTGTGGGCCCGTGTGGTGGCGCGGACCTGGAGCAGCTGCCTGGGCGCGAGGAGTACGGCGGCGACGAGGATGGCGCACTCGACTGGGTCGCCGCCGCGCTGCAGTTCGCCGAGGACAACTTCAACGGCCTTCAGCCTCGCGATGAGCGTTCGCGCCACCCCAGCCTCGGTCTGCGAACAGACGATTCCCCCTCACGGCGAGGAGAGCCAAGACAAGACGCATTACCGATTGCCGCTAACCCGTGCGCGAGCCTGCACCCGACAGGGTGAGCACCCTACCAGAGATTTTCGGTAGCGTCGCAACTCGTGTCTCCTCCCCGCGTCCTGTCTCCTCCCCGCGTCCGTAGTTCGGCTGGAGTCGGCCGCATGGCGCCAATCGTGGCGCTGCGGCGAGTGAGCAAGCCACGAATTCGTGGCGCAATTTTCCGCGTGTGGACTTCACAGCGCTCTACATACGAATAATCAAATCAGGTCAACCCCGGTCGGGTCCGAGGGCTTCGAAAACGGAAAAGCAAAAAAGCCAATTGTAAGAGGGGTAGGAGGGGGGAAAAAAGCCGGGTTCATGCACTTTTGGTCCTTTCTTAATTGAACGTTAGAGGCCTCGATCAGGCTGTGGTGGCTTCACTTTATTTAGTCTCGCGCTCTAAAAGTACTACTAATAAATACCAATATCTCTTATCTGCGTAGACGAAGTCCGCAAGTCCCGGCCCCCCGTTCGTTCGCGTGAACTCCCGGAAGCCGGATCCCGCCCGATGCCTATCACGCGTCAGGCAGGGGAAGCGAACGGGGGGCTATAACATTATATATATATATATATCACGTAGTTATGTCCATTCGCCGCTCTCACTGACTCTGAGGTGAGGGGGCGGACGGACGGCGAGAAGATGCAGTAGTAGTACGTGTGATCCAGGGGTGACCGATGGCGTCCACTGATGCAGCTCGTCATCAGTAGAGTGCAGGGGCGGTTGCGCTGCCAGCCAGCTTGACTTTCGGAAACCCGCGGCCGCCGACAGAGTTCCCCGCGTAGGTCCGCTGAGGACGTGCAATTGGACGTGCAGCCGTATCCGAGGCTTTCTTAGGCCTCGAAATGGAATGGGCCGATCGTATCCCCGCACGTGACCCTGGCCTGCTCAAAGACCGGCCCAAAGATTGCACTGGCTGCCATGGCGTTGAAGCCGGGCTGGGCCAGAGGTCAGCTACTGTTGCGCCAGCACCACGACGCAAAGGGGGCAGCGACGGGTCACCAGTGTGCGCCTCTGCCAGCAGCTGGTCAAATCCGCCGGGCTCGGGCCCGTCATGGGGAGCATCGAAGCGCGAGCGCATCTGGGCAAATACTGCGCCAGTGTGTCGTACAGAAGAGAAAGCTTGCATGACTGCCTCGGTTGATCGCGCGCCCTCGTCTTGCAAGTCCGCTCGGCGCTGCAACCAGCGCTTTTCGCTGCTGCTCTCTTGGCTGTGAAGCCGGCGAAACACGTCCGGGTCCTGGGTAGCTGCCTCGGGGTCAACAGATGTCTCCTTGCCACCGCCACCACCAGGGTCGTCCGAGGGCGAGGCAGCACGCGCGTGCACCACTGCAGGGGTTCCAGCTGCGGAGAGCCGCGGGCTCCACGGTAAGCTCTGGCCGTGCAAACCCGGAGTCAGCATGGAGAGCAAGCGACGGAGCTGGTGGACCTCGCGACGGAGTTCGTGGACGTCGTCGTCGTCTGGAGGAGGCGGCGTGCTGCTGCCATTGCTCGCGTATCGCTCCTCGGCATCTGCGGTCGCTTGCAGAGCCACGCGCAACTGGGATGCAAGCTGCTTTCCGCGCCGCTCTGCTTCTGTCGCACGCAAAGCCCCTGCGTGTAGCCGCTGCTTGAGCACGACCAGCTGTTCCTGCCAAAGCTCCAGCTCTCGATCTGCGAGAGGGGGCAGTGCTGACGTGGGGTCGCGCGGAACTGCTCGACGAATCGATGGAGCGGAGCTCGACCTTGCCGTACTCCTAATGCTGTGAGGGACGGTGGTGGGACTCGCATCGACAAACTGGCGAATGCGGTCTTCCCACTGGCAAACGCTGGCCAATTTGACCATCTCCACCTCAGGGCTGTCGGGTTCGCGCAGTGCTGCGCGACTAGCGATCGTCCTTTTCTGCCACAGCCTGCTGGTCTTCTTGGCGGCGGCCACTTGCGAGATGTCAAACGGCTTCCTCTCGTTGTTCTTCGCCTCCTCGGCCGCATCTAGCAGCCCCGTTCCTCGCAGCATGACCCGGAGCACTTCTCGAGGGCTTGCGTGTGGGCTGCAGTTTGCATCCTTGACGATGGGACGAGCGGGGGGCGCATTTAAGACGGGTACCGCTGGCTGGTAGTCCGGTTGACTCTCCACCTGAACAGAGGCGTCCACAACCTTGGGTGATGCTGGCGGCGTCAGGTGCTCCAGACTGCGGGTAGCAGTGGCGGCGGCGGCGGCCGCCTGGGCTCTAGCAACTTCTTCTGCAGCGGATGCCATAGACTGTGCATGCATGGTCGCTGCACGTTCGACAAAATCAGCCGCTGCATCCAGACTTTGCGAGAGCTCGGCGGGTCCCATGGACACAGTGCCAGCGCGCGGACCTTGCCATGCTAACGTTGGAAAAGCCACCCGTAATCGTTCAGCAGTCACTTTCAGTTCGGACTGGGCTGTTGCCTCAAGCGCACCGAGACGTGCCATCTCGCCTGACATCATTTTGATTTGAGAGATAGACAGTGTTGATTCAACCCTCAAAAGCGCGCCGTTGGCCGCCCTCCGCAATTTGGCTTCTTGCAGGGCCCGGCTGTCAGCGCCGGCAGGCAGACGAACTTCTGCCCAGAGCTTCATCTCGCCAAGCATGTCCCTGGAGGCCGATGATGACAGTCGTGCGGCAATGCCTGCTTGCTTCTCAGCTGGCGTCGCTGAATCTGCCAGCGCCTGCGACTGGGCCTGCGCCGCTGTCGGTGGCTGAATGTTTAGTTCTCGCATCGCGCTACGCGTGGAATTGCCACGATGCCGTGCTTGGAGCTTAGTCGCCGCTTGAATGCGCATTTTCTCCTCTTCGGCCAGACCGGCACGCGTGCCATGTGTCGTCGCCGCTTGCTGCTGGCTCATCTCCAACTTGCGCTCTGCCGCAGCCAACCCGTCGCGTACACGTCTTAGGTCAGCCTGCGCTTGCTTGTGTGCGGCATCTATCTCTGCCTCCCGCGCTTCTGCTTCTCTCAAGACCTGCTCCATCACAGAGGCGCCAGCACCTTCGGCCGGGGCTGCACGGAACACCTGCCACCAATCGGCGTAGTAGTGGATCAGGCAGGGCGGTGCGGAGGGGCAGGGCACTCCTAAACAGCTTCTTTGTGCTGGCCTGCATGAGCCGGAACCGAACATCTAGCCGCGACATCCGTAGAGCTGACTTCCGCAAATCCGCCACGGCGAGGTCTCTCTGCAACGGTTGCAAGGGCGGGGTCGGTGTCTGGTCCTTCACTGCAGGTGGGCAGGGGTCAAGGGCAGGTGGCACCTGAGCCGAGAGGGCGTCTTGAAACAGCTGCCTCGCTGTGCTGACCCGCTCTTCAAGCTCCGCCTCTGCGCGGCGCATCTCATTGGTCAAGATCACGCAACTAAGGTCAAGTGACGCATCACCCTTGTGTGCACCTGCCAGCTCGGCACGCACTCCTTTGAGTTCCGCGGTGAGCTCGCACACCTCCTTCTCGCTCGTCTGCACCTTTGCAAGCAGCAGCCGATTGGCCACCAGCAACTCCGACACTTCGCCGTCGTCCCCATCATCCCCGCCGAGCGCCGCCTGCAACCGTTCTTGCGCCTCCCGCTGGGCAGCTGACGCCGCCTCAAGCTGGCCTTCGAGGTCACGCAGCTGTGCCTGAACTCCCTGACGTTCGCTCGCAACAGTCTCGAGCAAGCTCGCAAGTTCACGTTCTGCATCCTGCGCGATTTCTTCACCAGCTTGACTTTGAGCGAGCTGGGCGCGTTGATTGAGACGCTCTCTCTTGTGCTGCAGCTTTGCAGTGGCCAGATCCTCAAAGAGGACCGCTGCGAGGATCGTCGCTTGGTTCGATGCCGCAGCCGCCGCCGTCGCAGACAGCGCCTCAGCTCGCAATCCTGCCAGCACATCCACGTCAGGCCCGATCACGCTCTCCACCGCCAGTTGAGGTTCTCTAACTGCCGCGTCATCTTCTGCTTGGGCGAGCGCCTGCAGCAGCAGCTGCCGCTCTAGAGCATCGCGAGCAAGCAGCGCAGGCAACTGCGCAGACGAGTCCTCCAGGCTGAACTCGGGCTTGTCCCAAGTCTTCACATCTGCAGACGCCGCGGCCTGACCTGCCTGCTGTCCTGGATCTGTCGCAGCGGCTGCATCTTGCTCCATGAGACCCGACTGGGTGAGCTTCGCCCTCTTCTGCACTCTCTGCCAATGAACCATCAAAGGTTCCAGGATCTTCTCCTGCACTTGCATGCTCAGAGCGGACAACGACGCGCGGCTCTCCTGGCATTCCTGCGTTAGCGCCGCTTCCATAGACTCAAGCTCACCCACCAGAGCAACAACTTCTGCCGCGGCCTGCCGCGACACAACATGCGCCTCGAGCCGCATCTGCTGCGCCGTCGACTCGGCTTGCTGGGCGGCCTCCAAGGTGCGCTCGACCTCCTCGCTACTAGCGGCTGCTGGAGGCTGCTGCGCTGCCTGCAGTGCAGCCTGCAGCGCAGCTATCTCATCTCGCGCCGCCTGCAATAGCTGCTTCGCCTCGTCGAGCTCTTGAGAGTGAGACCCCATCTCCTCCTTCGCTTCATCTCGCAGCGAGGTCATGGAGTCAAGTGCCTGCGGTCAATAAGTGCAGCAGCGGTTAACAATATGCAGCGCAGCGCTCAGACCCCACGATCGCGTGTGGCGCGCAGCCGCACTCGCTTATGATGCGAGGGGTACCCTCTACCTTAGACATGCACATGCACATGTCACATGTCACATGCACATGCACATGCACATGTCACGTGCACATGGACATGTCTTAGTGGCTCCTGGAAGGGTCAAGCATGCTCAGGTGCTATCTCATGTATGTGCATACCTGCTGCACGTCGCTGCTATGAGCGTTGGCTGCTTCCAACTCGCCCCTCAGCTTGTTGATATCTTCGGTTCCCGAACCAAGCATCTTCGCTTCACGCATTTGAAACTCTTTCTCTTGCTTCTGCAGCTGTTGACGCAGGCCGTCCATCTCAGCCTGCGCCGCTTTGCGCTCCGCTTCGCGCTCGGCCTCGATACTGCGCAGCAAGCATGGATGGCTCAAAAGTGCGATACCGTGGCGGAACCTGGGACTAAAGCCGGGGATGCAGCAACGCACTCGTTGCGCCGCGCCTCGAGCGTCTCGTGCATTCGCAGCGCGCTGCTCTTTTGCTCTGCGAGCTGTTGCCCTGCTTCGTCGAGTGCATTCCGCAGCTCCTCGCTGCCCGCCTGCCCTGAGCGTGCGGCCGCAAGCTGCTCCTGTAGACTCGGCAGCTCCGCCTGGGCTGCGTCGCGCTGTGCAAGTGCGTCCTTCAACGAGCTCTGCAGCGTAGCAAGCTCCTCCTTGTGACGGGCCTCTATCCCTTGCAGGGATGCGTCAAGTTGCTCGGCCCGCATCCTCTCGCGCTCAAAGTCTGCCTTCATCTGCTGTTGACTGTCGAGCTGGGTGCGCGTCTTGGCCTCATTGGAATGATCCCGCTCCTTGAGCCGCTGCGCTATTGCCTTACCTTGCCCTTCAAGGCTCTGCACCTCGTCGGCCAGGGCCTGCATGTCTGCATTTGCTCTGGAAGCCCTGCCGAGCACGAGCGCCACCTCGGCCTCTAGCTGAGCACCGCGCTGCTCCGAAGCCGCCAGCGGTGACTCGATTGACGAGATGTGCTCCTGGAGCATGGACACCTGCTGCTTGTGCAGCCCTCGTAGGACCTGCTTTCGCTCGTTTGTGTCAGCCGCCAACACATCAACAGACGTTGCGCCTGGCTGCTCCATCAAGACCTGCTCAGCTGAATCGCTCGAGGAAGGGTCACTGGAGGCGAGATCAGCGCTCGCCTGCTCCTTCTCCGCGTCTTTGAGAAGCTTCGTCAGATCGGCGTCCATTGTGGCGAGCACCGATTTGCGCGAGTTGCACGTTTTCAAGTAGTCCATCAGCAGCACCAAGAGATTGTCCATGATGGAGGAGAAAGCGAGATCGTTTGTCTCTGCGGAATCCTCTTCACCGTCGTCCTGGCCGTCGTCATCCTCGCCACCCGCCGTACGGCCCTTTGTGTCGTATAAAGAAAGCGTCTCCGCAATGCGCAAATGAATCTCGTGCAGCTCTTTCCGACGAAGCGCCGCCAGCACGGCCTCGCTTGCATGCGGCATGACCGCCGTAGACGCAGATGCGGCGGTGGCGCTGGGCCTTTCGGGTCCTCCCAACGGAGTGTCCTGGGCGAACGAGTCAACAGCCGATGGCTCCTGTTGGGTGCGTTCACTCGTGGAACTCGGCGCCTTCTGCGCCTCCTCTTCTGTAACCATGCTGCGGAGCGCTGTCGCTCGTACACGCAGTGCTGGCGCGCTGGCCGTCTTGGCCGAAACTGTCGCACCCTTGTTGCGAGCAATGCGTGCCCCACTGCTGTTCGGTGCTTCGTCCTGCGGCCGCACGAGGAGGACCATGGCGGACTTGCGATGGGAAAGGCGCGGCACGCCCTCTCGGCGAAACGACAGCCGACGCAAGAAACGACGGCCGCCACCAAGTTGGCGCTCAACTGGCGGGTCACTCCTACGTAAACATGCGGGTGAAAATGCGGGTAATTCTCGCGCGATGCACGTGCCATTTTCATTTCCCGGAAGCTGCCGCAGCTTGCGGCAGCCTGCGCAATCTGTTGGCTGATTATCACCCCCTCAGAGGCTACGGGGTGTTAATCAGTGGAAATAGGCAGGCTGCGGCAGGCTGCAGAGGCTGCGGCAGGCTGCGGCAGGCTGCGGCAGTCTGCGGCAGGCTGCGGCAGGCTGCGGCAGGCTGCAGGAGAGGAAATTTGGGGGTGTTCATACGTTTTTGCAAGGCGTCCGTGACGGTCGTACCGCGGCACTTTCGGCAGGTCGTGCAGAAGGCGGCGGGCGAGGAAGGGGCGCGCCGCACGACCGTCACCTCCCGCACGACCATCTCGGACAGCACGTCCGCGACAGCCACGGAAAAGCTGACCAGGATGCCGCAAGCAAGTAACGGGTTCAATCATATGCACCTATCAATGCAGCGCTTGCTTGTAAGTAAGGGCTAAGTAAGGGCTCCTGCACTCCTGCCTCTGCAGCACAATCGCATTCAGACCTAAAAAAGGTTCACCTCCAGTCCTTCGCAACGCGCGAAGCGACCGTCGACGTGGCCAGCGAAAGGTCGCTGTGCTGATCCTCGTCGAGCAGCTCGCTCGACTCCTGGGCAGCCACAGCCGCAGAGCTTCAAGTCATCGTCGGAGATGTCTTGGAGCGCGGGGAGCGAGTCCTAGCTAACGTAAGTCCTAGCCGTGCTCGTCGAAGGCGGCAGTGTACGAGGACAGCTCGTGTGCTCGGCGAAGAAGGTGGCGGTGGTCTCAGACATCTCTAGGTGGCCGCCGGGGACCGAGCGACCGACCAGGCGGGCACCATCACCAAGCAAGACGGCCTCTCGGCATAGTGGGGCCCAGCATGTGTCCCGGGCACACGTACTCTGACAAGTGGTTCTGGCCTTGGTTGGCCTTGTGGGGACATAGATAGCCGCCAGGGGCGCGGCTGGCATGCCTACTCAAATAGGTGATCTTATTAAGGCCGAGTTACAATCGTGGGCGTGTTGTTTACCGTGACGGAGTGTCTGTCTTTGTTGACGGGGTCGTTTGAGTATTCTGACTCGATAGGTATACGTCCGGGAGGCCCCTCCCTTGAGCGTACAGCCACCGCCGGAGGTCGTCCGCGTAGACGGGTTGGACGGTGGCTACGATAGACTACTCAAATAGCCCATCTGCTGGTTGCGGGTCCCTGCTAGGGCCAAACATGTAAGGGCACTCTTTACACTTGCCCTTAAAACATGTTGAGTCCCTGCAAGCGTGTCCGTGGTTTTCCGTCTAAATGAACACCCACCCTATTAATGCAAGCGCGTGTACAATCGCAGTGTGCGTGCGCGATGTTCACCGTGTGCGCGACCAAGAAGGGCGAGCTTCCGATCAGCATCGACAAGCGCAAGTGGGGCAAGCTGGTGACCCGCGTGGACAATGTCGGTGGCGACGTCGATAGCCTTTGCACCGCAATAAAGGGTGCACTTGGCACAGGAGGCCACAGCCTCCCCGGCGCTGTCGAGGTGCAGGGTGATCAGCGCGAGGCGATATCGGCGTGGCTCGTCGAGTCGGGGTGCGTCAAGGGCTTGCGGCGCAACAAGGCGGTGCAGGTCACAGCCGTGGAGCAGGATGCGTCGGCAGGCGAGGATGCTGCGAAGGAGCGGCTCAAGCAGCGATGGGATGCAGGACGAGCTGCCTGCTCCCACACGGCATCGGGCGCCGAACCCGAAGTCGCTGGCACGCCTGCCAGCGATCGCACTGACCCCGGGTTTCAGAGCTTCTGCACACTGTGGAGGTCGTGGATCTTCTGGAACCACGACTATGGAATGCTGCGCGAGCGGTTCGCGCAGCGAGCAACGGCGGCAGGCGGCGCTGAGTTCGACTCTGATGGTGATCCGGCGAGGTCTCGGGGCCAGTTTGTGAGCACCCCCCCTCGCCATGTTGGCACGAGCCAACTGCTCGATGACGCGCTGCGAAAGTTGGGCATGGCGGCTGAGCAGTGCCCCTTGCGCCAGTCAAAGCTCGAGCGTCACAAGCAGCGCCAGGGCAAGAGCGTAACCGCCACCACGAGGCTGGAGGGCAGCAGTTCAACGGTGCTCCAGTGCCCCCCTTCACGCCCGCGATGCGGGGCGCCTTCCGTGCGCGTCGACCCTGCAGGTGCGCACCGCGTGGTCACGCACGCGCTGGGAGGTGCCCGCGCAAGCGGTGCCGGCGGCGCCTGCAATGCTGGCGCCGCCGCCGGTTACGGATGCTCTGGTGGCCTTGCGCGTAAGCCAGCCGACAGTCGGGGTGGCGGCGCGCCGCTGCGAGCTGCCGCCAACGCCAACGCCAAGGAGAGCCAGGGGGGCGGCAGAGGTCGCGGCCGCGGGCGGGTAGTTGGCGGTGGCCTGCCGCGGCTCGGCTCGGACGAGGAGAGCGCGTGGGATGGTGTCGCGGAGTGGGAGGACGACGGCGGAGAGGAGGAGGAGGAGGACCATGCAGCCCGCAGTCTGCTCCAGCTCGATGCATGCTTGGTGGTGGAATAAGTAACGCCGGGCTCTGCGTGGCGCACCCTCTGTGCCTGGGTCGCGCTGCCCGGGTCGCGTCCCATCCTCTAGGCCAAATGGTTCCCTCCTGAAGAGCACAGGCATTCATGCACACCGTCCCGTACCGAAAGTTGCCGCTCGTCGCCGCGCCGGGCGCGCACCGCGCCAGGCCGCCCCGCGGTCGCGGTGGCGGCGCTGGCAGCTCGTGCGGAAGCAGCACGTGCGCGGATCTGGAGGACGAAGAGCTGCAGCTTGCGCTCATGCTCTCTGCGTCGGAGGCCGCCGAGGCGCCGGCCGAGTGGGCCCCGGTCCAATCGGCGGTGGTGCGCTGCCCTGCGCCAGCGCACGCGGCAAGCTGGGAGGGTGAGGGCTGGCAGTCGGCGCTCGAACAGCGACTCGCAGAGCAGCAGCAGCAGTGGCAGGCGGGGTCGTGGCAACCGGGGCAGTTGGTGTCGGGGACACCAGGCGCGGAAGCGGGGGGGGCAGGGCGGGGCCACCAGGACCTGCTAGACGAAGAGCAGGCGCTGGCTTTGGCGATTCGGCTGAGCGAGGAGGAGACGCGGCGTGGGGCGAGGAGCGAAGGCGAGCACGAGCGCGCAGAGTACGAGAGTGGCAAGGAGGAGGTTTTCTGGGTCGAGTGGCAACACGGCCAGAGGCCAACATCGGGCGAGGGGGGGCGGGCGCACGAGGCCCTCCGCAGCCCGAGCGCACCACGCCTCGGCATGGGTCCACTCGGCATGAGTCCACCTGGCGGCGCTCTGCCTCCCAGCACAACACCCCCCTTCGCGGGTGCCGCGGCGGCGGTGTTGCCACCCGCTGGGCGAGGCCGCGGGCGAGGACGCGGCCGGCTGCCAGAGTGGGCTGAGCCCGAAGCTGCACCGGGCCCCAACCAGGGCCTGTGCGATGATGAGGCGCTCGCGCTCGCGCTACGGCTGAGCGCGGCGGATGCTCGCTATGGTGCAGGCGACGGTGGCGGCGGCGGCGGCCAGCCAGTGACCCAAGAGAGCCTCGCCGAGTGGGCAACGAGCGCGCTCGCGCCGCTCGTGGAAGGCGGCGGCGTCGCGTCTGATGTGCTGGCGGAGATCGTGTTGAGCCTTGAGACTGACAACGAGGTGGCCGAGTACTGCACCGAATTCCTGGGCAAGAGCGCGGCCACCTCGTCTTTCGTGGCGGAGGTTTGTGCACGCAGACAGACCGCTTGCGATAGTGCGCGGTGAGAGAGGGAGACACTTGCACGAGAGCACGTACGTGGAGCTCCGTATGGACCGTATCGTAGAGCGAGCGGCACTCGTCGAGGTTGTCTCCCGTGGGCCAGGCTGAGCGCGCCGCGGTGTGTCCTCTCCTAGTTGGCGGGGGGCGGAGCCCCCGCCCCCCCCCCCCCCCCCTTAACAAGACCTATTGTATATGTTAACCGTAATGCGTTACCGTACTAAAGTAAAGTAAAGTATCCACATTACACAACGCGAACTTGGATCAGTACAGAGTACACAGTAGTTCTTCCGTTCTGAGTTGCCTGATCCCCGCGCCGGTCTACACTGCTATGTGCCGGTGGCGGGCCACGGCCTCTCTCAGCCCCTCTATATGTTGAGTGCTTCTCAGTGCTTCTCAATTCTCTGGCGCTGCCCCTCGAGGGGCTTCATCTCTGCGCCCTTACCCTCCTCGAGCGCGACGTCGCTCTCCTGGTTAGGGTTACCAACTCAGGGTTAGGGCTAGGGCTAGGGCTGGGGCTAGGGTTAGGGCTAAGACTAGGGCTAGGGCTAGGGTTAGGGCTAGGGTTAGGGCTAGGGCTAGGGCTAGGGTTAGGGCTAGGACTAGGGCTAGGGCTAGGGTTAGGGTTAGGGTTAGGGTTAGCGTGACGGCGCTCTCCGGAGCAGGCTGGTCCTTCTTCTCCTCCGCTATGTCGCCGCCGCCGCCGCCGCGCCGCGCCGCCTCGTCGAGCCGCTTGCGCTCCTGCACGTACCACAGCCCGCCGCCGATGGCGACACAGACCTGCCCAGGGTTAGCCCAGGGTAAGGCCCAAGGCGCGCACGCGTGAGTAGCAGACCTGCCTGGGACCCTGCCTGCTAGCCTGGGGTTCGAGCCCTGTGTGGCTTACGCCGAAACCCGAGGTCGCCGAGATCGGATCTCCGAGGGCGACGACCCCGAAGATGACGACCAGCACCTGGGGAGTATATAGTCAGTAGAGCAATAGTTAGGGTTAGGGTTCGGGTGCCCGAGCTAACCCTAACCCTAACGGCACCCTCGCAATGTACCTTGTTGACGTTGGTGAGCACCATGAAGGACGTCGCGGTCACGAGCTGCTGGACGCGCAGCCCGGCGTACGAGATCGCGAGGCCGTTGAGGCACGACATGGCGATCATCACGTAACCTCTTGTGCTCAAGGCGCCCCACACCTCCGCCCAGCGGGGCGGCTCCTGGTTATGGGTAGGGTTAGGGTTTGGGTTTGGGTTAGGGTTAGGGTTAGGGGCAAGTACAGCCATGGCAAGTACGGCCATAGTAACACAAAACTGCTAGCAGCAGGTCTGGCGCGAGGCTACACTTACTATGGCTCCACTTACTCGTACTGTGGCTCCACTTACTGCGGCTCTACCTGGTAGACGAGCAGCAGCAGCAGGTTCGGCGCGAGGCCGCACGAGTTGTTGAGGAGCATCATGCCCGGCTTCGATATGTCCACCGGATCCTGCGCCATCAGGTGGCGCTGCAGCAGCCGCTCGAGCACGGCGAAGACCATGTTGCACACGATGGCGACGAAGCCGACGCCCGAGAGCTCGAGTGCCTGGCGGTGGTAGAGGACCACGCCCAGCACGACGGTGAGCAGCGAGAGGATGGTGTCGCGCGAGACCTGCATGGGCACGCGGAAGAGTCTCTCGATGAGCAGTGTGAACAGCGGCGCCACGTTGCGAAAGACGACGACGGTGCCCAGCGTGTTGTGCTTCATCGCGAACATCGAGCTGACCAGCATCGCCGTGAAGAGCAGCGGCACGGTGCAGCCCCAACGCAGCGCATCGCGCCGGGAGCCGATCTGCACGGAGCGCCAGTTGGCGCAGATCGTCGCCACCGTGAAGACCATCTGCACCATCACGAGTGTGATCGGGAGCGGCAGCGCCATGATCGCCATCTTGTTGAAGACGGACATGCCGGCGGACGAGAGCAGGTAGAAGCCGCACGTCAAGGCCAGGTTGCGCATCGCCGCACTCCTCTCGGCCATCGGAGTCGCCCGCCTGAGCGCCCCACTCTGCCGTGCCCCGAGCCGCCTCTGAGCTCGGCCGTGAACGAAAGCGACGAAGTAGACAGACAGACAGAAGTTTGCCCATGGGAGGCAAGCGGGACACTCTTGTAACTAGACAAACATAGTTGAGCGATCGATCTCGCTGGCGTCGGAGCTCGCTCTACTTGAGCGCGGCCTATGGCTGCCACCCCCGCCACCGCCGCCCGAGCGACTACTTCGCCTGGGACTGCCACCCCCGCCCGAGCTGACGCGGTGCTGCCTCTGGCTCTCCGCCATCTCGCACTCGTCCGGGTTGAACCAGGACAAGGTGGTCGACGCCTCCGATCCAGCCTCCGACGAGCCGCGCCGTGAGCCGTGCCGCGAGCCGCCGCCGTGAGACCTGGGTGGGTTGGTCGGTGGGTGGGTGGGTGGGCGGGTGGGTCGGTCGGGTGGGTCGGTTGGTCGATGGGTGGGTCGGTGGGTGGTGGGGTGGGCCGAATTAGGTGCGGGACGGGGTGGTGGCGGTGGAGTGCGGGTGCGGGACGGGGCGGAGGCGGAGGTGGGTGCGGAGGCGCGGCTACGTTAGGGCACGTACCTTCTTCGCCTCTGATGCCCAGCCTGACCCTGCGCAGGGCTCGGGACATTGTTGCCGAAGGTCAGCGCCGCGTAGGCCACGGACGCGGGGATCGCGTTGCCGCCCGCCGGCATCCCGATCGCCGCCGCCTGCGCCTCGGCCGCTACGTCAGCCTTGGCCTGCATGGAGGCGAGAGTGGGGGTGGGGTGAAGCTTGAGTGGGCATGGAGGCGAGAGGGTGGGGGTGGGGTGAAGCTTGAGTGGTGAGATGGTGAAGAGCAGGTGGAGGTGGAGGTGGAGGTGGAGGTGGAGGTGGAGGTGGAGGTGGAGGTGGAGGTGGAGGTGGAGGTGGAGGTGGAGGAGGAGGAGGAG
>Ga0209302_10000674_pt1 | contig 19661 bp, 22 predicted proteins | sample ArcOceMetagenome_2_FD_187445 | JGI IMG/M metagenome (GOLD analysis project Ga0209302, IMG submission 187445) | Marine eukaryotic phytoplankton communities from Arctic Ocean - Arctic Ocean ARC135M Metagenome (SPAdes) (version 2) | ecosystem: Environmental > Aquatic > Marine > Oceanic | place... | reverse complement strand
CATCGAGGCCTGTAGTGTCGGAGTGTCGGGAGTGTCGAGTGTCGGGGGTGTCGGGGGTGTCGGGGGTGTCGAGTGTCGGAGTGTCGGTTTTGCTTTGACACCATTGACACTGCTTGACGCCATCCGAGGATGTCCAACGTCAAGATGGCTTGACACTGGCCTGACACTGGCCTGACACTGGTGTCGGAGTGTCGGGCCGAGTGTCGATTGACACTGAGGTGTCGGAGTGTCGGGGTGTCGGGATAGTGTCGAGATCTGGTGTCGAAGTGTCGAGCCAGGGCTCAACGTGAGCCCAAGCCACCGGCCTAGCACCGGGTCATGCCACCGCGCGCGTTCTGGCTCAACACAACAGCACGTCCCAGGCAACGGCTGCCACCTTGCATGCATCCAAGGGGTACCCGGGGGAAGCTCTGGAGCACCAGCCCTAAGCGCGCGCGCGCGCGATATGAGCTCGGGCTGTCACCTCTGTCGTTGTCGACGATACCGTAGCGACGTTGAGTGGCAGCCATGTCATTGCGGGCGCGGCAGCGGCCATGAGCAGCCTGGGGAGTGCAGTGGCGATAGCCATGATGGTGGGTGGCGGTGGGGCGCCCCCCTTGGCCGCGTGGCTTCGTTGGTCCAGACTGGATCCGCACACCGGGTCGGGCACCGTCTTGTTCGGTTGAGTGCTGCTCCCACGCTCCCACGTTGGTCAGGCGCATGCCCTGCGCTGAAGCTGTGCTTTAAAGCATGGACCCAGGGCGCCTCCGGCTCCGCGCTCCGTGCTTTAAGACAGCTAACCAAGGTCGGCTGTGGCCTCAGCGAGCTGCCTCGTGGCACTCAGATCGTCTCGCTCTCACACGCTCAGTGTGACGGACGAATTACGCGCTTAAAAACGTCACAATTTAAGACTATCTGTCCGACCCAGGCGCATGCACCAAACCTCCTCCCGGACCGCTACTTTATTTATCATAAGAGCGCGTATACTTTACGGCGACCAAAAAAGCATAAGTGAACTCTCGCGTGCACTGCCACTGGACTGTCGTGTGCTCACGTGTACACGCCGTGTGCGATTCAAACCAATATACTTCACGGCGCAGACGCCGTGATGACAGCCCATGCTCAGCGGGATTCATAGAACAACAGCTGAGGATGCAGTCGGCCCGCGATGCACTTCTCTTTCACGGAGTCGAAATCCTTGCCCAAGAGCCGCCTGTGTGTCCAAACGCTATATACTTATTCGGGAGAGCGCAGCAAAGGCAAGGGCGCAGAAGCCTTCCGTGGGCGGGCTTCTGGCAACCGGCAAGACAAAAAAGCCTGGCCACTTTGGACCAGATGAGCTGCCGTGTGTCATCATCATAGTGGATCCACTGGCCCGCCGTGTGCGAGAAACAGAAGCACACGTAATGCTGTTCGTAGAAAGCAGTGAGCGCGACAAGGTCGCAGCCGCCACTGCCCACCAACCCCTCGTACCTGCGTGTGCAAACGGGCGGCTGAGTAGCCGTACAACACCCTACCATGACACCCTCGAGGCTGGCACTGCGCCCCTACAGATACACATCCGGAGGGCCGCCGCTCTGGCCGCCCTGAGAGCGGCCGATTCTCTGCCACTTTTGACCAGACATTCGTACACGTCCCGAAGATTCAGCCTCTCATCGATGCCTTGCAGAGACTCGCTGATCTCGGCCTTTGATGCGTGCGCCGTGTCGCTTGCGAGGCCAAGAGTAAAAACGCGGGGCGCCCGGAGCATCTGCAGCTTGTTGCCGCCAGGCGCCGGCTGACCCTTTCCATCACCCAAGGAAGGCTCGCTCCCGGCAGCCATTCGAAGCACCCTCACTAAAGGGCTTCCCGCAACGCCAGCCGAAGCCTCGCGCACTTGCTTCCGCAGCTCTGACGCCACCACGTACTGCGTCCACTGATCAAAAGTGACTGGCTTGCTGTGCTCTTCCTTCGGGTCACTGGGCCGGCAGTACTCCATGCGCATGCACATCGAGAAAATGTGCTTCACAAAGGAGTCAGCAGAGCAAGACGGCAACTCATCGATGGCAGGGTGCGACGGCGCGTGAGCAGCAGCGCCATCGTTCTCCTGGTTCGCAACTATCGAGGCGTCCTGGTCGGAGGAGCCGTCCGCGCCGACGTGTGCCTCAGGTGGTGCTAACACAGGTGGGGGAGCAAGTGCACGATGCAGTGCCTCAAGCAGTGCCTCATGCGCCTCAGTGGCGTCATGCATCTCGCCCAGTTCGAAGCTGGAATCAAGCTGGAACAGGGCCTCTTTGAGAGCACTTGCAGTTGCCTGCTGCGGCCTACTATGAGACACGTCCTGCACGACCGTGACTGCAGCACCATCCTCCATCATGCTGCACACCTGCTTCATCGCAAGAAAGATCGAGCGGTCCTCGCCACGCGCCTCGGCGTGCGGCTCACAAACAAGGAACGCGTCGCGGAATGCGGAGACGTTCCACAACGTCTGCACGACGACGTTGACGAAGCAAGAGTGCTGCCCGGTTTTATTCTCCAACCCCGGGGCTGCTGCAACGGCCACCGCAGTTGTTGACACCTCCTCGGCGTTTCCCGCGGTCGCGGTGCCTGCAGCTGCCACCTTCCCCTTGCGCTTGCTGAGCGCGCTGGCAGCACCATTTTCGCCGATGTGCGAAGCCGCGCTCTCCTCTTTCTCCGAAGGGGCTTTTGCACGCCGCGGCCGCTTGCCACTGCTGGCACCAGCGCCGCCCATGCGAGAGGCGCCATCTTGTGCCGCGTCTGCAAAGCTGGGTTCATCCGCCGCGCTGTCAGCTGATGTGGCCTCGACTCCGCTGTCCTCGTCGGATCGGTCATCCTGCTTGCCGAACGATGCGTCCGAGGCTTCCTTCTCAGCATCGTCCACCGCAGCCTCCGCCTCGACAGGACCACTCTGGCAAGCTGCGTCGCCTGTGTCACCATCGGTGGCCTCAGTTAGCTTGTCTTTCTTGTGACGACGACGGTTAGGGACCTCCTCCCAAGTCTGCACCAGCTCAGCCGCCTTCGTGGCGTTGTCGGCAGCATTTGCGGCTGCCGCAGCCTCGGCGGCCTCAGCGGCCTCAACCACTCTCAAGACGTCGGCAGCTTCGCGGGCATCACGTGCAGCGCTGTCCTCAACTCCGGTCTCTTGCCAGTAGCCGGCAGCAGTAGACGTTGGGACGAGGGGCTCGCCTGCCGGGGACTCATCTGCCGGAGACAACGCCTCCGGTGGCGAGAGCACTGTAGCCGCATGGCTCCGCTCCGCTGCGACGAGACCTTCTGAGGCAAGCGCAGCGGCATCGTCCCAGCCAACATAGGCGCCAGGAATCGATGTTGAATCCTCTCCCGTTGCGCCTGCACCAAGTTCAGAAGTGGCGCCATCTGCAAGACCTGGCCGCTTGCCCTTCTTCTTCTTGCCACGCTTCTTACTCTCGTCCCTCAGCTTGCTGTCCTCCGCCTCGAGCGCCTCGAGCAGCTCCTGCTCCGCGCGCTCCGCTTCCTGCCTCTTTAGCCTCTGCTGCTCCTCGCCAAACGCCGTGCGCACGCCGCGGAGCATGAGCCGCGCCAAATGCGCCAACACAGCTCGTTGCGCAGTCATCACCGCACGCAGCGGCTCTTTGCGAAGTAGGCGTCGGCAAAGCTCTCCAAGCGCAAGCTTGGCGTGCGGCAGCCGGTCGCCGACGGATTCAAGCGTGCTCGCTGTGCGCACGACGGTGAGAATCTGCTGAAATGTGATCTGCGCCCCCAAGTCCATCTTTGGCTGGTCCTTGCCCGCCCTGTCCAGTTCGAAAGACGCCTCGATCGCAAGTAGCCTTTTGAGGAGCGCCACGTTGCCACCACCAACGGGTTGTTCGTCCCCAGTCGGCTCAGTGAGCACGAGCGTCCCCGCCTCTGGACTGCCGGTCTGCGCATCGTCAGCACCCTGGCTCTCGAGGGGGATGCTGCCGGGCAAAAGCACGCCCGCCAAGGGCATGGCCTGGTTGAGCGTCACCTGGTCGCCCGTGATACAAAACAACCCCCGGGCAGGCGCCGAGGCCTCGGCACCCAGGACCTCTGAAGATTGGATGATGTCATTGGTCTTTTGGCCCGACATGCTCTTAATGTCGCACAGAGCATCGGACAGGCCGAACCCACCATTCGTCCACGGCGACAAGTCTGGCTCCGTTAGGCAGCTGTGAAGCTCCTGCAAGAGCGAGTCCGCCCGAGAAGCAATCTCAGCCTCAGAGCTGGGCGGCGGATGACTTCTGTTGCCCGTCTCCCGCGGCGCTTCGCGTTCCGAACCAGCAACGCTGCAACAGAGCTGTTCGACTGCCTTGGCCAAATCTTTCAGCGGCACGCTGCAGAGTGCAGGACGGTCCCCCGGAGGCAGGCCGGCCCAAAACTCCTGGAACTTTTCGATGTCGATTTCGGAGCCCTCTTCCGTGCGAGCACGTCGCAATGACCCGTTCCGCCGCGCCCCACCACCAGTGTCACGATCTGCCGCTCCGTCCGAGCCCTCTTGTAGACAACGCTGCATGCGCGCGTCGCGTTCACGCTTGTTGGTCACATTGTTGCCCAGCAGCATGAGCAGCTTATTGACCATGTGTCGGTTCTCTTCATCTTGTGCCTGCTCCATCGCATCGTCGACGTCTATCATTTCTGCGAGCACCTTGACGAGAAGCAGCCAATCCTGGGTGTTCAGGTCGAACGGGCAGCCATCCTCCGTCACCTGCAGCACTTGCGCAGCTGGGTAACCCTCATGAAGCATCGCGCAAACATACTCTAGGAAGGCGTCGAGCGGCAAGTGCGATGTCATGCCACCCGAGTAGCGCTGGAAGTGGGACACGGCTTGCGCGTACTGCTCGAGGCCGAAGTATGCGTCGCTGCATACCAGGTGGAGCCAGCTGAGGCGATCTTCCTCCTCGGTGCCGCTCACTTCGTCCAGGACCTGCTGTGCCATGGCAAGCGCTGCTCGCGGATCGGCGTGAAGCAGCTTGCGGCACGCGTCGCTCTGCCGTTTCTCCTGCGGACTGTCGGACAGCGCAGGACGGTCGCCGGCACTCCCCTCAGATGCGTTTGCAGCGGTTTTGCCGCGCTGGGGCACCAGACGATCGGCGGCGAGCATAAACGCCAGCTTGAAAGGCGCCTGGGCGGCAGGCGGAGCCGCAAAGTAGCTCTCGCACTCGCGAGGGAGCAGTGCGAGGGCGAAGCTGTGCATCCAGAGTGTAGACTGGCCTATCTCAAACGCAAGGCGGTCGGCAAGCTGCTTCGTCGGTGTGCTCTGCAGGTCAGCATCGCTCAGCGTTTGCACGCGCTCGGTGAGGAGCTCGGACAGCCACTGCAGCGAATGCTCCGGGTCGCCGACGCAATCAACCAAGTTGCCGCCCAGGGCGGCTCTGCCGCCTGCGTTCATTTGTGTTTGGAGCCGTTGCAGATCGCCCACGATCAACTGCTTTTTGACTTGGCTGTCGTGCTGCTGGCCGTAGCGAGAGCAAAGGTGCCGCCACCCTTCAGATAGAAAAAGAGTGGACACGAAATTGTGCCATTCGTCATCCTGCAGGGTGACAGGAACCTGCGTCTCGAGTTGCAGCTCCTCCAGCGTGCGGAACGCCAGATCAAGCTGACTGCGGGTGCACAAGCTCTCATCACGAGCCGCGTCGGTCGTCAGCGTGAGCTGCTCGTTCCCCAGAGCATTGCCCGTGAGCAAGGCCTGCCGTTCTGCTGCCCGCTCTTGTAGGGTAGCCCGACTGGCAGGTTGCGCTAACCACGGGCGGTCAGGAGCGACGCCGGACGGGTGAGAGAAGCCATCGCCCATTGCCAAGACACCGGCATCCGCGTCCCCAGCATCCATTCGCATGCCTGGAAGGCGACCTGCCGCACGCAGCTCCGAGACAAAGTTGCCCACCACGTCGTTGGTCGCGCTCACTTGCGTTGACCCCATGAGAGGGCGTAGCTCGCTCGCCTCAATGGATGCCGCTGAAGGAGGGAGCCCCTCCTCGGGAAGGACCTGACACGCACGCAGCAGCCGTATTGGCATTGGTTCTAGACTACTGTGCCAGATCTGACGTTCGGAATCACGCACCTGGAATCCGTAAGCATCTGTTCCCATCGAATGCGAGGCAGCGTGGTGAGTGGCAGTGCCGGCCCAAGCGGTGTCCACGTCCATGTGCCGACGCGCAGCCTGCAAGCGGGTGTGCTGCCTCGCGGGGTCGAAGTCGTCGCCTTGCGCTGGACCCTCGATGGCTTGAGGGTGCTCGCCTAGAAACTGCCGTAATATCAGAGCCTCGCTTTGCGTGATGTTGCGCAACGGGACATCAAGACCTGTGAGCTGCGTGCGGTAGAAACGGTACTCGGTGAGTTGCATCGAGAAGTCTGCCGCTTCGAGCATAGGCGTGCTCATGTCAAGAGCCGCGACGCCAAACGATCCGCTGCGCTTCATAGACGTGGCGCGCTCTTCTGCTGTGTTGCGCAGCACACGGAAGTAGAGACCCTTCCATCGCTCTACGTCGATGCGCTGCACGCTCAGCTCTTTGACCTCGGCCCACCGCATGATGTCCAGTGCCGCCGCGTGCTCGCCCTTGGCGGTGTGCACGTGTGTCACGGCACGTTCCATACGGGAGATCTCCTCGAGGTCGTGCTGCAGCAACCACGCGCGGACCAACTGCACCCCCGAGTCGGGTGGCAGGTTCCGAAAGACCGACCACAAGAACTGTTCCCTTTCGACCGGAACGCGAAGGCAAGCGCACTGGATCTGCTCGCTGAGTGCGGCCGGCGGCGAACCATTGAAGGAGCGCTTCATCAGCTCTGCAGGCATCTCCCAGGACTCCTGGCAACGCACGATCGACGCCGGTCAAGCTAACACGGCGCTCCCCAAGCGACTGCGTGTGCGAGGGGTGTGGCGGCGTACCACTGCATGCTGCGGGCCAAGGGCCTTGACGTAGTCGTTCAGCAACGTCTCGATAGTCCGAGGGAACATCTCAGACACGGAGGCGGGAATGTTGGACGACATGAAAGCGCGGAGGTCGTCGACGATGATGCGAAGATCGTCCGGGCGGTCGGGGGTCACCTGCGACGCAAGTGACGCGCGAGCTGTGAGTACACGAAAGAGGAAAGGCGCGCAAAGGAGAAGCGGTAAATTCCACGGTAGACGGGGCGTGGGCACACCTGAGCGGCGCACTGCTTGAGAAGCTGCAGCGCTTTGCCTGCGGCACTGCCGTGCGCTCCGAAAGGCAGTTTACACATGACCTCGGTGATCTGGGGCACATGCGTGAAGTGGCCCGGGCCGGCCTCGTCGATGTACTTCTGCAACTGTTGCTCGACAGCAGTAGGCGTGCACTGCGGCAAAAAACAAAACGTTGCGGGTTGGCCACATGCGAGGGACTAGGCGACGAGGGGCACGCCATGCCGAAAAGGGCGGGTGGGTAGTACCTCAGCCATCGATTTCAGCAATTCCCAAGTGCGCCGGTCCGGGGGCATGCTGCAGAGGGATGGCAGCTTGATAACGAGCGCGTCCTTGTTGAGGCCGTGCTTGGCGTAGAGGCGAGCCAGACCGAAGAACAGGTGCTGCTGCCGAGCACCGTGCACCCGGCTCAGCAAGCAAGCAAGCAACTTGAGCGCATCCTTGGTCCGATGCATTTCCACCAGCAGCGCGACAGTAAGCTCGAGTGGGTGCCTGCCAATGCGTGCGAGTCGAGGGGTGAGTAATATCCACCGGGGCGCAAGGCACGGGGGTTGCCCGCGCCGCGCACGGTTACAGGTGCAGGTGCGCACCCGAGCTCGTCACTGAGCATGTTCGTGTCCTCGGCGCGCTGGAAGGCGACAACAAGTTCGGAGACGGTCACTGCTGACTCCTTCTTCTTGCCTGCCTTATGCTGCGAGGTGGCCAGCAAGGCAGAGGCGTGCTTGCTGTCAGGGTAGAGCTTGAGCACCTCCGTCGCGGACTCCAGGGCCTTGTGATGCATCTGCTGCTGCAGCAAGAGCACCGTGCGCTGCAGCAGGCACTTGCTTCGCAAGTGAGGGCTGCCGCCCTCCATCTCGCAGAGCTTCAATGCCCAGCTGTTCCAGCTGGCCTTGAGATCCGTCTGCGAGTCCGATGTCCCTTCGCTCTGGCTCAGCCCTCGCATCACAGCCTCCTCGACACCGGATATCATCTGCATCTTATCTGACCCGGTGTTCTTTTCGAGAAGCACGCGCCACTCCTGGAGCGACAGGCCGACCACCATCACGCCGCGCTCCTTCATCAGCACGCATTTGTCGCCAGCCAGCATCGCTTCAGGTCCCGCCTGCGCGCGCCGGCAAGAATGGTTAGGCCGGTGCTGGGCGGGGAAGCGTTAGTACGAATGGGTATGCCCGTGAGGTGTTCGGGGGCAGTGCCCGTGCACTTTGCGTGGTGGCCTCGCAGGCGGGGCGGGAGCTCTGTGCATGTGAGGTGGGGGTAGACTGGAGTGGAGCCGGGAGCGGGCCGGCCGGCAAGCAAGTGAGTGTGCGATCGTGCGTCTCCCGTGGTGGTGCGTAGCGCCCGGCAGCAAGTGGGTGGGCAGAAGCGCACGCGTGTCGGTGGGGGTGGGGGGTGGGGGGTGGTTGGGCGGCGGCGCGGCAGTTGGGGGGCAGCCGTCTGGCGAGGATCGCACCACAGTCAGAACTTGCTCCTTGAAGATTTGGTGGATACTCGCATACAGCTCTCGCAGATACAGCATGCGTGGGGGGCCCTCGATCTTCTTATTTGCTGCCGCCTTGTCCTTCACAATCATCTCGAGGTTGAACAAGTAGCGTTTGCAGAGCTTGTCATTGCTCATGCCGTGCTTGTGCACTCCTGCACATCGCACCACGCCGGCGTGGGCAAAACTATTACGAGACTATCATGGCACGTAGAAGACTCGCCTGCCCGAACGAGCGCGAACGCCACATCGAAGTGCGACTGCTTGAAAGCCGTGTCCGCAAGCTGACAACACCCCTGAGTTGCAAAAGGCAGGGCTGGGCGGTGTGGGTGTGGCGGTAGAGCCGCTGCGCCACGGGAGACACACCTCCGCGGTGTCATGCTCGTCTAAGCTCTGCATATCGGCGAGGGTCTTTGATAGCTGCAAGCTCTCGGCCGTTGGCTCCGTAGGCTCAGTGCTCACCTGCGAGCAAATGAACGAAAGTCCATAACACGGCGCCGCCGCCACACTTTGAGCACACGCTAGGGCTCCATGAGCGCGCCTGCGCTGCGGCGGCACTCTTCTTCGACTTCTTGACTCCAGACGACATCTGGGCTCTTAGGGCCCGCGCGCGCGGCGGCCCTTCCAGAGACACGACGCGCGTGGCGGTGACGCTGGAGATGTGATGTTCCGTCCTTTACACCCCTTCCCAAGACTGCCAAGGATAAGATAAGATAAGATACCGTAGGATAAGATACGTAGATAGATAGATACATAGATAGATACGTAGATAAGAGAGATAAGATAAGATAAGAGAGGATAAGAGATAAGAGAGGTAGATAAGACAACGACGGGGAGGGTGCCGCGATGACGCACGCAGTAAGTAGCGGCATGCTTGACGACAGGCGACGACGACGGTGTGCGAGCGACGTGTGACGAGGCGAGCGACGACGGCAGAGACGCAGCGACGAGCGGCGGCGACGCGGGCGACGACCCAGTCCTTGTGCCCGCCGAGATTGTTCTCTCCGACTTTTATAAATTAACGGTTTAATATCCGAAAACTGAGTCCCGGGACCACTTTTTTCAATGGGAATTTATGTTCGTTAGACATTACGTGCGTATGTGGTTCACTAGTTCGGATATTAAAACGTTTTAATCACAAAAGGGCCCGAACTTTTAAGCAGCCCTGGCCCGCTACAGTTACCGTATTCTTTGGACTTTGCGACCCCTGCCACCTCGAGGTCGAGCCACGAGCGCTCGACCGATCGTATATACGTGTATAGTTATGTGCGGTGGCACATAAAATTGTTACGTTGGCGTCGCGCCCGGCTCGCGACGAAGTGACTACACAATGTATAGACGACACGAGACACACAGTCGAGCTCGTATTAATCACCGGGGCACTCACTGCCGTCCGCAGGGTGTGCGCGTGTGCGTGTCTTCGCCGGCCGAAACGCGCGCGCTCTAGTCGGCGTTCGCCCACGGCAGGGACCACGCCCGCGCGCCACCTGCACCTTGTACTGGGCTGCCGAGAGCCGCGCCATTGCGCAATGGTGGCGTTAATGGTTCTCAGCATCGTTGCCGTCGACCCCGTCGCCGCTGTCTTCTCGAGCCCGGTCTCCATCATCTGCTCCCGCAGCCGCTGCTTCTTCGTCCGCGCCAAGCGACTCCATTTCGGCGGCCTCCTCTCCCGCGGATTCGACCGCCCCGCTTTTCGAGGCCCCAGCCTTCTCGTCGTCCGCGCCGGCCTCGCCATCCGCCCCCGCGCGGAGCTCCGAGGTCGTGGTCTCTGCTGCTTGCAGTGCGGCCGCCTCTGCCTCAATCGCTGCCTCGGCAGCCTCGACCATGGCTGCCGAAGGGCTGACACCCATCGCCTTTGAGAGGGCCACGATCACGCGGGCGCGGCCACGCGGCCCATTCCGCTGCAGCAGCTGGCGCGTCTCGAAGACCTCTTGCCACGGTGAGCTGCGCTCGAGGTGATCCAAGGTCTTAGCCACCTCGAGTGCAGTCTGGCCGTGCGCGTTGTGCGCTTCGGGGTCGGCGCCCGCCTCGAGGAGGAGCTCGACGATCTCCACGAAATCCCCGTTCCACGCAGCCATATGGAGCGGCAACGAGCCCTTCTCTGCCGCTAACTTCGGGTCTGCTCTACGCGCAATCAGCAAACGGGCCAGCCGCGTGTTGCCCGCTTGTGCAGCCCAGCCAAGCGGCGTGCTCCCGTATGGCCCGCCTCGCTCGTTGACATCTGCGCTCTCGAGCAAGACCTGGACATGGTCCTCGTTGAGGTCCTCCAGCGCCCGCCAAAGCGTGAGGGCTGGTGCCGGTGGCACCACGACCCTCGCCCCCCCCAAGACAAGCTGCTCACCTGGCTCGGAAGGGTGAGCAAGCAGCAGATGGCGGCTCCAATCACTGGGCGCACTCTTGTCCTCGCGCTCAGGCGAACCCCTGAAGTTGCGAAGAGGTTCGCGCCCACCGTTACGCGGGGGTGAACGGCCGCGATCGTCAAAGGAGTCACGTCGAGGAGGAGGGCCTCGGCGATCATCATATCGGTCGTCAAAGTGGCGATCCCGTTGCCGATCAGGGTCACCGCTCCGTGGGGGTGAACGGTTCCGCCCCGGTCCAGTCCGCAAGCCGTCCCGGGAGTCGCTGTAGTCTCTGCCTCGGCGCCCGAAGGCCTGCGGCAGCATGGAGCCTGCGTGGTTGGTTGGGAGGTAGACAGACAGACAGACATAATCGCCTGCGCGGTCGACCCTCCCTCGATAACCCCCTCAACTAGCCATGTTAAATGAGATAGATAGATGGATAGATAGGGGCGTATTCACCATCGCCAGTACACCGTGCCTTTGTGTCTGGGTGTGAGGGATCCAGGCATCGCGGAATTGCGTAGCGTCGTGAGTCGTGTAGCGTCGTGAATGGACCCAACAATCTATCTATCTATCTGTTAAATGACAAAATCAGGGTATGCACGGTACCGCACGGTACCGCACTCTGACGCACTCTGACGCACGGTACCGCACCTCTGACGCACGGTACCGCACTCTGACGCACGGTACCGCACTCTCTCTGACGCACTCTGACGCACGGTACCGCACTCTCTCTGACGCACGGACGGACGGTCGGTACCGCACTCTGACGCACGGTCGGTACCCGGCTTCTCACCCGCGACCTATATCTAAGGTCGCCGACCTAGATTCTAGGTCGGGTCTGTCCAGGGGTCCTGACGGCCTCGTGGTTGGATTCAGAAGGTTAGGGATAGTGCGTTGGAAAGCTAGACACTCTACCTTTCCAACTTTCCAACGGGGTGCTTGCGGGCGAAAACAGACGAAGTCTCGTCTTCGACTTTGCGAGCGTTGAGCCACATCCTTGTGTCAGGCGCTTGACACCGCCCTCGTCGCTCCTGCGGCGGGGTCCACAACTCCAACCTCCGGTGGCGCACGCGGTATGAGCGTGGTAGAAGGCCGTGCGCTGCGCACGGCCCACGGCGACTGAGCTCTTGCGCACGCTCAGATCTTCGATACAAAAGTCCATGCTGGCCCCGACCTAGACCGACCTAAACGCATGCGTACGGCAAACATGACCTGCATCTCGGACCGGCGAGCCTCTCCCGCCGGACCACACCTGGAGGCACGGTCTACCATGGGTCAGCCCAAAGCGCAGGGTCAGCGGAGCATACAGATTGACGGTTTGCGTGTGCCCAGCCGTGCGTATCGCTCCAAACTGCAGGCGACCAGCACGGACTTTTGTTCTTCTGGGCTGGAGACAAGTAAGGGCGGCTCCGATATCATAGACTGTCTACCTAGGGCACACCGAGCCGCGCTCAGCCTGGAACTGCTCGGAATATCCCATACCACGCACGCTGACGCACGCTGACGCACGCTGACGCACGCTGACGCACGCTGACCCGCCGCCGCCGCGTGCGAGCCGCGGCCGCCGCGGCGCGCGCCGTGCTGCGCCTCCTCCTCCTCCTCCTGCTGCTGCTGCATCTGCCGCTTGGCTTCCTGCAGCTGCTGCTGCATCTGCTTGTTGGCCTTGCGCAGGTCGCCCACGTCGCCGAGCAACGCGCCCACCTTGGAGCGCGACTGCTGCGCCTGGTTAAGGTTAGGGTTAGGGTTAGGGTTAGGGCTGGGGTTACGGGTTGGGGTTAGGGTTAGGGTCAGGCGCCAACTGGCTACTTTTTTTTTTTTGCGATTGTAGTTTCTTTTGAAAACCAACGGTGCCTGAGCTTTTTTTTGCTTTAACTTTTTTCAGAGAAAGGGGTAGAGAAGATTAGAATTTTATCTTTTTCCACTCGCGGCTGAAACAATAAAAATAAAATAAAAAAATCTGAGATCGCCCCAGGGACTTTGGCTAAACAGGTCTCCGCACTCCCGACTCCGGCTCCGCCCAGACCTTTGGTCCATTCTTAAAGGCCTCTATGGTGGGCTTCACACTTTACTCTCGAGCTTTACTACTATTGCGTAGACGAAGTCCCGCCCCCCCGTTCCCACCCGACCACCGTCACAGGCAGGGGTACGGGGGGCTATTATCTCATAAAGTATGTCTAATGTCATATCTCTGGATTAAAACACAGTAACACACAGGTCACAGCGCACGGCAGGCAACACGCACTCCCGCGACATGAAGGCAGATACACTCGACGCGCTACTCCAGCGTGCGTCCAGCGTCAACGGCTCGTCCGCGCCCGGCGCGGTGGCCCCTCGCCCGGCGACTTTGGTGACTCGCCTCGACGCAAACGCCTGTGCCCGCGCCACAGGCGGCTGCAGAGCGGGTGCAGAGAACACGCCAGCTCCCGCCTCTCAGGCTGCGCTTTTGGCGAACATTCGAGCTGCGCTTTTCGAACTGACCTGCCGGCGCCCCTCATGGTTGATCACCTTCACGCATGAGCAGCGACGGGGCGGGATTGGCGGCGTCAGCTTTGAACGGATTCGCAAGCGGCTCGCGACGAGAGAGCCAGAACAGCGCCAGCATTCACCACCCACTGCCTCTGTCGGCTCCACCGCCTTTGCCACTGCCTTTGCCACTGCCTTTGCCACTGCCTTTGCCACCGTCTTTGCCGGTTCCACCGCCTTTGCCGCCCTTGCCGGCTCCACCGCCCTTGCCGGCTCCACCACCCTTGCCGGCTCCACCGCCCTTGCCGGCTCCAGCCGCAAGCCTCGACTTGTGCGTCTTCCCGTTGCAGTGCTCTTTCAGCTGCGCCGCGCTCGTGAAGGCCAGGCCGCACGTGTCGCAAAAGCGGCCCTCGGACGCCGCTTGCTGGGAGCGTGCTGCATCACGATGCTTCCGCCCTTGTAGGTGCTCTCGCATGAGTGCCTGGGAGGTGACACCGACACCGCAAAGTTCGCAGTGGAGACTTAAGCCGGCAACTTCCTCCGCGGGCGCGGCAGGGGCGGTGCCTTCACGTGACCGTTTTGCGAAAGCAGCAGCGACTGCCTGCCGATCCTTTCGGGCTGAAGATCTTTGCAAGTCGGCGCTGTCAATCTCTGCCTCGCTTTCATCCTCTGCGAGTTGACGCTCGAGCTGCAAGATGCGGGTGTCGATTTCACTGAGAGAGCGCTGGGTAACATTCGGCGACGCGTTCGTGGGCACAGCACGAATTTCAGGCTTTGTCACAGCACGGCGAAACTTGCGCACAAACGTCACAGCCCGTTTTGTGTGCGCAAGCCGTGGCGAAAGCTGTGGCCACCAGACTTCAAAGTCTTTGGACGCCTTCGCACGCCTTCGCTGCGTTGCTAGCGTAGGTGGTGGTTCCACTGGCCGCGGTCCCATAGGCCGCTGCACCCGGTGCTGACAGCCGCGAGACGACGCGCACGGTTGGCTGGACGGTTACGCAATTCGGATCGACTGGCCGAACTCATGCCGGTCTCTCAACCCTCGTGTTAGGTGGTCGAGAATTTGTGGCTGTCTTGCCCCTGTGGCGCAACCTCGTTCATCACGCGCGAGGCGAGCAGCCAGACGGTCGGCATGCGCGCAAGCCTTCTCCTGTCGCTCTGCGCATCAGCGGCGTGCCTGCGCACGGTGGCTCTGCCGGCTGGTCTGCGCCGCGCTGGCTTGTCAATGCGGACGGGTGTGCAGCTCTGTGAGGCAGACGACGAGGCAGTGAGGCCAGCTGCTGCAAAGACCGCACAGGAAAACCGGTTGCAGGCAGAGAGACTTGCGCTGAAGGCTGAGAAGGCCGCGCTCGAAGCCGAGCAACTGACCCTGCAGGCGGAGCAGATCAAGTTTGCCACAGCGCAGCGGCGGAGGGAGACGGACGCGTCAGGTGCGACCACGCCTGAGCCGGTGCCTACCGAGTCGTCGGCAAAGCCGCTTGACCGTGACCCGTGGATGGCGGATGCGGCCCAGCGAACGGATTCCGCGCCCGAGTCGGAGTCGCCCGCACCCATCGAAGCTTCGGCCGGAGGCATCTTCAACCTCTCGCTGGCTGGCCCCAACGGCTCGGCGCCGCTCAAGGGGCAGCTGCAGCAGGCGCTCGAGCTCCGCGGGCTCAGGGAGCCGAGCGAGCTGCAGCTCACGGCTACGCAGGCGGCGCTGATCAAGAGCGAGGTCTTCGACATTGAAACCTTTTACACGATGAAGGCGCCAACCCCGAGTAGAATCCGACTCTTTTCCCCCGGCGCTCAGCGCACCCCGGCGAGGCCCTTACCCGCCTCGTAATCACACCGGTTCACACCTTCAGGTCGAGGACTCCCCTGTCGGCACCATCTTCCGAGGCAATCTGCGTGGCGACGCCGGTGCGCCGTCGCGCCGAAAAGCGAAGCGCTCACCCCTGCCGTCCAGTCACACCACCGCTGACCCGGCTGCCCGCCTTCTACCGGTGCACCTGCCCGCCATAGCCCGCTCGCCACGAAGCTCGATCGGATGCCCGCTACCCTCTCTCGCAGATGTGGTCTTCCCGAGGGTGCAGGAGAGGCTCGCCAACGCATCAAGGAGTCCACAGGCCGAGGGGCTCGCAGGGGTGCAGCTGCTGCTCATCGAGGACCCGTTGCCGCTCACGCTCGCGCAGCTCGAGGGTACGCTGCACGATTCGAACCGTGCTTGCTCGTGCCAGCCGTGCCTTGTGCCTGGGTGGCGCGTGTTTTCTCCACTGGGGTTAGTGGCCGTGGGCGCCGTTTCAAGGCTGTGCGCCGGCATAGCTGCAACTGCGACCCTGTGCGCCGCAGCGGGCGACGAGAAGCGGCCGGTGTTTCTGGCGCTCGGCCCGAAGGCGGCAGAGATGCGGCAGTCGCCTGGGGACTTGGTTCTGGCTTTCGTCTCTCTCTTGGCGTGCTCGTTCACCGTCCTTGGCTACGCCCTTTCCTCCTTCAGTACGCCACTCCACCACTACCCTCGGCACCCTGTCGAACCCCACACAAGCTGCACTGACAAAGCCTACGCCCAGCCAGTAGCATCTCCCACCACTCCACAGCGGCACCAGACCCCTTGGCGCCGCAACAGTTCTTACCGACGACGGCAAGCTGATCGAGCAGCTGCAGAACGGTGACATCGAGCCGCTCATGTTGGCGCTGCCCATTGCGCTGGGGGTGGGCGGCCTGCAGTTGCTCCACGAGGTGGGGCATCTGCTCGCCGCGCTGCGCTCCAACGTCAAGATTGGCTTTCCCGTCGCGGTGCCATCGTTGCAGGCGCATAGACTCAGCCACAGCCGCAGCGGCCAGCCTTCATCCAGCACCGGCGCTGCAGCTCCAGCCACAGGACCCAGCCCAAGGCGCCTGACGAGCTGATACCCTCCTGACTTGCTCTCGTCGCAGCTCGGTCTTTATGGCTGCGTCACCCGGCTATTCAGCTTCCCGCCCTCCCGCAGTGCGCTCTTCGACGTCGCTGCCGCTGGGCCTATGGCCGCAGGTGCCCCCCCCCCGATACCGCGACGTGCTTGCTTGCGCCAGTCCTCGCCCGTGCTCGCCGCCGCAGCCGCCCGCCCGCCCGCCCGCCCGCCCACTAGCCACCGCTTGCCGCCGCCGCCACTTGGTAGGCGTCGCGTCTCTTGCTGTGTACGTCGTCGGTCTCGTCTTGTCCTTCGACTTGCCACCTTTGCCTGCCGAGCCTGGCGCTTTGTACCCCGTGTTGCCTACCGCCTTGCTGCAGTCGTCGCTGCTGCTTGGCACCATGGCGGAGGCAATCCTCCCGGATTTGACCAGCTCGCAAATCGTGCAGTTGCACCCGCTGGCGGTCATTGGCTTGCTGGCTAGTCAGACGTATGGATATACCCAGCGCGAGTCCCCATGAGACGTGTGGCTCGGGTCGATGGCACATGTAAGACCCGGTGGCACACATCATCCCCATGCCCACACACCCTGTGCACCAACCAGGCTTCACGGGCGCGTTGCTCAACGCTCTCCAGTTGCTGCCTGTAGGGCGGCTCGACGGCGGCCGCCTCGCGACCGCGGCGCTGGGACAGGGCAGCCACTTACTGGTCTCAATCGTGCCAGGTGTCGTCGTGACAGCGGCCACCTCACCGCACAAGGTTGCCGTCTGCATGCACCTCCGCCACGCCGCCACCAGCAGCCCAGGGGGCCTGGGCGAGCGTCGCCACGGGCCCTATCCAATCCAACCGGGAAGCTAACGATCGCCTCGTACCGATCGACCGCAGGCGCAGCGGGGATTGTCTCCGGTGTCGGGTTGTTGTTGTTGGGGCTCCAGGTGTGTGTGCCGCCCCTCGCCACGCCCCGCCCCTCGCCACGCCCCGCACTGCCGCCACCTCGATACACGACTCGTCTGCGGCAGTCGATCATTTCGGGCGACAACCCGATTTTGCTTTACTTTGGCCTGCTGGTCATTTTCTTCCAGCGCTCGCCGGACTTGCCTACTGCCAACGAGTACACGGGGTTGGATCTGACGCGACAGATCGCCGCCTTCTCTGCGTTCCTCTTCATGCTCCTCACGTTGCTGCCGTGCCCGGTCGAGCTCGTGTACCCTGCTGTACCTCTGTGAGCATCGAGAGGCACGCACTGACAGGGCCAAATAGCTCTCGTCTGCGCGGTATGGCCGGCGCATGTCCGGTCGTGCCTGTGCGGCGAACTCTAGGCGACTTGGCCCTTGGCGCGTGTACGGTACGGGTAGGTGTTTTCGTGTTTCCTCTGGTTTTATGCGCCTGGGCGTAATATCGTGAGGAAAAGCCCGATATTACGAAAGCGCAATATACGGTATATGTGACGTCAGAGCTCAGAGCGCGTCACGTGACCATCGCCGGGACGGTTGTAACATTAACCCGCGTGATATCCAATCGGGGGGCTGCTGTGGAAAGTGGATATCATCGGCACCCGCGGCATCCAACTACGGTATACCCCGTACCGTCAGTGAGATCATCGCGCAAGCGCCGAAGTCGAGATATCGCAACCTATTATAATTTAATGATCACACGCGGTTTGCGAAGTGATTTTTGCTCTCAGGCATTCGGTTGTATCTACTGTCCGTACTGCTCACCACGCTGTACTGACAGCACTTTAGACTTTGGGAAACACACTGATAGACGAGAACGACAGTTTCGACTGTCTGTTCCGCCCGGTGCGCGCACCTGCTGGCGCCACGATCGTGGCGCCAGTATCTTGACCCGTCGGAGCGCGCGCGCCTGCTATAAGGCGAGGTGCCACGCTACGCGGCCTGCTGCTGCGCGCGCAAGTCGAGCAGCACTTGCCACTCCGTCAAGCACGCGTCCTCGTCAAGCAGCCAGGTCTGCAGGGGCTAATATCACGGGTTGACGCCATGATCACGCCCGCCGAGAAAATATCTGGAGATTCGAGATAAATATCCCGATTTGTCGGTCGTGTGTGGTTTGCTTTGTCGACGACTCCTGCTAAGGACCGCTCGCACCCGCCGCCGGACGGAAACCTGCGGTCGCCTTGTCTCGCCTTGCCGAGACGACGGAGTCTGCTCTCGCCAAACCCGTCATAGCTCTCTAGCAGTCTCGTCTACGGTCCATTGCCGCCGCGCGCGCGCCCTATGCGCCAGGAGCGCGACCTGAGGAACTCCACGGAACACTCCAACGGCGCTCGACGACGAGCGACGGCGCTCAAACGACGAGGGAAATATAGCCACATTTTCCAGGCGTAACGCCGCGGTCAAACCACGAGCGGCTTGGAAGTGGGAACTGGGCCGCTTGCCGCTGAATAACACCAACCGTAATGTCACAGCAGTTCCCGCTGAGATATCGTGGGGGTATGGATAGTGCACCCTGTGAAATTATCTGTATCACTGGTGTAATTTCATACACTGGACGATTACACCTGGCCGTGATCATTCCACGTTACGTGACCATCCTGCGTTTTCCCGCAATATCACACACAGGAGCCTTTCCCCAGAGATGTTGCCTTCGTTACCCTCTTCGGACTTCGTTCCGTCGTTTTGGCGCGATATTTGGCGATATAAGTGTGCACACATCGCATCACGCATGCGCCATGCCGCCCAAGCATGAGGAGCACACCGCGATCCGTGTGTCGTTACGCTAGCTCGCCCTCGCATGACGCGCCGCTTCGGCCTCGAGGCCGAGGGCGCAGCGAATAATTGAGCATTCCATCTGCATGCGATTTGAGGCGCCGCCCGGGCTGCTCTCGGCTGCGTGCCCGTGCGACCGAGCTCTCCGCCGCTCTGAGTGAGCGGCGGGCGCTGCTGTGCGGCCACTGTTGTGTTGTACATGCACAGCAGTATACCTTGTCGCTTGTGCCCGGTACCCGACTACCCACTACCGCACCTCTACGGCCAGGCACGTGCACGTGCCCTCGTGCCTCTCTCTTAGTTCGTTCGAGTAAGTAGTAGGTAGTACGTACGTGTGTTCATCGGCCAGAACGTCACCGAGAGCACAATCTCCTGCGCGACATCGCCCTCCGGTCAGCCCCGCTTCTGTGCGGTCCCCCGACACCTTAAAAAACGGATATTCACCAGAAATGCGTACCCTTGGGTCAGCGCGCGGTCGCGTTGCCGGTTTGGCGGTTTCCGCTCGGAGATTCGGGCTGAATGGAGGGTTTATGGCAGAATACCTGGTGATTTGCAATAAAGTGGGGCAGAATACCTGGTTTTAAATTTGTCCGAGCAGATTACCTGGGTTTCACAAATTGTGGGGGCAGATTACCTGGGTTTGCAAAATGC
>Ga0209302_10000673_pt1 | contig 19675 bp, 16 predicted proteins | sample ArcOceMetagenome_2_FD_187445 | JGI IMG/M metagenome (GOLD analysis project Ga0209302, IMG submission 187445) | Marine eukaryotic phytoplankton communities from Arctic Ocean - Arctic Ocean ARC135M Metagenome (SPAdes) (version 2) | ecosystem: Environmental > Aquatic > Marine > Oceanic | place... | reverse complement strand
TGAGTCCCAAAACTACCAGACCCGAACTTGCATCGGCCTGTCTGGAAAAACCTGGAGGAGGGGAGCAGATCCAGTACCCTCGGGAAAAGAACTTATTCTGCCGATTAAACAAGTGTTTAGGCTGAAGCAAAGTTACGCCGTTTGGCATGAGCAAGGGGTGACAGTGGAGATCATGGAACAGGCGGAAACGGAAGAACGGCGGATGAGTAAGGCTGCGGTCCGAGAATTGCAGGTTGAGTTCGAGGCTCTGCTTAAAGATCCGCCCCTGGAATCCGCGCGGGCCCTGCTTCCCACAGGAGCGATTATACGAGGTGAGCCTTCCATCTCCCTCGCCGGGGGGTATGGACGCTATACTGCAGTCATCCGATGTAATCCCGGCGAGCCCGGCAATCTATACCTGAAGACCTACGAAATCACCGGAGAAGTTCCTCTATCGCAGTACAGCTTAAAACAAAGTTCGGCCGAACTCATCGGCTGGTCGGACGAGCCAGATGAGTTATTTCGCGCAAGCTTCGATTTTACTATCTACGAGGGCAATTGGGATCAGTACTACGGAGCTCGCTTTGAGGTTTGGTTCACTCCAGAACAGGGTGGCAGAGACCGTAAGCTCATGGAGTCAAATTGGAAGATCGACGGCTGGTCAAGATGAGGCCGGATGGAGCCACACATAACGTCACTTCAGTTCATGGGCAATCGCCTTGGACAATTGAACCAGCAGCTTAATTTCGGCTGTCACCAATGCCTCGTAACCAACTCCATCGAGGGGCGCAGTCTCAGCAAACTGATACTCATGACGCTGCTTTGCCGAACTGAGACTCCAGCTGGCAACTAATACAGCATGCCCCTGCGCATCGCCATGCAGCTGACTGATTCTCACGTCGATACGATCCGCTGCCGCTCCTCCAGGTGGAATCGTAGCGAGTGCCTCCTCGTTTGCCGCCGAAATCTCTACGTTCAAGAATTCGCGCAGACTCACACGTAAGGGTTCAGCCCAGTGATGCTGCTTCGCGGTGTGAATCATACCTTCCGCAAGCTCAAGCACTAAGCCGGGCTGGTCGATGTAACTCGCGACCTGCACAGTGCCGAGATACGCATCCCCCACTTTCGCCAATTCCCCGGTGCCCACGTGACTACTGGAACGCAACAAATAGGTGCTACGCGCTTGAGGCGTGGTTGAACAAGCTGAAATGAGCACGCTCGAGACGGCGATAAGTAATCGTGGTATTCTCATTAGTGATTGGCTCCTGGGAGTGGATCTGAAGGGTAGTTGGTTGGAAGAATCAATGCATTCGGCTTATCACTGAGAGTCCGTGTTAGTTCATCGAGATTATAAAGTGTTTGATTGATTTTACTCACGCTGCCCTCAATCGATTGAAAGATTTGACCATCCGGAGACAGACCGCCGAGTATCTCACGTACATCTTTCAATGTCGCGGTCATCTCCGCGCTTAATTTTTGCGTGTCTCGATTATTCAACAACTCATCCACTGACTCCATGAGCTGGACCATCGAGGTGATCATGCTATCGAAATGCTGTATCGTTTGTTCAATCGGCAATGCATTTACCTTTGTTAAGAAATCAGAGAGCTGCTGCTCAATTCGAGCGAAACCAGTTTCAACACTAGGAATCAAAGAATATTGATCAAATTCCCCAAGTTCAGCCGAGGAAACATCATCATAATAATCGATATTAATAAATAAACTACCCGTAATGATGCTCCCAGTCTCAAGGCTTGCCCGGAGCCCTTGAGCTACACTCTCAGTCAAACTATGTTTAATCAGATCCACCGACTCTTGCGTATCCGCCAGCCCCAAACGACCTGGTTCGATCTTAATCAACACAGGGATTGCAGCCGCGCGTTGCCCTTCAGGATCAGCCAATAGCTCAGTCGTCATAATCCGCCTCACGCTGCCGATTGGAATCCCTCGATATTCCACTGGGGCGCCAGGCAAAAGGCCACGCAGCGATTGGCGAAACTGGACGACATACTCCAACGAATACTCATATGGCTGCTCCTGTAACGCTCCATAATTATCATAAAGTTTAAAATCTGCACCATCTGTTACTGGAGCCCCTGCCTGCACCCCATCGGGTAAGCAAAAGGCCACACCTCCGAGCAAGATCGTATCCAACGAACCTGCCTTGATATCGACCCCTCCTAATGAGGCGTTAACCGAAATACCACTGACATTCCAGAAGCGCACCGCGCCATTCACGAGTTGATCAAAGGGCGCATCAATAAAGAGATCGTAGCGCACAAGTCGCTGCGCCTCATCAAACCCCATACCTTCAACGCGACCGACTTTATAGCCATTATATAAGACGACATCGCCAGTGCTCACAGAGGCTGCTTGTTCGCTATACAGATTTAGCTTAATACCAGCGGCGCCAGCGGGGGTCAACGGCGGGGTCTCCAAACCGACATACTCAAAGTTCATCGCCTTTTCCTGCCCCGGCGACAACTCCAGATACGCACCTCCCAGCAAAGTGCCCAAACCGGTCACACTTCCAGCTCCAACTCGAGCACGAACGACCCAAAACTGAGTGTCTTTGAAGAGTAAGTGTTTTGCATCATGATCAATACGCACTGAAGCCAGCACTCCATCCATTGAATCATTCAACGAAATCGCTTCGACCTGACCGACTTCAACATTCAGATACTTGATCTTTGTCTTAGCGGCAACGATGCCTTCAGCCGTCTCAAAGCTGACATGTACCAAAGGCCCTTCAGACATTTTCTTCTCGACGATCATCCAGAGGCCTAACGCAAATGAAACAAGCGGTATAATCCATATCACCGAGAGACGATTACGCTTATCTATAGTAGGTTTAGCTATATCATTCATGATTTTCTGCCTCTTTATCCCAAAATAATCTAGGGTCGAATCCCTTAGACGCGATCATCGTCACGATCACTAAAGCTGCAAATGTAATTGAAGCAATCCCGGGACGAATCACCAAGATTTTTCCGATGTGAACCAGAGCCACTAGAATCGACACCACAAACACATCGATCATCGACCACTTACCGATCAACTCCGTAATACGGTAAGCAATCGTGCGCTGCCGAGGGCTCACCGACGAGCCGGACTTAAGCGTCCAACATAAATAAAATAAAGATAGCAGCTTCCCGACGGGCACCATCACACTGGCAATAAATATGATCACAGCGACAGGTATCGAGTCCATCTGGATCAACAGCACCACACCTCCGAGGATCGTACTCTCGATCGAACTACCAAACTGATCGGTAATCATAATTGGCCAAATATTAGCCGGAATATATAAAATCGTCGCGGTGCAAAGTAAGGCCAACGTACGATTCAAACTATTCGATTTACGCGAATGTAGCGCAGTTCCACATCGCGGGCACTTATCCAGCTCGACACTTGCAACCTTCTGACACAAGTGGCACGACGCCAGACCTTTGGAAGCAGCAGTCACACGGCTCATGGCTCAAGCTCCTCCAAGTTTTTCCATGTCTGAAAGGTGTCCAAGTTAGAAAGTGCGAGCGTAAAGAAAATGGCAAACGCCGCATAGCTCCAAAACGCAATACCGACACCCACCGTCGCCATATCTGCAATTTTAAACAAACTAACCAAGACCCCAATAAAAAAAACCTCTACCATGCTCCACACCTGCAAATGAAAAATCAACTTTGCGACATCCTTTGCCCAGTGATTTCGCCAGCCAGCTAAAAGCGAAATTCCCAGTGCTGCAGTTAAGGCCATCACCAAGGCAGGAATGATTAAAATAAAACAAGCCACTAAAATTGCGAGATCCCACATCCCTTCACCTTTAATCTGCGTAATTGCTTGCGGCAGCGTCATGACACTCTCCATGCCACTCGACTTAAAGGACATAAAAGGAAAGCAACATGCCAATACAAAGAATATCAAAGCACTGATAGAAAATGCCACCACATGCGCATACGCATGCTCGCGATATGTAGCGAGAAGATGATTACAGGTCCCACAACGAGCCTGTTGTCCATGCTCTAAGCCTGACATATCATACAAGTGGTCACATGAAGGACAGGCCATCTGATCGTCACTGTGTGTGTGCATACTCATGTATTACCCAATCTACGATAGAAACTGGTGAAATCCCGATATGGGTCAATAGCAGAACATATTTGCACCGCCTCCACAGACGCTGCTATGGCTCTCCGAGGGGACTGCAGCTCAATAGGATTTCGCCAAGGAATTGCCCTCAGCCAGGGCATTCATTTTCGAAGTTAGTGCCGACTCAATCGCAGCCGCAACACCGATATTCTCTGCAATGCAGTTTACAATTGCACTGCCGACGACGACGCCGTCGGCTGCCTGTGCGACTGTTTTGACATGATCGGCATTGGAAATACCGAAGCCAACCACGACTGGTAGATCGGTATACTGCTTAATCGCATCAACGCGTGCCTTAATCCCATCCGACATCGCAGCTTGCTCACCGGTGACTCCTTCACGCGAAACGTAATAGACAAATCCAGTCGCTGCCTGACAGATCGTTTCCAAGCGCGAGTCTGGAGTGGTCGGTGCGACGATAAAAACGGTTTGCAGTCCATGCTTATCACACGCTGCCAAATGATCGCCAGCTTCTTCCGGCGGTAGATCCAAAGTGAGTATGCCATCTACCCCCGCAGCTTTTGCTTGCTTAGCATACGCCTCACTGCCCCAAGCGAAGACCAAATTGTAGTAGGTATAAAAAACTATCGGCACGTCGCTAAATGCACGCACTGCTTTAACTAAATCGAGCACACGGCCGTTGGTGCTGCCACTTTCAAGTGCACGTTGCGCGGCCAGTTGATTGGTCGGTCCATCCGCGAGCGGATCCGAGAATGGCACACCCAGCTCCAGTACATCGACGCCTGCATTAATCACCGCACGGCATGCTTTGACAGATGTTTCAAAGTCAGGATCGCCAGCACACAGATAAGCAACAAAGGCGGCGCGATTTTCGGCACGGGCAGTGGCAAAGGCTTTTTCAATACGAGACATAGTGGACAGTTATTTGTGAAAAGTTGTTTGTAGGCGAACTGGAAATAAGTTCTTTAGCTGAATTCAGACAAAATGCTGGAGGCATCATCAATCTTCAACGATCAACTATTACGCACCAGCGCTTTTTCGATCAACGGCAGCATCTCGCCGCGACGAAACAGTGTGACCTGACCAGTGCTACCGGAAACCACCACACAGAGGCAATCTTCAACCTGAGTGATCGAAGCAGCCGCGGCATGACGACTACCTAGGCCACTTGGCAAGTTATGTGTATAGTCCGGCGCATGAATCAACGAACCTGCGGAAATCAACACCCCATCACCTCGAATAATAAATGCCCCATCAATCGAAGAGAGCTCTTTGACCGTTTCATCCATGAACGGGTTAAGGATATTTCGATCCTCATCCTTATAGCCGTAGAATGGATTCAAGATAAGCGGCTTGGTGTATTCAACAATTTTATCTGAATTGCCTAATACAAACAAGCAACCGACAGGGTGCCCCTCACGGCCTTCAACAGCAAGCTCAGTGGCAATGGCGAGCACGCGTTCAACCACCTCAGCTTTGACTCCCGCCGGCAGCATGTCGGACTTCTGCATCAGCATGGTCTGAAATTCACGCTCCACATCGACCACCGTAATACTGTCGAATTGATTACTTTTTGGCAGCCCACCCACACAGCACAGGCGCTCAGTACTGGAAAATATACCGCGCGTCAGGCCAATCAACACCGCACTGCGCAATTGAGAAAAGCGATGATTACTAAACGAACGAATCGGCAAGATTGCATCAATATCTTGACGCTCTGTCACTGAATCTGATGTGCCATGTGCGATCAGCACTGTTTTAAACCCCTTAAACACTCGCCCCACTTCGACCCCACCGCCAAAAGTATCACCAAAAACCAACACCGACGTGCAGTTCGCGCCCTTAGCGATCTTTGCCGCCTCCCTCAAAATTAAATTATTAAACCGATCATGGCGTCGACGCGGCTTAACTCCATCCCCGCCGAACACCGACTTCAGCTCACGACGAAAGTCTGGCAACGACTCGGCCGCGACCAAGCGCTCCATGCGCGAATCATCCTGAAACACACGAGCCAGCGACGCTAAGCTATACAAATAACTCCGCGCGTTTTCAGATGCGAGCAGTAGAAAGACGTAACGGACCCCTTGGTACTCAGTTTGTCCCTCATAGCGCAACCCATTCGGACAACGCCCCACGGCAATCATATAGTTGCGCTTCATCGGCACTCGCGTGTGGGGTAAACACACACCGCTGCCTAAATAAGTCGTCATTTGCTTCTCCCGAGCCAACAAATCTTTCAACAACCCCTTGTGCGTAAGCTTCCTGTCTTTCGATAAATCGCAAACGTTCAGAAGTTCCGACAACGCACCCTTGAAGTCGGTGCTCTCAAGATCGATCACACGATTTTGAGCGATGTAACGGTCAATACGCATAGTTTATATGTGAAACGTGAGCGTCTATTGTCAAAGGGTTTGAATAAATAACAAAATAAATAATAGCAGGGCATGAACCCAGAGGCCCAGACCAAACAACTAAACGAGAACACTGCGAACCAGCCAAGCCTGACCAGTTTACTGATCCCACTCAATCGCACCCTTTTTCAACTCGTAGAAAAGTCCAAGGACCATCACAAAGAGGAAGAAGAAAATCGGCAATAAAATAGGCAAACTTGCAGCAAGGAACTCGCGAAAAACTAGTACCCAAGGCACCAGAAAGATGACTTCAATATCGAACAGGATAAAAAGCATCGCAGTAACATAGAACTTCACCGCAAACCGCGCATGGCCTGATCCTTCAGCCAACATACCACACTCGTAAGGTGTATCCTTGACGCCAACCGAAGTGCCGCGCTGCCCAAAAATATGCGACGCTATTAGAACGACCGCACCGATACTGGATGCGATAGAAATTTGAATAAGAATCGGATAATAGTCCGCGATCTGCATATCTAGGAAAGAAGGACGATTTTCGTCCCAGTTCAAGGTGTTTCTTCGTACAACAGTAATTATTCTAGCTCGAAGTCGCCATTCGAGGTAATCCCATGGTCCTCCTCTGAAAATGATTGGTCGTTTTTTGCCGGAGCAACCAACACCAAACGCTGCAAACGAATACGCGATTTCTCAAACACTCCCAAGCCAAGACTGGCGGCAAAGGGCAACTGGCGCGGCAGCGGCGAAATCTCTGGGAACCCGTCCAACAGCCGATGCTGATTGATCCTATCACACAACAAGCGATCAATGGCCACTGGATCGGAACTCATCCACAGCAACGGCTCCGATCGAGAATAGCGGGATCTAAACAGCGGACCACCAATATACTGATAGCGATCCAGCGAAATAAAATGCAGCACCATTCGCTCGTTCAGCTCCGGAATCGCAGCAATTTCTGCAATAGCCGACGAAGCAGTCGCCTCATTGCCAAGAAAACGCTGGCTGTTACTAACATTCCACAAAGTCGCATTTGCCAAGGCACCATCTACGCCCAGTGCAGGATCATCCACGCCGACCGCCAAATTCAACCAAAAATCCACCTGAAACAAAAGTGGCGCGGCCAAAAAACTTTTCCGCTCCTTCGCACCTGTCTTCAGCGCACTACTGCCGCGCCCCAAGCCGCCGAACAACTGCGGCTCTTGATTTAAGCTCGGCGGCAGCGGGCTATCATAAAACCAATCCAAATCATAATGCTGCTCACTATCGAGCGCATACACTGGGCAACCCTCAAAATCGCGCAGATCCGAACTGATCGCAGGCATGATACCAGCTTGCCGCAGCTGATACGCTGAATAGTCCACAATCAAGATCGACTCGCGCGCAAAGCCTCGTGCTTCCAATAATTTGATCACTGCTCGAAGCAACGGCAACGGCGTGCTCAAACCACGACCACTCCGCGTGTTTACTTTAATGCCTACCTTGCCACGCTTGCTCGGTACCAATCGAGTGCCCACCTGAGCTTCATACGTCTCAACCAAAGTCGACACTTCGGGGTAATACCGTTTCCCGTCTAACAGTAGCACCTCCCATACCAAGCCCAGTGGCGCACGCAGCGGCAAGCTCTCCTGTGCACCCGCAACCGACGGCACCAAAAAAACACCCAATACAACCAACGCCGCGCAAATCCAGCGAATCGGCGTCAAATCAAAGCACAACGCCCGCCTATCCACTTGACACCCAAACAAGGGAAACGACAGTAACGGTAACATTGTGTTCTGATCTTCAGTATTACACACCCATCGCAACAAATTGCTGCTTATGCTAAAAGCAAACACCAAAAAACTATTCTTCACTCTTATCCCTCTGACACTGGCGATTTTCGCTGGTTGCAGCGGTCCAGAAGAAAAGCGAGCCAACAGCCTCAATCAGGCCACACAACAACGCGCTGCTGGGGACGAGACCGCAGCACTCAACACGCTCGAAACACTCGCTCAAGCATACCCCAACGACCCCAAAATCCTTCAAGAAATCGGCGGGATCCACCAAGTGCTGGGCAATACTCCCGAAGCCGCCTTTTACCTCAGCGCCGCTTATGCTCTGGCACCGGACGACGTAGAACTCATCTACCAAACCTACCGCGCACAAGAAAATGCGCATCAATCCGCCGCCGCTTACGATCTACTCGAAGCACTGGTCGCGGTTGAGCCCGACGCCGTCAACGCCGAACTATGGTTACGCCTCGGCGAATTCCGCGCACAAGCACAGCAGACTCAGCCAGCCCTCGACGCTTACCTAAAAGGCGTCGACCCGGAAAACAGTGCACCCTCGGCAGAAACTGCAGTCGCAATCGGCACACTTTTCAAGCAACTCGACAACCTACCTCAGGCCGAACGTTGGCTAAACATCGCCGCCAACAGCGACGACCCCAACGCCCTTCCCGCACTCTTCGGCCTTCTTGATATCCACCTTCGCAACAAAAGCTGGACCACCGCTGAAACAGCCATCACTCAACTCGACAAACAATTCCCTGGTGCTGTCGATGCCAGCGAATGGGCCAACGCCCGCGGCGAACTCGAACGCTGGCGCAGTGCTCAAGTAGCCATGCAAGCAGAGCTGACCCAAGCCAACGCCGCTAAAGAGGCAGCCGCCAAACTCGTAGCCAGCACCCCAGCTGCAGCCACCGACCCAACAATTGTTGACGCTGGCGAGGCCACGTCTGGGAAGGCACAAGTCATGCTAGACCTGGAGCGCGCCGAAGCAATGGCCAACACACCCGCATTAGAAGTCGAACCCACGCTCAGCAACGATCAACAGAGCGAAGGCGCGACCATCAATGACTCTGCCAGCACCTCCGATCTTAACGGCAACATCGCGACCGACGCTGACATCAAGACTGGCGTGGCAGCCCTCCAGGCAGCACCCGCAATTACCCCCACACTCACACCACGCAGCTTAGAACAGCTACTGGCAGATGCCGAAAGCGCGTTCATGGAGCACGATTACAAACAAGCCATCCAGCTCTACTGGCAAGCACTCGGCCGTGCCAACGCCCGCGCCGACATATGGAATCAACTCTCGCTCGCCTACCGACTCGACGGACAAGCTAAAAACGCCGAGACCACCGCACTTGAGGCCACCCGACTCGCCCCGCAAGAGATCAACTACACCCTCGACTACCTGCGCGCGATACAACGCACAAAAAAGCCACAAGACTTCCTCGCCGAATTGGAGACCACCTACGACCGCTTTCCTAGCAGCCCCGAGATCGCCCTCTCACTCGCCCGCGGCTATGAGCGAATCAGCGAGAACAATTCCTCCGCAATCGTGCTTTATGAACGCTTCATCCAGCTCGCGCCGAATCACCCGCTGCGCAAAGAGGCTGAAGCCTCAATCACTCGACTCCGCTAAGCTTCGAGCAAGCCATTTTTAACACCACCCGCTTCCTACATATATAACACGTGGCCCGCATTGCGCAAAAATCAGTCGAAACGATAAAGCACCAGGTAAATTTGGTGGATCTCGTGTCTCCCTACGTCGAACTCAAGCGAGCTGGCAGTTCATGGAAAGGCCTCAGCCCGTTTACTCAGGAAAAGACCCCTTCGTTTTACGTCCACCCCGACCGCGGCTTCTATAAATGCTTTAGTACCGGCGAAGGCGGCGACTGCTTCACCTTCATCATGAAGGTCGAGAATCTCGAATTTCCTGAAGCCATCGAGTTCATTGCTAAGAAGTTTAACATCACCCTCGAATACGAAGCCGGTGGCCCGTCCCGCGAAGAAATGTCGCTGCGCAAGCAAATCTTCGAAATCCATGAACTCGCCACGACTTGGTTTCACCAGCAATTCATTGAATCCGAAGAAGCCGCACCCGTGCGCAAATATTGGCAAGATCAACGCGGCTTCACGATGGAGACCGCAGATGAAGTCAAAATCGGTTATGCGCCCGTCGCGCGTAATGCACTCGCGCTTTATTTTAAGGAGCGCGGCATCCCCGCCGCCGCAATGCGTCAAAGCGGATTGTTCTTTGCCCGCGACAACGAAAACTTTCACGACAATTTCAAATCACGCTTCCGCGGCCGACTCATGGTGCCGATCCGCGATGTGCAAGGGCGCGTCGTCGCCTTTACCGCGCGTCAACTAGAGCAGACCCCGGCAGACGATCCAGCCCGCGAAGCCAAGTACGTCAACTCCCCCGAAACGCAGATCTTCCACAAAGGCCGCATCCTGTTCGGCATGGATCACGCCCGCACACATCTCAAAGAAGGCGGCAGCTTCCTCCTCGTTGAAGGTCAACTCGACGCGATTCGCTGCTGGTCCGTCGGCCTGCACACCGCGGTCGCCCCACAGGGGACCGCAATCACCGACGACCAACTCCATCTGATGCGGCGCTACCAGCCCAATACCGTCGAATGTTTATTGGATGGCGACAAAGCAGGCCGCAAAGCGGCCCTGCGCGCCCTGCCACTAGCCTTCAAGGCCGGCCTCGAGTTCCGCTATCTATTGCTGCCGGAAAAAGCCGACCCCGACGACTTACTGCGTCAGCACGGCGCCGCCGCACTCGAACCGCTCCGCGCAATCTCAAAAAGTGCCATCGAGCTGGCCATCTCCGAAAGCCTCCCCGAAGGCCGCGCCCCCAGCACCAACGAAAAAACCACTGCCCTACGCAACGTCTTCGATCTATTACAGCACGTCCCTTCCGAGGTTGCACGCGAAGATTACATACAGACCGCCTCAAAGCTGCTAAATGTCGATTCACACGCCGCACTGGTTGATTTCAAAAAATCCGCAAAGCCTCAGGCGTACAACTCAGGTCAGAATCAGCAAACACCCACCAAAAAAGTCCGTACAGACACACTATTGACAGATGGGACATGGGAACTACTTTGGCTCATTTTACGTTTCCCCGAACACAGCGCAGCAATCTCAGAAATAATTGATTACGATTGGATTAATAGCACATCGCCAGCCGGCCGTCTCCTCAAACGCGTCCTCGCCGAACTGCGCGAAGGATTGATTGAAAATACTTCAAATATCGAAAACCTCATCGACACGATAGAAGACCGTCAACTAATGGCCGACCTTCAATCAAAAGACCTAGAAATAGATGCCGACATCCCAGAGCTTGAAATCAACAGATATCTCAACTACATTTACAAGAACCACTTAAAAAACCTTAAAATCAAGTTAAAGATCCTACAGCAACAAGTAGCCAACTGCTCGCCTGATGAGCAATTAGCCCTCATGCGCAAAGTAAAGGCAGCCAAGAACGAACTCGATACACCACACCAGCTCGAAATTTAGACAAAGCCGAACTCTTTCCAAGCAACCACACCACATTATGTCCGCAGCGAAAAAAACCACCGCAAAAAAAACAGTGACCAAAAAAGCCGCCGCTAAAAAAGCGCCGGCTAAAAAAAGTGCCGCTAAAAAAGTGCCGACTAAAAAAGTGCCGACTAAAAAAGTCGCAGCCAAGAAGATTACGGTGAAGAAAACTCCCGCCAAGAAGGTTGCAGCGAAAAAGACTCCCACAAGTAAAACCCCCACTAAGAAGGTAGTCACTGCAGAAGAGATTAAGAGAGAGATCGAAAAGGCTGCACCTAAAAAGCGCAAACTCACCGCGAAAGCACAGGAAAAGCTGAACGAGCGTATCCGCAGCCTGATTCGACTTTCCAAAGAGCAGAGCTTCCTTACCTACAAAGACATCAACGAAGCCTTGCCCGATAGCGTCAGCAATCCTGACGAAATCGAAAATATCATTTCCATCCTTCAAAATCTCGAAGTCGAGATCCTCGACGACACCGAAGTCGAAGCCTTCAAGGCCCGCCAAGAAGAGACTGAAGAGAAAGAAGTCCGCACCTCTCAAAACGACATCCTCGACGATCCTGTTCGGATGTATCTTAAGCAAATGGGTCAAGTACCGTTGCTGACCCGTGAGGAAGAAGTCGCCATCTCCAAGCGTATCGAGAAGGCCGAACTGCGCGCCCAAGATGCTCTCTTCTCTACAGCATTAACGCTGGAGTTCCAAAACAACATCGTTCAGAAGCTTCTCAATCGCGAAGAACGTTTCGACCGCGTCGTGCTCGACAAAAAGATCGAGAGTCGCGAAATCTATTTCAACAGCCTACCAAAGCTGCTCGAACAAGCACACAAGCTCGGCGAGCGCATTTACGCGGCATGGGACAGCCAACTCAAAGCAGCTGACGAGGGCAACGGCCCGAACGAGAAGCGCTCTCACACTCGTATGAAAAAATACGAGACCGAGCTGCGACTAGTGCTCCGCAAATACTGCCTCAAGCTTAAGGTTTTTGAAGACTTCCTCAGCAATCTGACTCCGGTCTATCGCGAAATCATCGATCTCTATGACGATCTCGAATCTGCCGACAAAGTAGCCACTCGGCGCAAGAAGAAGGCCGACATTGATGCAACCGAGAAACGCCTTCGCGAACTCACCACTGAGTTCAAGATGGATGCACGCGAATTCATGGAGATCATCCGCGAAGTTCGGGTAGGTCTGCGTCAAGCGCACAAAGCCAAGACTGAGATGGTCGAAGCCAACCTGCGCCTCGTGATCTCGATCGCGAAGAAATACACCAACCGTGGCCTCTCCTTCCTCGACTTGATTCAAGAAGGCAACATGGGCCTCATGAAAGCGGTTGAGAAATTCGAATACCGCCGCGGCTACAAATTCTCCACCTATGCCACATGGTGGATTCGCCAAGCGATCACTCGCTCCATCGCTGATCAGGCCCGCACCATCCGTATCCCGGTGCACATGATCGAGACTCTCAACAAGGTCATGCAGGTGCAGAAGCAACTCCTCCAAGAACTTGGCCATGAGCCAACTGCCGAGGAAGTCGCCGACGAAATGAACCTGCCGATCGAGCGTGTGCAGTCTATCATGAAGATGGCGCAACAGCCGATTTCGCTACAAAGCCCAGTGGGCGACTCGGACGATACCAACTTCGGTGACTTCATCGAAGATAAGGGAGCCGAGAATCCTTACGACATGACAGCGTATAGCCTTTTACGCGAAAAAATCACCGACGTCCTCGACAGTCTGACTGAGCGGGAGCGCAAGGTGCTCTCACTCCGCTTCGGCCTCGCCGATGGCTATTCACGAACACTCGAAGAGGTCGGCCGCCAGTTTAAGGTGACCCGTGAGCGTATTCGACAGATCGAAGCCAAAGCGCTTCGTAAGATGCGCCACCCGACCCGTATTCGCCAGCTGCATGGTTTCTTCGAAGGCGACATCAATCTGGAAAAACCAGGCATGGACAGTCTAAAACGCGAGAACGCAAAAAAATAAACAACCCCCCTAATTAGCTCTTCTTTTACTTAAGCCATCTATGCGTTTACATTCCTCACTTATCGCCGCCTTCAGTTGTGCGCTTGCCTTGATCCTAGTAGGATGTGCCGGCCTTAACGGGGTCCGCATCACCGAAGGTCAAAAGCGCGAAACCGCGCCTATAATCACTGACAAAGAACCGATGATCGTGCATATCGATCTATTTGAACGTATCGCGACCATCCGCAATGGCATGGATCTGGGCGATCAGTTTCTCATCACAGCCGACTATGCAGGCGTGGAAACTGCGGTGCTTAAAGCACGCCCGAGTAGTTTAAGCGAAACACTGTTAACGGCCGACATCCTCGAAGGTGACCCAGAAATCAACAATACGGTCAAGACCGCAGACAGCACTCGCGATATCGAGCTCACAAAGATCTATAGCAATCCCGACCAAGAAAACTAATATATAGTTAACCTAGTTTACTCATGAATATTCAACACTTAGCATTCATTCAGAATCTCCGAGCTCCGGAGCTGATTCTTATTTTCCTTGTCGTCCTGCTGCTATTCGGAGCAAAACGCCTACCTGAACTCTTCAAGTCTTTTGGGAAATCGATTAAAGAATTCAAAAAAGCGACATCCGACATCGAGAATGATGTTCGCAGCGCGATGGATGCCGAAGATGAACCAACGCATAGCCCACGGGCAGAAAGCAAACAAGTCGAAGCCAGCACCACAGCTGCCAAAGCCAGCACCACAGCCGCCGAAGCTCCAAAGAGCGACGACGTTGAGAGTAAAAAAGAAGACACATAGCCACGACACACTCTAGCAAACTAAAAATCACATCATTATTGATGTAATTTTCTACCGTTGGATCTAGGTGCCCGAATCTGCCCCCCTTTCGCTAATATGTTGCGTCTCCTGACTTACTTACGCCTGCTTTCTATTCTGCTGCTTCTAGTCAGCACCGCCAATGCCAGCGATGAGAATCTGGACCACAGGATCAATAACGCCGTCGCCCCTTGGACCGAGAAAGTCTTTGACATTATCTTTTTCAAACCATTCGCCATCGCTGGGCAAGAAATCCCGTTTATCCTAATTTGGCTCGCAGGTACTGCGATCTTCTTGACGGTTTACTTCAAATTTATAAACATTAGGTTTCTCGGATTAGCGCTACGCACGGTTCGCGGCAAATACTCAAAACCGACCGACCCTGGTGAAATTAGCCATTTCCAAGCACTCACAGCAGCGCTCTCGGCTACAGTCGGCCTAGGCAACATCGCTGGTGTTGCGATCGCGATCTCCAAGGGGGGCCCCGGAGCAGCCTTTTGGATGGTGGTGCTTGGCTTAGTAGGCATGACCACCAAATTTGCCGAGTGCACATTGGGGGTGCGCTATCGTGATATTGATGCAAATGGCACAGTCAGCGGCGGCGCGATGAAATATTTAAAGAAGGGTTTAGCCGAACGCGGCAAAGCAATGGGAGTCTTAGGCTCGGTGCTCGCAGTCATATTTGCGATCTTATGTGTGGGTGCATCTCTCGGGGGGGGGAACATGTTTCAGATCAATCAAGTATGCGCACAATTTGTTGAAATCAGCGGCGGCAGTGAGAGTATATTAGCCGAACACCGCTGGGTCATTGGAGTCGTCATCGCCATCATAGTTGGCGTGGTGATTATTGGCGGCATCACTCGTATTGCAAATGTCACATCCAAACTCGTCCCCTTAATGTGCATGATCTACATCTTTGCTGCGGTGGTCGTTTTATTCACCCACTTGGCCGAGATTCCTCAAGCGATTGCATTGATAGTGAGTCAAGCGTTCACTCCAGATGCTTACGTGGGAGGGCTGATTGGTGCGATGCTGGTCGGCATTCAGCGTGGCACTTTCTCGAATGAGGCCGGTATCGGCTCAGCCCCAATTGCACACGCGGCAGTCAAGACAAGCAAACCCGCGAGTGAAGGGATCGTCGCATTACTGGAGCCCTTAATCGATACTGTCGTGGTTTGTTCGCTCACCGCCCTAGTGATTGTCATCACGGGTAATTATGGCGAAGTGCTGGGTAATACCGGCGATGGCATTGCAATCACCTCCCAATCCTTTGCATCCGTCATTTCATGGTTCCCTTTTGTGCTGTTTGTCGCAGTCACACTATTCGCATTTTCGACCATGATCTCGTGGTCCTATTATGGGCAACAAGCATGGACGAGCCTATTTGGGAACAGTAAGATCGTGAAGACTTCTTACCAACTCCTGTTTTGTCTCTGCGTCGTGCTCGGTGCGTCGATGTCGCTCGGAGCGGTCACAGACTTCTCAGACGGGATGCTGCTGGGCATGTGCTTCCCAAATCTAATCGGAGTCTACCTACTTCTCCCCGTGATTAAAGAGGAGTTGCTCTCCTTCCGTAAGCACGCCGCCGAAATTGACAGCGCTACTCGACCTGCAAAATAAGCCCCTTTAAGACATTTCCTTCGGGGAAATTCAGGAGCGTCGGAAAGTCAAACGGTTGCCCCGTCCGAGCGAAGATTCGACCTTCGCGGCCGACTTCAGTAGCCGCAGTCGACACCAGACGCTCGAAGGCTTCCAGTGTAATCGACTCTGACCGGCAATAAGTCGCCAACACGCCACTTGCCGGTAAGCAACGAAATGCGCTGACGTGCAACTGCTTCAAGGCATCGATATCTGCTGCTATTTCACTCGGCGGATCAAGTATGATACAGTCGAAATCCCCGGCCATACGCTCCGCCAAAAATGCCGCCGCGTCACAATCAATCGTTTCAATAAAGCATTCATTACGCTGCGCATTGGCGCCGATGGCTTTCACGCAGGTCTCCGAAAGATCAGTGGCGACCACATGCGCCGCTCCAGATCGAAGTGCTTGCATCGCAAACGCTCCGCAATGAGAAAACGCATCAAGCACGACGCGCCCCTCGCAAAGGCTGCCCACGAGAGCGTGTTGCTCGCGTTGATCCAAAAAGAACCGTGGCTTCTGCGGCTGCATCAAATCAAGTCGATAACTTAGCTCATCAATTTCAACCCAGCGGCCCTTTAAATTATTACCACCTAATGTGCGCACCTCACGCTCGAGGCCATAAGCAACTCGACTTTCGCAATCATTTAGAAACACAATTTCCTGAGGCGCGAGGTGCTCTTTCAACAGTTCTGCGACCATATCAAGGTGGGCCTCCGCCGCCGCGGTCTCAGCGGTAATAGTTAGCACGTCTCCATACTTCTCAACAATCAGCCCGGGCAAATAATCTGCATCGGAACTGATGAGCCGCTGGCAGTCGCTCTCACCACGACGGCCCAGCGCTTCCTGCATGGCATCGGCAATATAGTTCTCATCAAACGCCACACCTTCGGCCCAGCTGAAACGTCGCCACGCGACCGCCAGATTGCGACGATCGAAAATGCCACTGCCCAGCACACCACCATCCGCTGCAATCAAAGTCGCCGCGTTGCCATCAACCAGTCTCGAATCCGCCAGATCCAAATCGGCTAATCTAACCCAAGGATGCCCAAACGCTCCCTCTGGTATAGTGCGCTTTAAACGGAGCACGTTTTCCTTAAAAATATCCATAAATACTAAAAACTAGCGCGCTTGCCGAAAGAGCCAAGCTCCAGCTCCAAACATGACTAGGTTCGGCAACCAAGCTGCTAACAGTGCCGGAATTATCTGCCGATCCCCCAAGATCGTCGCAACACTAATCAATACATAAAAGATCAGGAAATAGCCCATGCACTTAGAAATCCCTATCATTGGATTGGTCCGCACCCCAGAGACAGCAAACGGCACCGCTAAGCCAACGACGACCAAGCAACTAAAGGGCGCGGCTAATAGCGAAAAATACCGCACCAGATACGCGCGCACTACAGGATTTTCTTCGGGCGGCACAGTCTCGATAATACGGCGCAATTCAAACAACGACAGCCCCTTCGGATTTTTATGCAGGGCCAGCATCAAACTTGGATCTTCGTAAAACTCCTCAAAGCTCTTTTCCTTGAAAGCAATGGTGCGCATCGGATCACCCGTCTCGGGATCAAGTATAAGCTCACGGCCATTGAGAAACACCCAATACCCCTGCGTATCATCAAAATACGCCTCACTAGCCGAAATTCGGTTTAATTCCTGACCATCCTCGTCACGCGTGTGCACATTCACACCGAGGCCAAGCCACGCGCGCTCACTAAAACGATCCATGAACCACAGACGTCCTTCCTTACGATTATCAAAGCCTAAATTATAAACTAGGCCCTGCTGCTTAATCGCAGCAGCATCTTCCTGTACCGTCGCATATTCTAGATTGTCGAAAAATGTCCGCGCGCGCTCCACCGAATAGGGCACGACTGACGCTGTTAGATAAAACAGCAATCCGGTGAGCGCAAATCCCGCCAACCATAGCGAACGACTGATCCGAAACAGTCCTGCTCCAGAAGCACGCATCGCAGTAATCTCATTATTACGATGCAAGGTGCCGAGCGAAAACAACAGCGACACCAAAAATACGACAGGCAAAATCGAAGGCAAATAAGTAGGCAATACCAACATGTAATAAAACACCACTTCAGCAAAACTCGCTCCCATATCTAAGAGGTCCGGCAGGCTGTCATACATATTCTGAAGGATCAAGATGCCGACAATCACACCGAGTGTCAGTGCAAAGCCCACCGCCCATTCCTTTAAAACATATCGATCAATCAAAGACATCCTCTATGTTCTACGACAGGTTGCCCCGTAAAGTCACTCCGTTTGAGGAGATATTTTTAAACAAGCCCACGACAACACCATAAAACCGACAGCAAGACTCGATTCACGCGCTAATTGAAGCAGACAGAAGTGCTTCGATTTGAGGCATGACTGCGTTGAGAGAATGCTGCGCTTGCACATTTGCCATACATTTCTTCGCCATGGCGCGACCGCCATCCTCGAGGTCAATCATCCGCACCATTGCATCTGCCAATGCCTCGGCATCGCCCGCGTCATACAGCAGCGCGGTCTCACCATCTTCGGTGATTTCCTCGATGCCACCATCCCGGGCAAGAATAACCGGCAATCCTGAGACCATCGCCTCCAGTGGAGTGATTGGAAATGGGTCATTGCAGCAACTGGTGAAGAGCAAGGCATCATATTCCGGATATTTCGAAATCAGCTCTCCTCGACGAATCCCCTGCATTCGCACTGAATCGCCCAAGCCCGAGGAATCAATTAAGTCACGCATCGCTCGCCGCTCAGTCGGGGTCCCCATTGCATAAAAGTCCAGCGAGACGTCGATACCACGCTTCTTTAAGATAATAGCTGCCCCCAAGGCGACCCTAGGGGCTTTTGATGCATTCAGACGCCCAGCCCACATGAACTTACGAGCGGGCCGATAAGAAAATTTAAAAAGCGTGTGAGAGGTATCCAAAGCAGGATACATCACCGGCAGTGAAGCTGCTGTAGCCAAGCCTTCGGCCACCAGATCATCGCGCAAGCTCTCACTACAGATCGTTGCATTTGATAGATCCAAATCCGCGACTGTCCCTACCGGAAACTTCAGCAAGCTTCGCCGCGCCGATCCGATCAATCGCAAAAAGAACTGATAGCACTTCGAACGTAGGCTCTGGTTGCGTTGCCACCAAGTAAACCACGGGTCTAACTCAAAGACATGCGGACTCAACCAATTACGGTGCAAGTCATAGACGATCGGAGTGCCATGATCCTGAAGGCTCAACAACAGCGACTTCGACACACCATGCATATTCCACACATAGACGACATCAGGCAGAAAGCGATCCAGCCGGTCATACAAGGCCTGAAGATGCGTCCGCTCTTGCTTGTAAGTCGCCGAGTATGAGACATCTAAGTTGCATTCAATGTCTTTAGCATCATGCAACTGCAACTGGCGGTACACTCCCTTCTCCCCTAGAACTCCCATCGGTGGCGCCCGGTGATT
>Ga0209302_10000672_pt1 | contig 19716 bp, 19 predicted proteins | sample ArcOceMetagenome_2_FD_187445 | JGI IMG/M metagenome (GOLD analysis project Ga0209302, IMG submission 187445) | Marine eukaryotic phytoplankton communities from Arctic Ocean - Arctic Ocean ARC135M Metagenome (SPAdes) (version 2) | ecosystem: Environmental > Aquatic > Marine > Oceanic | place... | reverse complement strand
AAAGAATTTAGGTTCTATTTCTGATATGACTCGTTTACCTGGTGCCTTATTTGTAGTTGATATCAAAAAAGAACACATTGCTGTAGCAGAAGCTCAAAAATTAAATATTCCAATTTTTGCAATGGTAGATACAAACTCTGATCCAAGACAAGTAGACTACGTAATTCCTGCAAATGATGATGCTTCAAAATCTATTAACGTAGTATTATCTTTTGTTACTGGTGCAATTGCAGACGGTTTATCTGAAAGAAAAGCAGACAAAGAGAAAGTAAAAGAAGCTCCAAAAAAGGAAGAAGCTAAAGTAGAAGCTAAAGTAGAAGCTCCTAAAGCAGAAGTTGCAGCCCCTGCAGTTGAAGAAGCAAAGGTAGAAACTCCTGCAAAGGAAGAAGCTCCTAAAGCAAAAGCTCCTAAAAAAGCAAAAAAGAAAGCGGAAGTTGCTGAAACACCTGCTGAAGAAAAAAAATAATTTAAGAACAATTTAGAAATCTAGGTTTCTAAACAAAAAATAAGTGACATGGTAAAAGTAAGTGCTGCTGATGTTAAAAAATTAAGGGAAGCAACTGGAGCAGGAATGATGGACTGTAAAAAGGCATTAGTAGAGGCAGAAAATAACTTCGATGAAGCTATAAGCGTTTTACGTAAAAAAGGTCAGAAAATTGCTGCAAAAAGAGCTGATAGAGATTCTACAGAAGGAGTTGCGGTAACAAGAATTAATGACTCAAAAACAGAAGGCGTAGCTATTGTATTAGCTTGTGAAACTGATTTTGTTGGTAAAAACGAATCTTTTGTAGCTTTAGGTGGTCAATTTGCAGATATCGCATTAAATGTTGCAGATAAAGAAGCTTTCTTAGCTGCAGATTTTGGAGGTATGACTGTTGCAGACAAACTAATTGAGCAAACTGGTGTTATTGGAGAAAAGTTAGAGATAACAGCTTTCGATAAAATTGAAGCTGCCTATGTTGGTGCTTACACTCACATTGGTAAAATTGCTGCTCTTGTTGGTTTATCTACTGCAGTAGACAATGCTGAAACTTTATCTAAAGATGTTGCAATGCAAGTTGCCTCTATGGGTGCAACTACATTATCTTATAAAGATTTTGATACTGCATTTGTTACAGCAGAAACTGAAGCTAGAATCGCGGTGATAGAAAAAGATAATATAGAATTAGGTAGATTAGGAAAAACATTAAAAAACATTCCTCAATATATTTCTATGTCTCAATTATCTGACGCTATATTAGCCAAAGCTGAAGATGCTGCAAAAGCAGAATTAAAAGCAGAAGGAAAACCAGAACAAATTTGGGATAGAATCTTACCAGGAAAAATGGAAAGATTTATTGCAGATAACACAACTTTAGACATGGAACAATGTCTTTTAGATCAATCTTTTATTAAAGATGAGAAGAAAAACGTTGCACAATATGTTACAACATATGGTGATGTTGAAGTTAGTGGATTTAAAAGGGTAACTTTAGGATAACATAATTCTTAAAATTATATTTACAAACCTCGTTTTCATATTATTTGAAAACGAGGTTTTTTTGTTCAGAAAAAAGAAAATCAAAAAAAAAACGTAATTTTACACAACTTAGAAAATAAACTATGCAATACAAAAGAATTCTTTTAAAATTAAGCGGAGAGGCCTTAATGGGCGACAGGCAATATGGAATTGACCCTAAACGACTTGCTGAATATGCAAAAGAAATAAAAGAAGTAGTAGAAAAAGGTATCGAAGTTGCTATTGTTATTGGCGGGGGAAATATATTTAGAGGTGTTGCTGGTGCGGCCAACGGAATGGATCGTGTACAAGGAGATCATATGGGCATGCTAGCTACCTGTATAAATGGTTTAGCTCTGCAAAGCGCCTTGGAAGACGAAGAAGTTCATACAAGACTTCAAACAGCCTTAGAAATAAAAGAAGTTGCAGAACCTTACATTAAAAGAAAAGCAATAAGACATTTACAAAAAGGACGCGTTGTTATTTTTGGAGCTGGAACAGGAAACCCTTATTTCACTACAGATACAGCTGCTGTTCTGCGAGCGATAGAAGTAAATGCAGATGCTATCTTAAAAGGAACTCGTGTAGATGGAATTTATAACGTAGATCCTGAAAAAGACGAAAGTGCTGTAAAATACGAAACTATTACATTTAAAGAAGTCATAGAAAAAGGTTTAAAAGTAATGGATATGACTGCCTTTACATTAAGTGAAGAAAATAAATTACCCATTATTGTATTTGATATGAATACAAACGGAAATCTATTAAAATTAGTTTCTGGAGAAAACATAGGTACAATTGTTAACACCAAATAAAATAGAATCTTTAAATTAATAAAAAGATGAACGAAGAAATAGAATTTATATTAGATACAACTAAAGAAGCAATGACAAGTGCTATTGCTCATTTAGAAAAAGAATTAAGAGCTATTAGAGCTGGTAAGGCAACCCCTGCAATGTTAGCGAATGTAATGGTAGATTATTACGGTTCTCAAACACCATTAGGGCAAGTTGCAAATGTTACAACGCCAGATCCAAGAACGATTGCGATACAACCTTGGGAAAAAAATATGCTACAACCAATTGAGAAAGCAATTATGATTGCAAATCTTGGTTTTAATCCAATGAACAATGGTGATATTATTATGATTAATGTACCACCATTAACTGAAGAAAGAAGAATTGGTCTAGCAAAACAAGCAAAAGCTGAAGCTGAACATGCAAAAGTTGGTATTAGAAACGCCAGAAAAGATGCCAATAACGATATTAAGAAAACAGATATCTCAGACGATTTAAAAAAAGACTCTGAAGCAGAAGTGCAAAAGCTTACAGATTCTTTTGTAAAAATTATAGAAGAAACACTTTCTGTAAAAGAAAAAGAAATTATGACTGTTTAAAAAACTGTCAAATTATAGAAAAGGTGTTTGTAAAAAACACCTTTTTTTTTGCTTACAACTCATTTGAAATTTGGTTATATTTGCACAAAATTATTTTTTATGAATTTTTGGACAAAAATTGCGGGTATTATTTTAAGAAACCGTTACTTGATTCTAATAAGTATCGCAATTATTACGGGTTTATTAGCATCCCAAATGAAGTATATGAAATTTTCATATACCGAGGCAAATTTGCTGCCAGAAGACCATGAAGCCAATATAAAATACAACAAATTTTTACAAATTTTTGGAGAGGAAGGTAATTTAGTTATTCTTGGGGTTAAAGATTCAACTGTTTTTACACCTAAAAAATTTAATGCTTGGAATAAATTAGTAGCACAATTTAATGAAAGAAAAGAAATTGACTTTACAATTTCTATTGCCGATGTAAAGAAGCTAAAAGCAGACAGAAAAAAGAGAAAGTTTATTCTAGAGCCTTTATACAGTAAAAATCCTACTACAAAAGAAGCAGTAGATATAATTAAAAAAGAACTCTTTGAGAAGCTCCCTTTTTATGATAATTTACTTTACAATAAAGAGACGGGTACTTTACAGACCGCTATTTATATTAAAAAGGAAATTATAAATACACCTGCAAGAAGAGACTTCATTTTTGATATTTTAATACCTGCAATAAAAAAATTCGAAGAAGAAACTAATTTAGATGTGCGCGTTTCTGGAATGCCATATATTAGAACATTAAATGCCCAAAATATTCAAGATGAAATCATGCTTTTTGTTGGCGGTGCATTAGGAATTACAGCACTTATATTTTTCTTTTTCTTTAGATCTTTTCGAGCTACATTCATTACATTATTAGTGGTTATAATTGGTGTTATCTGGGCTTTTGGTTTTATTGGTTTATTCCGTTATGAAATAACGGTATTATCTGCATTAATACCACCTTTAATTATTGTCATTGGCGTGCCAAATGCAGTCTTCCTTATTAACAAATATCAGCAAGAAATAAAGAAACATGGACAGCAAGCAAAAGCTTTACAACGCGTAATTTCTAAAATTGGAAATGCAACTTTAATGACAAATATTACAACTGCATCTGGTTTCGCAACTTTTGTTTTTGTAAAAAGTAATTTACTGCGTGAATTTGGAATTTTGGCTTCAGTAAATATTATCAGTATTTTCATATTGGCACTGTTAATCATACCAATCATTTATAGTTTCATGCCAATTCCCAAGAAAAAACATTTAAGTCATTTAGAAACAAAATGGATTGATAATGTGGTTAATTGGATGGAAAAAATGGTGAGAACCAACAGAATTACTATATATTTTGCAACTGTTTTAGTAATTGTATTAAGTATTATTGGTGTTTATAAAATTACAGTTTCTGGAAGTTTAATTGAAGACATGCCCAAAAACACTGATTTCTATAAAGATATTAAATTCTTCGAAAAAGAGTTTGGAGGAATAATGCCTTTAGAAATTTTAATCGATACTAAAAAAAATAAAGGCGTCATGAAGCTATCCACTTTAAAAAAGATGGAAAAGCTAAATGAAACAATTGAAAGCTTTCCTGAATTATCAAAACCAATCTCTGTAGTTAACTTAGTAAAGTATTCAAAACAGGCGTATTATAACGGAAATCCGAAATACTACCAATTACCAACAAATCAAGAACAAAGTTATATATTTTCATATTCTAAAAACTCCGGCAGAGATACCGGAATGCTAAAAACATTTGTAGATTCTACCGGACGTTATGCTAGAATTACCACTTTCATGAAAGATATTGGTACAGAAAAAATGGATATTATTCAAGAGCGCTTAAAGACAGTAATAGCAAAAGAATTTCCAGCAGATAGATATACCGTATCATTAACTGGTAAAGCCTTGGTCTTTATAAAAGGAACAAACTATTTAATTAAAAACTTAGTCATTTCTTTATCACTGGCTATTTTATTAATTGCCCTTTTTATGGCTTGGATGTTTAGATCACCACAAATGATTTTAATTTCATTGATTCCAAATATGTTACCATTACTAATTACAGCGGGTTTAATGGGTTTTTTAAACATACCTATAAAACCATCTACCATATTAGTGTTTAGTATCGCATTTGGTATTTCAGTAGACGATACAATTCATTTCTTAGCAAAATATAGACAGGAACTTATTGCAAATAAATGGAAGATTAAACCCTCTGTTTATTCTGCATTATGAGAAACTGGTGTAAGTATGTTTTATACTTCTATTGTGTTATTTTTTGGTTTTTTAGTTTTTACCCTTTCTAGTTTTGGTGGAACAATTGCCTTAGGTGGTCTCGTTTCTGTGACATTATTATTAGCAATGGTTTCCAACTTATTATTATTACCCTCTTTATTATTAACTTTTGAAAAGAAAATTGCAAATAAAAAAGTATTTAAAGAGCCTAAAATGAAAATTTTTCCTCCTAAAGAAGAAAAAACAAAATAGCATACACCTTTTTATTGCCCATTCATTGGTTGCTTAATTTGCAACAATAAAGTATCTTTACTCTTTATAAAAAGATAATTTTCGAATACAATACACTTATAAATGATGACAAAAAATAGCGTAGCAGAATTATTAAAATCAGGTTCAGTTTTACAAGAGGTGATTATCAAAGGGTGGGTTAGAACTTTTAGAAGCAATCGTTTTATTGCTTTAAATGACGGTTCTACAATTAACAACATACAGTGTGTAATTGATTTTGAAAATACACCAGAAGAAACTTTAAAAAGAATTACAACAGGAGCAGCATTATCTATCAAAGGAATCATTGCAGAAAGTCAAGGTAAAGGACAATCTGTGGAAATTCAGGTTTCAAATATAGAAATTCTAGGAGATTCGAATGCCGATGAATACCCAATACAACCTAAAAAACATAGTTTTGAGTTTTTAAGAGAAAACGCACACCTTCGGGTAAGAACAAATACATTTAGCGCGGTAATGAGAGTGCGATCTAAACTCTCTTTTGCAGTTCATAAATACTTTCAAGACAATGGGTTTAATTATGTAAATACACCAATTGTTACGGGTTCTGATGCCGAAGGAGCAGGAGAAATGTTTCGAGTTACGTCATTTGAAGATAATAAAGCACCGGTTACAGAAGACGGAAAAATAGATTATACCAAAGATTTCTTCGGAAAAGAAACAAATCTTACCGTTTCTGGTCAGTTAGAAGCAGAAGCGTATGCAATGGCTTTAGGTAAAGTATATACTTTTGGGCCAACTTTTAGGGCAGAAAACTCAAATACAACGCGTCATTTAGCAGAATTCTGGATGATTGAACCAGAGGTTGCTTTTATGGATTTAGATGGAAATATGGATTTAGCAGAAGATTTTATAAAATCTGTGCTAACTTATGTTTTAGAGCACTGTAAAGAAGATTTAGCCTTTTTAGATGAACGTTTTATGCAAGAGGAAAAAACAAAACCTCAATTGCAAAGAAGTGAAATGAGCTTGTTAGAGAAGTTGAAATTTGTTGCTGACAACAATTTTAAAAGAGTTTCTTACACAGAAGCAATCGATATTCTGAGAAACTGTAAGCCTAATAAAAAGAAAAAATTCCAATACCCTATTAACGAATGGGGAGCAGATTTGCAATCTGAACACGAGCGTTTTTTAGTGGAAAAACATTTTAAATGTCCAGTTATTTTATTCGATTATCCGGCAGACATCAAGGCATTTTATATGCGTTCAAATGAAGATGGAAAAACAGTAAGAGCTATGGATGTTTTATTCCCTGGAATTGGAGAAATGGTAGGTGGTGCGCAGCGTGAAGAACGTTATGATGTTTTAATAGAAAAGATGAAAGCGATGAATATTGACGAAAAAGAGCTTTGGTGGTACTTAGATCTAAGAAAATTTGGTACAGCTGTGCATTCTGGTTTTGGTTTAGGTTTTGAGAGACTCGTTCAATTTACAACCGGTATGGGAAATATTAGAGACGTAATTCCATTTCCAAGGACACCCCAAAATGCCGATTTTTAATTTCATTTATGTATCTTTAAAATATGCTAAAACAAGGCTTAAATTACAAACTCCTGCAGAAATTATCTCCTCAGCAAATACAACTGATGAAGTTAATTCAATTACCAACACAAGCATTTGAAGAGCGTTTAAAACAAGAAATAGAGGAAAACCCTGCCTTAGATACTGGTAAAGAAGAATCTGTAGATATAGATGATGATTTATCAAATGAATTTGATGATGATGATGATGATGATGGTAGATCCGAGAAAGATGAAGTAGAAGACATTAATATCGACGAATACCTGAGTGATGATGACATTCCGAATTATAAAACTCAAGCTAATAACTACTCAGAAGATGATGAAGAAAAAAATGTGCCTTATGCAGCAGGAACAAGTTTTCATCAATCCTTAAAAAATCAATTAAATACATTTAGCCTAGACGAAGAAGAACAAGCTATCGCAGAATTTTTAGTGGGTAGTATTGACGATAGTGGTTATATCCGTAGAGAAATTATAGACTTAGTAGATGACTTAGCATTTACAGCAAATGTTTTTACAACAGAGGAAAAGGTAATTACAGTACTTAAAAAAGTAGTACATGCTTTAGATCCCTTAGGAGTTGGGGCTAGAGATCTTAGGGAAAGCCTAATCATTCAATTAAAAGCAAAAGACAAAACAAAATATAGAAGTTTGTCTATTGAGATTTTAGAAACTGCATTTGACCACTTTATTAAAAAACATTATAAGAAATTACAAGAAAAGTTTCATATTTCAAAAGACGAGTTAAAAGAAGTTATTAAGGAAATATCTAAATTAAATCCGAAACCTGGCAGTTCTTACGCTGGCAACAATAAGATTGCAGAGCAAATTGTTCCTGATTTTTCAATTAAATTTTTAAATGGCGAATTAGATTTGGTTTTAAACGCTAGAAATGCACCAGAACTGCATGTTTCTAGAGAATACAACAATATGCTAAAAGGCTATCAAGAAGCCACAGTAAAATCAAAGTCACAAAAAGATGCTGTCTTTTTTATTAAACAAAAATTAGACTCTGCAAAATGGTTCATAGATGCCATTAGACAAAGGCAACAGACCCTTTTAATAACAATGAACACCATCATGCAATATCAATATGATTATTTTTTAACTGGAGATGAACGGAAGTTAAAACCAATGATCTTAAAAGATATTGCTGATAAGATTAATATGGATGTTTCTACGGTTTCTAGAGTGGCAAATAGTAAATATGTTTCTACACCTTATGGAACAAAATTAATAAAGGAGTTCTTTTCTGAATCTATGAAAAATGACCAAGGAGAAGACGTCTCTACCAAAGAAATTAAGAAAATATTAGAAAGTGTAATAGAAGATGAGAATAAAAAGAAACCTCTAACTGACGAAAAATTAGCTGTTATTTTAAAAGAAAAAGGGTACCCTATTGCAAGAAGAACAGTTGCAAAGTATAGAGAACAGTTAGACTTACCGGTAGCAAGACTTAGAAAAGAAATTTAATGCATCGATTTTACAAGACTATTTCCGTAGTACTGCACCCTATTATGGTTCCGACTATTGGTATAATATTGTATTTATTAATACTACCTAATTCATATACAAGTAAACAAAAAACAGCACTATTAGCGCTCATATTTATAACTACTTATCTTGTACCACTCCTCATATTAGCACTGTTCAAGAAATTAAACTTAATACAAAATTTTAATACCAAAGGTATCAAAGAAAGAAAGGTACCGGTAGCCCTAATGATTATTGTTTTCTATCTATTAGGAAATACGATAGAAAATAATATTAAAATGACGGATATTAGTTTGCTTTTTTACACATCTAGTATCGCACTAACATTCGTATATCTCTGTTTAGCATATCAGTTAAAAATAAGTATCCATTTATTATCCTTAGGAATATCGACAGGATTTTTTATTTTGATAGGATTTATATATAATTATAGTCTTCCTATAGTAGTTATTGGAAATATATTATTGGCAGGAATTGTTGCTAATGCAAGACTGCACTTAAAAATGCACCAACCTAAGGAAGTTTATTTAGGTTTTCTCTCTGGTCTTATAGCACCCTTTGTAGTGTATAATTTCCTATAAAAAATAGAAAATTAATCCAAATTTTAAAATTTTCGTATCCACCGCTTTTTCGTTTAAAAGACCATTCTTGAATACAGGAGATAATCCATAAAAAACGTTCATAGTAAAAGCATCATAACCGGCAGATAAAGTTAAACCGTATTGTAATTTATTATAAGAAGATACTTTTCTGTACTTAATCAGATTACTATTAACATCTATATATTGAAAATTATTATCTAAATTATAAAGGAATTTAACACCCGTATAAATCCTCCAAAAATTATATTTTATAGCATTAGATGTGCGCCATCTTAACTCAAAAGGGAATTCTAAATTATAGGATTTAAAAATGTTTTTAGTAGTTGTAATGTCATTCGTAAAAACAGTAGTTCCGTCTACTTCATCTACTTTTAATTCATGGTTAAAAAAGTCATATCCAAGACCAATTCCTCCCGCAATAGCAATAGTACCACTTTTATTCAAAATAATATCTTTTATAAAACCTCCAGATAGCGCATATGAAAAGTTGCTTTTTGTTATTCCTGTAGGTTGATCATACAATTGACTATATGAAACTGAAAAATAAATTTGATCATCTGCATAACTGTCTCCTAGACTCAAAGAATCTTTTTGAGCAAATGTTAAAAAGGGAATTACTAAAAAATATAAAAGAATAAATGGATTTCTCATGATATAAATAAAGAATATGAAAGATACAACAAATCGCGTTTTATACGAAAGTTAAATTCAGTGCAAAAAAAAAGGATAATTCTTATGAATTATCCTTTTATATTATAGTATTAAAAATTGTTTATTCTGCTGCCTTTGAAGCAGAATAACTAATTTTCAATGCATTTACATCTCTTAGTTTCAATCTAATATCAATAATTGTACCTACATTAGATTCTTTATCCGCTTTAATAGAAGTTGTCATATATGGTACTTCAGCTTCCGAAACCTTAGATCTTTCGTTTATAATAAAAGCAGGCACATCATTTGCAGTTGCTATTTTATCATTCAACTGAATTCTATTATAAGCATCACCGTGTCTTGTTGCATCCTTAGATTTTCCAACATAGATGGTACTTACCAAACTTTTATGCTCTAGCTTTTTAACTTCTGTTGCATTTGGCAATCTTGGATTCTCAATTTTTAATTCTGTTTCTCTCATTGTAGTAGTTACCATGAAGAAAAACAACAACATAAAAACGATGTCCGGTAAGGATGCCGTATTTACTGCTGGCATTCCTTTTTTCTTTTTTCTAAATTTAGACATATAGCTGTGTTTTAAAAATTAATTAGAAGATGTAGGCTCAGAATCTGAAATAATTTCTGGATAACTTGTCTTAATATCTTCAACTTTTTTCTTTAATTCTAGATTAGCTCTATCATCCTTATAAGAATCTTCTAACTCTGGAAAAGGAATTCCATAACGTTCTTTTGACAGTATGTTACGTAAATCAGAATACGCTCTTATCAGTTCATTTTGAACCTTCAAATAAGTACCATATTCCGTTCCTCTATCACTTTGAACAGAAATAATAGCCTTGTTTGGGTGATCTGAAGACTTTATACTTCGCTCACCTTTGCAATAATTACAAGGACCAGTTGGCTCGCCTTCATCTATTTTACCATCACCTCCACCATTATCTATAAAAGCAATTGCAGCATCTTTAAGTTCATCAATATCCATTCTGCTTCCCTCTACTAGAAGTTCATTATTTCTATTAATATTTACCTCAAAAATATTTTTTTCCTTTATAATTGGTGGTACGTAATCTTCTGGTGGTTTTTCCGACAACTTCTTAGAAACCCCTGAATCTACATTCATAGTTGTAGTTACTAAAAAGAAGATTAATAACAAGAAGGCAATATCTGCCATAGAACCTGCATTAATTTCTGGATTCTCTCTTCTTGCCATAATATTATGATTTTATTAATCCTTTAACTAAATCTATAACGAAGAAAGTTAAACCTATTCCTCCTAGAATGATACTAAACCAGATACCAGCTCCTGTAAATTGATTGATCGAAGAACCTGCTTCTCCACCCTCTAGTACTTTATTTGCGTTATCAATAACAACATCACTGTCTGCCATAAAATAAGCTACTACAAATAATACACCTAAAGCAGCTACACCTAATAAGGTCTTTTTTAAGTTCTCTGGATTTTTAAACAAGCCCCATAACGATAACACAAGTGTTACTATTACTACTCCGTATAATAAGTACTGAGAAAAAGACACTAGAGGGCTTACTACGCTATTTTGTACAGCCACGTCATTTTCTACAGCATCTTCTCCTGCCATAAGCACTCTTACAAGTAAGATGATACCTACAACAGCTATTGCCGTCACAATGTATGTGATAATTTTTGAAAATTTATTATCTTTCATAATAAAATTATTTTTTATACTTTACCAATAAATCTATCAACTGAATAGATGCATCTTCCATATTATTTACAATACTATCGATTTTAGAAACGATATAATTATAAAAAATTTGAAGAATAATTGCTACAACTAAACCAAATACAGTTGTTAATAAAGCTACTTTAATACCTACTGCTACTACTCCAGGAGAAATATCATTTGCTTGTGCAATTGCATCAAAGGCACCAATCATACCAATTACTGTACCCATGAAACCTAACATAGGAGCCAAAGCGATAAATAATGATAACCAAGAAACATTTTTCTCTAAAAGCCCCATTTGAACTCCACCGTAAGAAACAACTGCTTTTTCAGCATTTTCTACACCTTCGTCTACTCTGTCTAGACCTTGGTAAAAAATAGATGCTACAGGTCCTTTTGAGTTTCTACAAACTTCTTTAGCAGCTTCTACACCACCAGAACTTAAAGCTTCATCTACATCTGCTACTAATTTCTTAGTATTTGTAGTTGCTAAATTTAAATAAATAATTCTTTCAATTGCAATTGCTAAACCTAAAATTAAGGCTACTAAAACAATTCCCATAAATACTGGACCACCTTCTATAAAACGAAGTTTTAATTCTTGGTGAAAAGTTCTTGATTCTGCTGCTTCCTGTGCAAAAGTTGATTGAATTGCTCCAAAAAACATGAATCCTGTTACAGATAGGACATTTACTACTTTTTTCATCTCTGTTGTTATTAATTTTGATAGTTAATAAGTTAAAAATCTTAATTTTTTTTCAAATAAACAAAAAGTTCTTCAAACTCTAAAGTTTTTTGTAAAAGTAATCAATTTATTTATTTTAATAGATTGGCAAGTAACAAAAAAATTGTTGCTCCTCAAAAAATAAATAGGTCTATTTTATGTTAAAATAATATATATAATAGTAAAATTATTTTTCACTAATTTCTCCTCGTAAAGATTTTTGAAAATAATTCTTAAAACTTTTATCTGTTAAATCTTCACTTAATAAATACATTAATTTTGCAATAGCAGATTCTGTAGTCATATCTATTCCGCTAATTACACCAATAGATTTCAAACCAACACTCGTATCATAGTGTCCAAGAATTACGCTACCACCAGAACATTGTGTAACATTTACCACTTTAATTTTATCCTGAATCGCCTTTTTTATTAAGTCTAAAAACCATGGTTTATTTGGTGCATTTCCAGCACCATATGTTTCTAAAACTACACCTTTTAAATTCTTAATATTCAAAATTGCTGCAACAACCATTTCTGTTATTCCGGGAAATAGCTTTAAAACAACTACATCTGTAACCAACTTTTTTCTAATAATTAGTTGCTGATCAACAGGTATAAACTTCAACAATACATTTTCATTAAAATTTAAATGAACACCACTTTCTGCTAAGGCAGGATAATTTTTAGAAGCGAATGCTTCAAATTGTTCTGCGCTTATTTTCGTAGTTCTATTTGCTCTGTATAATTTATATTCAAAATATAAACAAACCTCAGATATTATTGGTTTATTATTTCTCCTCGACGCTGCAATTTCTATCGATGTAATCAAGTTTTCTTTAGCATCAGTTCTTAAATCTCCTATAGGCAATTGTGAACCTGTAAAAATGATAGGTTTTTGCAAGTTTTCTATCATGAAGCTAATTGCAGAAGACGTATACGACATGGTATCAGATCCTGTTAAAATTACAAAACCATCAAAATTAGTATAATTTGCTTCTATAATTTCAACAATATGTATATAGTACTCTGTATTCATGTTTGATGAATCTATCGGCTCCTCAAACGAAATACTTTCTATCTCGCAATCTAACTGCTCTAACTCTGGTATTTTATCTATAATCCTACTAAAATCAAATGCCTTTAAAGCATTTGATTTATAGTCTTTTATCATTCCTATTGTACCTCCTGTATATACAATAAGAATATTTGGTTTGTTTGCCATTTTGTCATTTTTACACTCCAAATTATAAATTGGAATACTTTATGCTGTAAATTTATTAAACAAATAATGATATATAATTTTTAAAACGATATAAATTATGATAGGATTTTATATTTTAATTGGTGCAATCTCTCTGCTAAGCTGGCTTATTAGTAATAAACTAAAAAGTAAGTTTAAAAAATATGCTCAAGTTGAACTTAGAAATGGAATGACTGGTGCAGAAATTGCAGAAAAAATGCTTGCAGACAACGGTATTTTTGATGTAAAAGTAATTTCTACTCCCGGTAGATTAACAGATCATTACAATCCGAAAGACAAGACTGTAAATCTAAGTGAGTCCGTTTACAATCAAAGAAATACGGCTTCCGCTGCAGTTGCTGCGCATGAAGTTGGGCATGCTGTTCAACATGCAAAAGCCTATAGTTATTTAACAATGCGCTCTCAATTAGTGCCAATCGTTAGTATTACTTCTAAATACTCTCAATGGTTGGTTATTGGAGGTTTAATTTTAGGTGCTGCTTCTGGTGCATCAGGGTTTGGGTTTTACATTGCCGCAACGGGTCTAATTTTTATGGGCTTTGCAACACTTTTTAGCTTTATAACATTACCTGTAGAATATGACGCAAGTAACAGAGCTCTGGCTTGGTTACAAAGCAAAAATATGGTTTCACAACAGGAGCTAGCTGGCGCTAAAGATGCGCTTAAATGGGCTGCAAGAACCTATTTAGTTGCTGCCTTAGGCTCTTTGGCTGCCTTATTATATTGGGGTTTTCAAATTTTAGGGGGAAGAGATTAGCATCGCAGATAATTTTTATATTGCCCTCTTATAACTTAAAAAATAGATTTAAAAGCTTCGATTTTTCGGAGCTTTTTTTTGGTACCTATTTTTTTTATAGTAACTATTTTACCTTCTCTTAAATAGCACTACTATGTTTGGTTAACGGAAATTTAACCCGATTCGACAAATTTTAATTTTTAAAATGTAACAGAAACCGCAATTTTGGCGTCTATTATAAAAAATTGCTACATGAAACTTTTTACAAATATCTTTTTTATTTTTTTCTTCGGAACTTCTTCAATGTTTGCACAGCATACAATTCGAGGAAAAATTATTGACGACCAACGGCAATCTTTACCTTTTGTAAATATTATTTTATATGCTATCAATAACGAATCCAATCCAAAAGGAACCGTTTCTAACAATTCCGGTGACTATATTTTAGAAAATATTACTTCAAAAAAGTATCGCATAGAAATCTCAATGCTGGGTTTTGAAACTTATAAAATTAAAGAATTTGAATTAAAGTCGAATACAATTTTCAACATTACTTTAAAAGAAGAAAGTCAAATTTTAAATGAAATTATAGTAAAAAGCAAACGCCCTATTATTAGACAAACAGCAGAAAAACTGATTGTAGATCTAGAAAAATCTGACATGATTAATTCTAGCCTGCAAGATGTAATGCGAAAAGTCCCTGGAATTTTAGTGACCAATAACGGAATTTCTATCGCTGGAAAAAGTGGTGTTCGAATTCTTATCAACGGAAAAACAACTGAATATATGGATGTTGAAACTTTACTTCGGGATTTCCCCGCAGACAACATCTCTAAAATTGAAGTTGTTGAGCAACCTGGATCAGAATATGATGCATCTGGTTCTGGTGCAATCGTAAATATTATTTTAAAGAAAAATATGCGATTAGGAACTCACGGAAGTATCACTGGTTGGATTGGTAAAGATGAAGGTTTCGAGTATGGAACAAGAGCTTCGATTGCCAGCTATAAAAACAAATTAAATTGGCAAGCGAGTATCGGTCATTCTAAACCAACATGGAGAGATGATTTATTTTTAGTGAGAACTGTTGGAAATGAAACCTATGATCAAACAACAAAATCACCTTATAACCCAAATCGTTTTAATTTAAGTGGAAATATTGATTATTATATTAATGACAACAATTCTATCGGAATTGGAGGACGCTGGAATACTCGTAAATCAAATAGAATTTCTAGTAGTAAAACTATTATTTCTGACGCCAACGCTTCAAATACATTATTTTCAGAAAACAGTTTTGATAGAGATCGAGTAGATTTTAGTATAAATCCATATTATGAGTACAAATCTGACACTGATAAATTAGTAGTAGATTTTAATTATATCGATTATAAAAACGAAAATATTAATACCCTATACGATGTTCCTGGAAGCACAGTTACCTATCAAGATCGTCGTTATTTACAAGATGGAAAATATACAATCAAAGCTTTTAAAGCAGATTATTCTATAACTTTTTCGGAAAACTTAACAGTAAGTTTTGGTAGTAAATACTCCATGGTAAAAACGGATAGCGATTTGCAATCTTATTTAGAAAACACTTCTAATGGATTTGATTTAGATGTTCTTGGAAGTAGTAGTTTTTTAGTTGATGAAACTATTTTCGCTGCCTATTCTAAAATAAATGCAACCTCTGGAAAATGGTCTTTCTCTGGTGGGTTGCGTTATGAAAATAGTAATACAGACGGAACGTCAACTTTTCTTAAGAATGGACAAATGGCTAGTGAAGTTCAAAAAAGACCAATTCAAAAATTATTTCCTAGTGCCTCGATTAGTAGAGAATTAACAAAGCAATTAGGTGCAAGTTTGTCATATAGCTTCAGAATTAGTAGACCGTCTTATAATAGCTTAAATTCTTTTCAGGAATTTTTAGATCCATTCTCTGCAGAAGAAGGGAACCCCAACTTAAAACCTGCTTTTACGAATAATTATCAATTCAATTTAACCTACGAAGGGCAACCTTTTTTTACGGTTGGATATAGTAAAACGAATGATGTAATATTTGATTTAATCAAACAAAACAACAACACAAAACAAATTCGACAACAAGCAGTGAATGTTGAAGATTTCACCAACTGGAACTTTAGATTATTTGGTCCGTTAAGTTTTTTAAAAGGAGTTGAAGGTTATACAGGATTTATAGTAAATCAAAATACATACAATTCTGCTACACATACTTTAGACCTATCTAAGTGGAGTGTGTTTTGGTTTATCCAAGCAAGCTATAAATTACCTTGGGATGTGAATTTTGAAATGAGTGGAAATTACGGAACTGGAGCTTTAGAAGGCCAAATTGAGGTAGACTGGTTAGCTGGTTTAGATTTCTCTTTCGGGAAAAAGTTTTTAGATGACAAACTAAAAGCAAACCTTGGTTTCAATAAAATGTTAAACAGAGGGTTTAACGGAACAATCAATTACGGAAATGGAAATGCTAAGGTAGAAAGCAACGGTTCACGTCAAAATATTCAATTGCGATTGGTGTATAGTTTTGGATCAAAATTTGGAAAGAAAAAATCGAAACGTAATTCTTCTAAAGATGAAGAAAATAGAATTCAGAATGATAATTAATTTCCTGTAACTTTGTTAACAGCATCTCAAAGTTCAATTTCTGTGAGATGTTAACTTAAATTAAATATGAATTACAAACCACTTTTTATATTAGGTTTACTTTTTGAAGCAATAGGACAAATACTATTGGCTCAAGGAAATGATTTTGTGTATGCGCTAAAACCTATAGATTTCGCACATTGGTCTTTATTGCTTGGAGTTGCTTTTTTAATACCACAATTAGGTCAATTTCCTAAATCGATATTCACTTACATTGGTATTCCAACTATTATAATTGGTATTGTTTGTATAATTGGAATGTGTGTTTTAGATTTTATTTGGTGGAGTCAAACAACTCAAGAAATACGAAATGAATTTGCAGGTCATCTTTCAAAATTTCCTTCAATATGGAAACCTTTTATTACTACTGGTCCTAATTTTTTAAATGTCGGTTTATTAATTCTAAGTTTAAATTACATCAAACAAAATAAATTAGGCGTTGCTATAATTATATTAGCCACTCTAATAATCTTTTTTGCGAGATTCATTCCTTATAGATTAATTTATGGATATTTAGTTACCGCAATAGGGTTTAGTTTAATCTTTTACAAGAAAAATAAATTAAATGAACACCAAGCTTAACAAATCTGAATGGGTATTAATTACATTATATTACAGTGTTGCTGTAATACTAAATGTAATTGATTATAAAAGTAGAGGCTTAAAATTAATTGAGTTTATTGTTGATATTCCAACTTCAGTAATTATATCAATAGTAATTATTCTAATATTTATGTATGTTTTGATACCAAGGTTTTTGGTTGAAAAAAAGCAATCCTTTCTATTTATTTTTTTCTCTTTTATAGTTTTAACTATTCTAGGAGTCATAGATGATACATCCGGTTTTTTAAGCGCTGGAAAACAATTAAAAGATTTACCTGAATGGCATCGAGTTATCATTAATGGGATATACACTTCTGCAAATAATACCGGATTCATTTTCGGGATTTTATTCACTAAGAAATTTTATGAGTCTCAAACTAATTTATTTAAAGTGCAGCAAGAGCAAAAAGAAAACGAACTCAAATTATTACGTTCTCAAATAGACCCTCATTTTTTGTTTAACAACTTAAATACCTTAGATTCTTTGATCGATTCTGACGCCGAAAAAGCAAAAGAATACATCAATCGATTGTCTTTAATTTACCGTTATTTAATTCAGACAAAAGATGCTGAGGTTATGGAACTTTCTAAAGAGTTACAGTTTGCAGAAAACTATATCTTTTTAATCAACACTCGTTTTAGCTCAGATTATGAATTTACAATTATGAAAAACATAAACATTGCTAATAAATTTATTCCAACTGGTGCAATTCAAGCATTATTAGAAAACGTTGTGAAGCATAATAAATCCGAAGATAAAACTCCCATTAAAACAACTATTACAATTAATGATGGTTGGTTAATTCTAACAAACACAAAATCTAATACCGCTTCAAATCAAGAATCTTTTGGTACTGGATTAGAAAATTTAAAAGCGCGTTACAAGTTGCTTTCAGATCAGCAAATTCAAATCCATAATATGGATAAAAAGTTTGAAGTCTTTATTCCTATCATAACATTAAGCGAATAAACCATGAAAATTTTAATTTTAGAAGACGAAATTCCGGCGTATCAAAAATTACAAGCCTGTATTAAGGGGTTTTTTAAAGATAATGAACCTAGTTCAGTACAGAGCGACTGGGCAAGAACTAATAAAGATGGAAAACAATTCTTAGCTGAAAATGAGTATGACTTTATCTTATCTGATATTCAGTTATTAGATGGTGTTTCATTTGATTTATTTGATGAAGTTTCTATTGACTGCCCTATTATTTTTTGCTCTGCGCACGATGAATATTTATTTCAGGCATTTAGCACAAACGGAATTGCATACATACTAAAACCTTATTCTCAAATCGACTTTAATAAAGCGGTAGAGAAATATCAATCTTTATTTAATCAAGGAAATTACAACTCTTTAAATTCTGATACATTATCAAATTTAAAATCGGCTTTACAAGAAGAAAACACCTCTTACAAAAAACGATTTGTTATTAAAAAAGCGAAAGGAATTCAGTTATTAAACGTTTCTGAAATTAGTTTAATTGAAGCGTCCGGAGATTTCTGTATCGCTACAGATACAAAAGGGAAAAAACATTCTATTTCTCAAACTTTAAGTTCAATCTTTCAACAATTAAATCCTGTCAAGTTTTTCAAAATTAATCGAAGCGAAATTGTAAGTATTGATGCTATAGAAAATATTGAAAGCTATTTTAAAAATAGACTACTTATTACAATCTCAAAAGTCAAAGAAAAAGTAATGACCAGTACTTCTACAACATCTGACTTTAGAAAATGGTTAGAAAATTAGATAAAAAAAGAACCAAGAACTAAGATAAGGTTGTCTCAACTCTTGGTTCTAAATATTTATACTTTCTCTCTTTAATCTAGAGAAGGTCTAGTCGTTCAACTTCAATACAGCCATAAATGCTTCTTGCGGAATTTCTACATTCCCAACCTGACGCATTCTTTTCTTACCTTTTTTCTGCTTTTCTAACAACTTACGTTTTCTAGAAATATCTCCTCCATAACATTTTGCTGTTACATCTTTACGCAACGCTTTTGTAGTTTCACGCGCAATAATTTTTGCGCCAATTGCTGCCTGAATAGGAATATCGAACTGTTGTCTTGGTAATAATTCTTTTAGTTTTTCTACGATTCTCTTACCAATTGAGTAGGCGTTATCTGCATGTAAAAGTGCCGAAAGTGCATCTACCGGAGCACCGTTTAATAAAAGATCTACTCGCACCAGCTTCGATTCGCGCATACCAATTGGTGAATAATCAAAAGAGGCATATCCTTTAGAAACTGTTTTTAAACGATCATAAAAATCGAACACAATTTCTGCCAAAGGCATGTCAAAAGTTAGTTCTACTCTTTC
>Ga0209302_10000671_pt1 | contig 19718 bp, 12 predicted proteins | sample ArcOceMetagenome_2_FD_187445 | JGI IMG/M metagenome (GOLD analysis project Ga0209302, IMG submission 187445) | Marine eukaryotic phytoplankton communities from Arctic Ocean - Arctic Ocean ARC135M Metagenome (SPAdes) (version 2) | ecosystem: Environmental > Aquatic > Marine > Oceanic | place... | reverse complement strand
GGGGGGGGGGGGGGGGGGGGGGGGGGGGGGGGGGGGGGGGGGGGGGGGTTGGGCGCCTTGTCTTGGATGAGCGTGACGGCATAGCCGTGCGCCTCGAGCCGCTGCTTGAACGGCAGGTCGGCGAAGAGGGGCTCGTCCGGCTTGCTACCCACCACTAGCAGCGCGGTCAGCGAAGCGGGGGCAGTTGGCTTTGGCCGCCACGGCAGGGAGGGTTTGACCGCCGCGACCGCCTCCACGCCGTGCGGGTCGGCCGGGGCAACCGGAGCCAGCGTTATTAACGGGGGAGACAGCATGACGCCGAGAGGAGTTAGCACGCCGAGCACACTCAGCGCACCGGCCCCGAGGAGGGCCACAGCGCCGACGCCGAGCAGCAAAGTCACACTGAGCAGCTTGCGGGCCCGTCGAACGCCGCGTGGGTCCTCGCCCAAAAGGGTCTCGTCGTCCTTGAACTCCTTGAAGTCGTCGTAGCCCAGCATGTTATCTACACGACGGGGCATCATATGGCGGGTGGCCAGGGCGAGGGCTTAGAGGGGGGTGGGGCGCTCTCGCGGCTGGTATGTGCCTAACCCTGAGCGGGATTAGCGCAGGAATGAGGCATGGCACATGAGGGAAGGGTGCCGCTAGGCCGGAGCCCGGGAAGGTGACGGCACCTTCAATAAGGCCCGTGGGTCCCGTGAAGCCGGGGCTGAGTTGTGTGGAGCAGCCCCTGCAACCAGAGCAGGAGTTGCAGGAATTGGGTTGAGCTTGGGGGGGGGGGCTCTAAGTTGAGTTTCCCGCTCGCCTAGAGAGAGTCTCTCTCTCTCTCTCTCTTTGCTCTCCCCTACTTTTCATCCAGAGTCCTCCCACTCTCACGAACCGACCGACCGGTCTGCAAATACGTGTTTGCATGCAGAGACCAGGGCGACCGCAAGATCTCGTACGTCAGCTACCACACTCGCGCAATCTCCATGGGGATCACCAAGGCCGAGTCGCGGACGCTGATCGACGCCGCACACCACGCAAAGGGCCGCCTCTGCCGCATGCGCGTCGGCGCCCCAGCCGCGCTCGCCTAAGCGAGCGCCGCCCCCGAACACACACGTGCCGCTTACCGGCTAGCCATATGATCTGCTCCCGCGTGCTTTGTCGTGTCCGTTGTTTTCCGTCTTAATGAACACCCTATTAATGCAGAGACGTGTGCAATTAAACACGTGCGAGCCTGCAAATATGTGTTTGCTAGCATGCACGGACGCGCGACCCTCTTACAAGACCCAACCCTCCCAACTCACGAACCTCCCGACAGTGTTTGCGTTGCATGCACGCGCGGCCGCGGACGCTACTGTGCCGCTGAGCGTCGCGACCCGCAAGCGCCGCGGACCGGCGCGTGCTGCTTCACCTCCCGCTATATATGTGCACCCCCTTTTGATTTGGTAATCTCATCATTCCGATTTCTTGCACACAGGGCCAGACGGTTTCCGTTCGGCGCCGACAGGGGCGCCGCGAGTCCCGGGCAGGTCGACAGCGATGACAGAAGTTTCATCGAGGATGTAGAGCTTCGAACGCCACTTCCCCTTACCGAAGGCTAAATTTGCAGCGGGGTTCGCACCCGAGGGTGTGATCTTTCCTAGGAGCACACCATCCCGCGACAAGACATGAACGCCATCCGCGCAGCCTGTGTAGATATTTCCCCGCGCGTCGACCTTGATGCCATCTGGAATACCGCGATCGGCGACATAAATGAGCCGGCGGTTTGCGAGGAAACGGTTATTGACAACATCGAACGCGTAAACCGAGCGCGGCCCAGCCGGATCCTCGGGCGCATAGCCGAGTTCATAGCCCGTGTCTGTCACGTACGCGGTCTTTCCGTCGGGGGCGAACACGAGTCCGTTCGGGCGCGTAAAGCCGTCTGCGACAACCGCAGAAGTCTTCGACTTGGCATCCCACCGCCAGACCCACTCGCCAAGGCTCGCCTTCTTTGTCAAACCTTGGGCGGAGGCATAAGACGGGTCAGTGAACCAAACGCTTCCGTCCGGCCTCGCCACGACATCATTTGGGCTGTTGTAGTGAAGCGTGGGACCGTACTCGTCTTTCTCGATCCAACTATCGGTGACCGTTCGGCGGTCACTGCAGTTGTGCGGATCCACGCTGGGTTAGGTTAGGGTTAGGTCAGGGTTAAGGTGAGGTTAAGGTGAGGTTATAGGGTTAGGGTTAGGTGAGGGCTAGGTGAGGGCTAGGGCTAGGTATAGGGTTAGGGTTAACGCTAGGTATAGGGTTAGGGTTAACGCTAGGTATATAGGGTTAGGGTTTGCCTAACTCTAACCTAGCCCTAGGGTTAGCTATGAACCTGTAGATGCCCGACGCGTTTGTTTCCAGCCCGCCTTGGAAGCAAAAGTAAAGGCGGCCGTCGAAACCGAGAGTCGCGCCGTTGACGAGGTTCTCCGATGTGAAAAGCGTGTGGACGGCACCCTTGCGTGGTCCATCGATGATGATGCGCTTTATCTGAGCGACCTTGTCGTCCGCTTTGCCTTGCGGCTTCGTTGTAAAGATGAGGCACGGCGAGCTAGAAAGAATGGCCGAGATATCAGACTGGGACCCGTGCTCGAGAAAGACTGCCCCCTCATGTGCGCCGAGCACCTCGGCCTTATCGGTCGCGAGATACTCGCACGAAGGCTTGCGTCCGACGAGGCGATCAAACTCAGGGCTCCGCGAGTCGAAGTGGACTGTGCTGTTTGCAGAAAGAGCATGCTCGCAGAGAGTCGCGAAGGCGGCGTACGTGCAGAACGTCAGCATGTCTGCCAAAAGCACGATAGAGGCACGGGGTTAGGTGACCGCAGCATCCATAGGGCGAGTATTTGAGGCCTATCATCGTGGCATGGAGGGCCGAGGTTAGGGCTCGATCCTGGGAAGGCGACGATCTGCTTTCGTGCCACGCGAGGTACCTCGAGATGTCGAACGAAGAGGTTGGTGAAATTACGCTTTATTGGGTTGGTTGGTGAAAGTAGCTCCTTTTATTGACACGGTGAAAACGCTACAGGCATGACACGGTGGCTGCTTTGGTGAAAGTATCTTTATTACTCATAACCGTCTAAGGTTGAGCCTACACTCGAGCTCTCTAGTGAGATCCTGTGTGCGTCGCGAGGTCGCCGCGACGGTGTCGAACGAACTACGAATAGAGAGGGGCTGTTACTGCTCTTCAACTTTCGAAGTGCGGGGGGAATCTTTTCGACGAACCGCGGGGGAAAAGGGGTATTCGATTATCATGTTCTCCCCGGTGGTCCTCTCCGGGAGAACATGCTCCCTAAAGTAGAGAAAGTGAGTTATTCACAGTAGGGTGCAACGAGAGCACACAATCACACGACACGTGTTGATGTGGTGTTTAAAATGCTCTTCTTCGGAGGACCATCGTCGTTCTGTAAAGTATAACTTTTAATTGTAGTTGTTTTTGTAGTACTTTTAATTGCACCGCGTACTTTTTTAAGTCGGTGTTGCGAGATACAATTTTAGCGCACACAGCTAAGATATATTAAGAAACTGACGGTACAGTATGTATAGCCCCTCGCCTCGTTGCAATGTATATAGATCGGAATAAATCCCCCCGCAGATAGATATAATATCGCCCCATAGATAGAATAGCCCCGTAGATACCTACCCTCACCCGCACCCTTACCCTCACCCTCAACCCTACACCACCCCCTCACCCTTAACACTCAACCCTCAACCCTCACCCTACACGATCAGAACTCGCTCATAATCTGCCTCTCCTTGTACAAGTAGGCCTCCTGAGTGATTTCTCCGGCGTCGCGGAGCTTGCGCGCATAGTGCAGCTTCTCGCGCGCGACCTCATACGCCTCGGCGATGCTGCTCACCCCGATGACGCCTTGAGGTGGAGCAGGCTGCGCATCGACAGAAGGCGTCTCACTTCGCTTTGGCGGCACTTGCTCTTCCGGCAGCGACGGCCCAAGCGCGAGTGCTGTATCGGGCTCGAACCCAGACTCCAGCTCCGGAGTCGGTGACACGTCGGGCTGCTCGTTTGACGACGGTGGCAGCGACGACGCTAGTGGCGATGCGGGTGTCGTAGTCGGCTTCGAAACGAGCGTGAGCTGCTCCAGTCGCCGGCTGGAGGGCGACAGAGACTCGCCAGCCCTCGCACCGACGCCCGGGCTGGACGCCACTACAAGCGCGGAGCCACCATGCCACGGCATCACCACAGCCAATGCGAGCGCCGCCACCGAGCCGGCGATGAAGAGCCAGCGGCGACGTTTTACGTGCTTCGCCGCGCGCTCCTGCTCCTCCCACTCCTCAAGCTTCCGCTGGTACGCAGGGATGCCGTCGGAGAGCGCCTGCAGGTGCTCTTGGAGAGATCGTGCCTCCGCCAGGGCTGCGGACAGCGTGGCCTTGCCCTTCGCATTGCCGAGCGCCACCAGCGCCTGGTGCGCAGCGTCCTGCCGCGCCGCCCTCTCTGCGGACCCTACCCGCTCTCGGCGCGCGCGCGTCAGCCTCCGCGCGTGGTGCTGCAGCCTCCTGCTCATCTTGTCGCGGCGCCTGCTCATCTTGTCGCGGCGCGAGCGCACGAAGCTGCGCATGCGCATTACGATCCGCCAACTCATCATGTGAACCCGCGCCTTCAGCTCCGCAGCCTGTGTGCGCTCTGCCGCCGCCTGCCGCGCCTCCGACGCAGCGCGGATGTCGATAAGATCGGCGGGCGTCTCGAACCACATCGCGCGACCCCAGGCTTCGCCACTTGTCGCCGAGGCGTTGATCGAAGGCGCGGTGGTCTTGTTCAAAAACGGCCAGAACCAGCCCTCGGTCGGGGCCGCGTGCGAGGTGGTCTGCGCGGCCCAGCGGCGCAACTTCTTGCGGAGCTCGACATAGTTTCGCGCCGCGAGGCCCGGCGGCAGGTGCTTCATCAGGGGGAGCTCCTCGAAGAGAGCACGCTCAGTGCCGAAGACGACAGTGAGGAAGGCTTGCAGCCCTGCGTTGGGGTCGCTCACGAGCTGCTCCTGGTAGTCGCCCAGGCTGGCCTCGAGTTCGTGCGCCGCAGCCGCAAGGTCCTCTCCGAAAGATGCCGGCACGTCAAGCATCGCCAGCTCGATGGTGGGGGTCCACCGGTCCTTGAGCGCAAGGGGAAGCGTCGAGAAGTCAGGCGCGTCGAGTTGTGTGCGGATGAAATGAAGCAAGCAAGGCAGCACCGAGACGCGGGCGCTGAGCAGGCAGTCGCGCTGATCCTCCTCGCGCAGCAGCCGCTCGTCGTGGTGGTGGCCGCGCTCGGCGATGTCGTCACCCACGACGGGCTTGCTGCACACGCGCTCAAGCCGCTCGTCGGAGAGCACCTCGGGGAACATCGACTCGAGCAGCTCCCTCACTGTCACGTCACGCATCTTGGTGCCGCTCTGCGTCTGCACCGCGTGCGAGATGACAATGTCGAGCGCTCGCAGCAGCCCTTGCAGCAGCCCGTGCCTGGGAGTGCAAAAGTAGAGAGTGGCCTCAGGAATCGTGGCCGTAGTCAAGCACTCTACTAAGGCTTCTGAGCAGTAGTGGCCGGAAGCGAGGCTTCTATGCGCTGTCAGGCGGCCCGCTTGGGAGGCACAGGCACGCTGTGGACGCGCCGCTTTGCTCGAGGGAGTGGAACATGTTGAAGAAGAGCGAGTAATTCGCTTCATTCGCACCCGACGGCCCAGCCCCGCTGCCCTCGAAGGCGCGTGAGAGCTCTAGCTCCAACCGCTCAACCATCATCGACGCCTCGCCCGTTGTGGCGCTGACTTGGCGGAAGCGAAAGACGCGGCGAAGGTGCTGGACGTTGGCAGGATCCGCGATCGGTACCAGCTTACGGAGGAAAGTATCGCGCACCTCGTGGCTGATGGCAACAAGGTCAAAGGAGGCGGTGTCGTCGCGCCAGTGCCGCTGCACAATCTGGGCGAACGTGCCCATCTGGTCAAGCCGCAGCAGGCTCGTCTTGAGTAGACTCAACATCTTGACGGCTGCCGTCGCCAGGTCGGCTTCCTCGTGCTGTAGGTGGAGATGTAGGTCCTCCCACGGCCGCACGTCGCCCAACGAGACACGCTCGAGCTCAAGCGGCTTGAGCGTCTCCTTGTCCGACACCTCCACCCCGTAAGCCCCCAGCTCTTGCAGAAACTCGTTGTGCTTCTCCGTCATGCGGCTGATGACGACGAAGAGGCAGTCGCCCGCTTCCGTCGCCTTGTCCACGTCGCTGTGCGTCGTGAGGAACCGCCAAAGTGGCTGTGACTCGTCGATCCGCTCGAGTGCGTTCAGCCGATCGTGACGCCCGGCGGCCTCCGCCTGTTCAGCGCACGCGCCGTGCCCGATTCTCCCACCCATCGCAGAGACGAACTCGTTGTAGCCCGTCTTGGCACGCAGCCACAGCAGCGTAAGTTTGCGCGCCTCCGCCTTGCTGAAGCGCTGCTGCAGCGCCATGTCGCCCTCCCAGCGCTCGCCGGTGGCGCGGCGGTGCAGCAGCTTGAGCAGGTCGCCGATGAGCATATCGCGCGCCTGTGGTGGGCAAGGAGACATCGCCGCGCTGTACCTCACGGGGCTACCAGCTGGGCTCTCTACGTGTGTTAACTCGCAATCTCTGGCAGCCTTTGTGCAAGGCAGGCACTGTCATAAGACTCCGCCCTTCAGAGGGAGGACGCGACTTTAACTGGCAGGCGCGCCTTCTGCTCAAAGAAGAGTGTGTCAAGCTGTGAGTGCAGCCACTGGTATAGCTGGATCAGGTCAGGAAGCACCCACAAGAAGCGTAGCTGGTGGCACCGCTGCGTGAACATATGCAGCAATGCGGTGGCGTTGCGCGTGTTCGCTTCGGGCACAGCCTGGCTCGCCTCAAGCGCCTCTGCAAAGGCTACATGCTCCTTGATCAGTTGGTCAGAGTAGTGCACGGCGATCTGCATTGCTGGGTGTGTCGCCGAGTACTCGCTCAGCGCCACCCACCGCCGATCCGCGTCGGCCAGCTTGTTGAGTAAGCCGACATGCGCCTGCAGCTGCGCGCGCTCCGCACCAAAGCAGTTGTGTACATGCTGCTCGTACGCCTGCACCTCATTGAGCGTGCGGAAGAGGCGGCGAAAGTCCTGCGGCTGCTCCAAGGCGCACTGGCGGAGCCGTTCAAGCGAGCGGAGCACGAGCAAGCAGAGCTGCTCTGAGTCGACCAGGTTGAGCTTGGTAGACATGTGGCTCCACGTAGCGGCGATCACGCTATACAGGTACTGCCGGAGCGTTTGCCCTGGTGCCGTGATCACCGCGTGGTGCAACCGACCGTCCGCGCCTGGCTGCGTGAGCACGCTAATGGCCAGCGCGCCGAAGGAGGTGAACAGTGCGAAGTACAGGCTGTGCTTCGTCAGCGGCGCGCGGCGTGGCCGGCCTGGGGGGTAGTCTCCATCAGCCGTGAGCTCGCAGCCACAGTCATAGTGGATGCCAACACCTATTTTCTGCTCGTACTGATTGCCGACGCCGAAGGTGTTGGCAAGCGCGCCTGGGTCCGTCAGGTGCGTGAACAAATGCAGCTGCTCCGGCTCGGTGCCGAGGGTGACTGCGACCATGCCAGCAAGGCAGGCCTGCATCTCCTGCGCAACGCGGTCGACCGGCCGGCTGCGAAAGGCATCCGCCAGGTGGTCGGCACCTTGCTCGGGCCGGGCGATAAACTCGGAGGGCTGCACGAAGCAGCAGAACAGCCGCATGCTCGCATCGTCGATCTGCAGGTCGGTCTGGATGCTCGAGCTCCGAATGGAACGGAGGAACGCCGTGTTGTCGCCCGGCTCTGGTTGGTCGTTGCGCACGTCGCAGATGGCCGCGAACAGGACCATGCGAAGGTCGAGCACGCACTGGCGCGCGCGCTCTGCTGGGCTGTCTTGGAGGTACGTGCGCACGTACTGCACGAGGCCGCCGCCGTCGCTGCACCGCACGAACTCTGATAAGGCGAGGTATGTGCGGTTCAAAGGATGATCCTCGTCGACGGCAAAGGAGAGACGCGTGTGCCGCCAGTTGGACGCGGGCGGCGGCGGCGTGGTCCACGGTCTGATCCAGTCGCCCAACTCGTCGACTAGCAGCGCGCTCTCGCGCACGAGGAACGCGCGCGCGTCGCGTGTGCTGCCCATCTCGCGGCAGAAGCAGTGCACAAGCTCCCACGCCCATCGCTCGTGGGCGCTGATGGCGCACGCGAGCCGCGCCTTCAGGCCCATCTGCACTTCGCTGTGCGTCAGCAGCGATTCGACCGGCGCTGCGCCTCGCGCCTTCTCCGCAAGCCGCTCCGCGAGGCGCTGGACAATGAGGTACTGCACGGCGCTGAGCGAGACCGCGCGCAAGTGTGGCACGCGAGGCGTCCCACGCTCTGTGCCGCTGCTGAAGCGTCGGCTGCGCGCCGTTCGCATTTCCACGTCGCGACCTTGCGCTGCCGTCATAGTTCGGAGGCCAGCTTCGAGCCGCTGGAAATGGTCGAGTGCCTGCTCGAGCGGCCGGCGATCGTTGTCGTTTGCGCCAATCCTACGAGCAAGCAGCTGGCGCACGACGAGCTTGAAATACGGGTGGGCCAGCTCATCGTTGAGCGGCGCTACACCCTCCTCGAACCACGGTGGGGCGTAGGCGTCAATGAAGCTCTCGAGCGGCGAATCGACGTCCTCTGCGAGGTGGCGCTCCATGATCTCCAGCACGTCGGCGGCGCTGCCGGGCTGTGCGTCGCGCTTGATGATGTCCAGGTCGAGGACCGGGCCGGTCTGCATTGGGCTGGCGAGGAGCGACTCGAGCGCGCTGATGCGCTGCGCTTCGGAGAGGAACGACTCGTGCACGAGCGTACCGAGCAGGAAGTCGACGTCTGCACGCACCTCCGCGCTCATCTGCCCTTGGCCAAAGCCCGCAGTGTTGCACCAGAGCACAAGCAGCCTTTGCTTGAGCGCGCCGTCCTCCGCGTAGTGCGCATGGCAGCTTTCCCAGACGGGCTTGAGCCGCAGACCTTCTGTCACGGCGCCACGGACGCTCTGGACGAAGCAGCGCAGCGTTGCGAGCTCTGCAGCGGTCGAGGTCTCTGAAATGCTGCATGCAGCGACGTGGACAGTGCTCATAATGGCCAGTTGGCTGCTGCTATCTGGCGACAGCTTGGTGGCTGCCAGCTGCCGAAGCTCTGCAATGGCGAAGGCGTGCGCCCAGCGCGCGACAACTTCGCCGGAGGGAGCCGCCTCATCGAAGTTGGCGACCATGTGCCCGTGAAACTCGGAGACCAACGAGTCGACGAGCTGCAATGTCTCTGTGCAAGCGGTGAAGGCAGCAGTGAAACTCGCCGATGGCTGGTTGGGCACAAGCCGCGCTAGCGGCTTGAGAGAGCTGGCCAGCCCACTGAGCAGCGAGGCGTGCTTGCGCGCTGACACATGCAGGGCCGCCACACGATGCTCGGGGCGTGAGTCCAGAGCGTACGCTCCGAGCCAGGCGCGGAGCATCTGGTGCTCGAGCGGGTCGCTCTGGGTCATCTCTGCTCCGCGGGCGCGGGGGTAGAGCCGCGACACAAAATGCGCCAGGTAGCGGTCCCAAAGCTCCTCCGAGACGCCCGACTGCAGCTCAACAGCGCAGGAGGCCAGCGTGGCATCTGACTTGCTCACACTAGAGGCGACCTCCGCAATAAGCTCGTCTTCGGACGTTGCCGCCGTGCTCTGCTCCTCAGAAACCGGCGGCCGCACCGACACGACGTCGTTCAAGGCCTGGTCGAAGATGCGCGCCACGAGAGTAAAGAACGGGAACATCTGGTGCGGCGGCGGCGGAGCGTATGAGACGAGGTTGGTCTTCCACATGTTGGTCTTGAGCTTCAGCTCAGCGACCGGCGGAATGTCGACGTTGAGGATGCACTTTGCGAAGAAGAAGCGCACGCTCGATGGGAGCGCCTCGTCGTCGAGGATGTCCAAGTTGAGGTTCTCGTTCATAGTGAGGAGTATGGAGGTCAGGAAGTTGGTGAAGACGTCGCGCACCTCGCCCGTCACCGCCTCCACCAGGGATTTGTGCTCTTTGCCCGCAGCAAGCTGCTGCGTGGCGTTCTGCACGCGGTCCTTGATCAGCGCGTGGTCGCCCGCCGCCCACAGTGAGCTGTACAGCTGGCAGAGCACGTCCTGCATCGAGCCGCCATCCAGGTCAAAGCGGAGAAGGGTGTCGATCAGCTTCACGCGCCCCTGGAGAGTCACCGGCGACACTTTATTGAAGCCTTCATCGCTCCTACCGTGCGGGAACTCGACCCTGCTTGCCACAGCAGTGATTGCCTGAGGCAACCAGCCCACCAGCGCGGGTGTGAGTCCTCCCGCGGCCTCCCAGGCCTTGGAATCGATGAATGAGGCGCCGAGTTTGAGCCACTCACGAAGGTCTAGCGCGCCGAGCGCACTGCCCTCCTCAGACAGGCTGTCAAGGAACGAGACGTCCCAGCCGCCGCAGAAGGTGCTGTCGTAGCATGGCTTGACGTACACATTCGACGCGGGGAAGTGTAGCACTAGCACGAACGACTTGGGAGGGGGAGTGGTGCCTTCACGCGGCACCTCTCGTAGCACCTCGTCGATGCGCAAGCGGGCGAGGTTGACCTGGCTGCTCGGCGTTGCGGCCATGTCGACGAAAAGGATGAAAACGCACTTGCGCTCGTGCTGCCGGAAGTCACGCAGCGTATTGACAAGCACCTCGTTCGTCGTGACAAGCGAGAGCGGGCAGAGTGCCACGTCGTCAAGCGAGAGCATCCTACCCGAAGACAGCTGGTCACAGAGCAGCGCCTCGAGCAGCGGGTGATCGATGGCGAACGAGCTGTCGTCGTGCTCCTGCAGGCCCCAAACAGGCATCGCGAGCACGTCCGCACTCGTGCGCGTGAAGACGATGTGCTTATGCGTGCCGCCGTCCTCGACCATCCCGCGCAGCATCCGCTTCAAGCTGAAGTGCTCCTGCGACGTGAAGAAGCTGTCGAGTATGTCGTTGGGCAGGGTGGCGCGCTTCATGTACAGCATCTCGGGCGTGGCGAGCTTGAGTAGCTGCCGCACGGTGCGCTGCAGCATCAACTGCCCAAGCATCACCACACCTGTGCGCGCATGCGCGCTGGAGCTCTCGCCCGCCGCCTCATCCGCCAGGAACTTGAGCGCGGCCTCGAGGGCGCACACCAGCTGTCCGGGCTCCCTCCACGCGCGGCTGGCGACGGCGAGCGCCTCATCGTCGTCGTCGAGCTCTGCTTGGACTGCGAGGACGATGGGATCCTGCTTGCTCAGCTGCTGCAGCGCACGAAAGGCCGCGCAGCGCGTGACGTCCACCAGCGAGCCGAAGGTCTCGATTACGACCTCCAACATAATGCTCTCCACCGTTTGGTCCTTGCTTGCGCCGTAGAAGCAGCGCACGGGCATGAAGTCGACGAGCGAGTGCACCTTGTGCAGCACCTTGAGCACGAGGCTGACGAAGCCCGGCGGCAGCGCACTCTCGAGCAGATGCGCCCGAAGCAGGTGCGCGTGCGTCAAGCGGTACTTTTCGAAGCGGTTGAGGAAGGGTGCGGGCGCATCGCGCAGCTCGCGCTCGCGCATGTGCACGACCGCCTGGAAGCCCTGCGAGACGCGGCACAGCTTCGAGTGCGAGCCGATTGCAATATGCGCAAAGTACGCGTTGGTCTGCACGGAGCCGATAACCAGCCGTGCGCCGACGGCGCCGTCGGCCACCGTCAATTGCAGACTGACGCGTGGCTCGCGGTCCTCGATGCGCTGGAAGTGCTGATTGAAGAGGTCATAGAAGGACTCGTTGATCGTCTCGGTCTGCGAGAGCACGACTGTCTCGCCCTTCTCAGCCGCGTACTTGGTGGAACTCACTAAGTTCACCTGCTGCAGCCCCGAGTCCTCTGGCAGTAGGCTGAGCTTGAGCACGGACGCACCGCAGCGCGTGCCGTCGCCGCGCACGGTGTCGAGATCGCGGCGGCTCTGCAGCCGGCGCAGGATCGACTCGTCGCTTGTTGTGTCAATGAGCAGCTTGTAGCGGCTGATCGGTGTGTCGGAGAGCGCCTGCTCGGCGAGACTCTCGCGCATCAGCCGAAACGGGTTCCGCAGCGTCGGAAGGCAGTTGACTCCAACTAGCTCGCGCGCCGCCGCCTCGTTCACTCCCAGCGCGTCCAACCAGTACAGGAGCAAATGCTGCAGGCGCGTGGCATCTACACCGTTCATGTTACGCTCGAGCGCGTGCAAGATGTGCTCCAGGCCGAGGATGCTGTCCTTGGAGAGGCGCAAGAGCAGCTTGAGGAATTGCATGAAGTCGCGCAGCCCAAAGAAGGTGTTGAACCAGCCAAGGTCGTGCTCGGTGGAGATCGTGTCCGACATGAGGTTTTGGTAGCTGATGCACAGCCGCTCGAGGCACTGCGGCACAGTCAGCTGGAGGCCAGGCACAGCCTGCGTCTCCAGCCGGCGGCGCGCGTCGGAGTTGTCTGGCGCCTCGAGACAGCCCCACGCAATCTGCATGAGCTCGTCGTGGCCCGGCTCGGCGCGCAGGAGAATTGCGCAGCGGTTGGACTTGGCTGCGTCGAGCACGTGGTTGGTGATCGCGACGAACCCCACCTGCGCTGGCCGCGACATGTGGTCCTCGAGGTAGTAGTGCAGCACCTTGAGACTCTCACGTTCCTCCTCAGGCAGCCCCGCCTCGTCCATAAACACGAAGCACAGCGTGTCGCCGTAGGCGCTCACCTGCTTGTCGATGGCGTGCTTGAACACGGATTCAATGTGCATAGTGAGTATTACTCGGCTAGTAGGGCTCTACCGCGAAAGAAGTGGTGGGTAGGTATGTACCTACAGCGAGGTACATTGCCAGCCCGTATCCTACTGCCTAACTACATGGCCACGCCCGTGCGCTACCCCTTGCCTACCTGCTTATCCGTAACTCACCAGCCCATAAGACCCTATCACGAGCTATCTGCAGGTGCTCTCGCTCGTATGTGCAGAGCTGCAGAGCAAGGCGCTCTCGCTTCCCGTGCCCTCGCCCAATATTGTGCGCACATATAGTAAGCATGGCCCACTACTAAGGTGCGCACGTACAGTAAGCACGGCCCACTACTAGGGTGCCGCATAGGCGCTCACCTGCTTGTCGATCGCGCGCTTGAAGACGGATTCGATCTCCTTGCTCGTGCTGCGCTTGCTGCACTGGTAGTGGTAGGCTGTGAGCCGCTTCTGCGTGCGATAGAACGAGCGCGCCTTCGCCTGCTCGCCCTTGGCGTTGTCGGCGACGATGGTGACCGAGAGCGTCTTGCTGGAGCCGGGCGGGCCAATCACCTGCGATTAGTCCGGGGCAGATACTCAGTCTTTTGCCAAGCAAGTGAGGCGTGTGCGTTCAACGGCCCTCAGCACGCACGGTGAGCGGAATGCGGGCAAAGGTGCAGACGACTGTCATAAAGATGTTCTCCTTGAGACCTTGCGTCTTGGCGATGCCTACCTCGAGGTCGGTGTGATCGAGCAGCGTGGTCATGCACTCGTCCAGCACGGGGTCGAGCTGTAGGTTGGAGGCAGCCTCCGTAGCTGAGACGCGATGCAGCTCGTTGTGGAACTGCGCGCGATATTGGGGCGAGAGGCGAAGGTAGTAGACAACGCCGATGGTCAGCAGCATCGCGCGCCGCCGCTGCTCGTTGGCCGGCTCGTCCTCTTCTGTGAAGATGAGCTCGGCGAAGCCAGAGGAGGCGGCACCCGCCTCGCCGCGCCGCCGGCCGATGCGCAGCTGCAGCAGCTCGCAGAACCAGTTGAAGAGCGTGAAGACGCGCTGGATGTCGCGCAGCGAGACCACCGAGCTCGCGCGCGCCTTGATGTCCGCCTTAATCTTCGCCATGCCAGCGCTGTTGGTGGCAGCGAGCGCCTCCAGTGACACACCCTTGGACATGGCGACGCGCTCGGCGATGTGCTTGTACGCGTAGTCGCGCGTAAGCGCCTGCGACTTGCAGATGAGCGCGGCGAGCTCGCGCTGCTCCCGGTACGGGAAGTCGTCGCAATCGCCATCGTACAGCAGCGCGAGCCGCTTCTCGACAAACTCCTCCTCTTGCTTATCCGTCAGCGCGCCGTAGTCCCACACGAGCTGCTCGATCGACTTGGGCAGCGGGTGCACCTGGTAGTGGCCCATCGCCCACTCCTTGCCCAGCTCCTCGCGTCGGACGATCGCCTCCGACAGGCCGAGCTTGTCGCGCGCCGGATTGCACGCCGCGATGACCACAACGTTGTCTGGGAGGTCCACCCCGTTCAGCCGCCGATCGACAATGAGCTCCTTGAACACACCCATGTAGCTCGAGGTGTTCACCTCATCAAGGAAGATGCACAGCTGCACCTCGCGGTGCTTTGGCGAGTCCAGCAGCGCAGCGAGGCGCGTGAGCCGCCGCGCGCGATCGAGAGTCGGCAGTAGCTTCTGCTCGATCTCCTTTGGAGTGAGTGACGCGTCCACGTTCACCTGCTGGAAGGTCCACGAGAGGCGGCGCACCTCATCTTGCTCCTCCACCTAGGGTAGGGTTAGGGTTAGGGTTAGGGTTAGGGTTAGGGTTAGGGTTAGAGTTAGGGTTAGGGTTAGGGTTAGGGTCAGGGTTAGAGTCAGGGTTAGGGTTAGGGTTAGGGGTAGGGGTAGGGGTAGAGGTAGGGGTAGGGGTAGGGTTGGGGGTAGGGTTGGGGGTAGGGTTGGGGTTAGGGTTAGGGCTACCTGCATCTGGGTCAGCAGCTCGCCAACATACCAAGCAAACAGATTGCGAGGCGCACTGGTACCGGTACCGGGCACATGAAATGGGCCAGGTGGCATCCCTTCCTCGCCACCAACCGCGGCAGCCACGTCGTCTGGCCGCGCATCTAGTCCAGGATCTGCCTTGAGCGTTTCAAGGAGTCCTAGACGCATGCGCGACAGCAGCTTCACGTCGTCGATCGCCTCTCTGTTGGTCTCGCTGACATCCAATGCGATCCGTCGAAGCACCATAGCCACAGCGGTGCTCGATATTATAGGCATGCCAGTACCATGCGCCTGTCGGTGTTCAGTAACCACATGCCCGAGAGCATCGCGCACCGTCGTGGCGAAGGCAGCATAGGGGTTCGACCCCGGCTGCCCGTCGGCCTGCTTATTCAGCAAGATGAAGAGCATGCGGGTCAGCGCCGTCTTCGAGACTCCCGTCTCACCCTCCATGATGCATGGTGCGCCGCACGCGATTCGTTCGAACATGCAGAGCATCTTCATCGCAAAGTCGAGCGTCAGCACGAACTTGCTGTCCTCGATCGCGCGGAGCGTCCCCAGCTCAATCTCGAACGGCGCCTCTTGCTGCCGGTTCTGCACCTCGACGCCTAGCCCGGCGGCGAGGTACGAGTGGAGCACGCGGTGATCATACAGCTCCTTCTGCGACGGCACGTGCATGTCTAGCGATGCAAGCAGCGCCTTGCGCTCCGCGCTCATCATGCTCGGCTTGGTAGCAATGATGCTCCACTTGAAGTCACCGTGCTCGTCCTGCCAGTAGATGAACTGCTCGTGCTCAATCGCGCCCCAGTCGCGCCGGTAGTCATCAGACAGTGCATGGCCCGCCTCCTCGAGCATCACGCGCATCGTGGTAGAGCCGAAGTTTTGGAACTGCTCGTTCTTGTTGAACTTCTCTGACCCTTTGAGGATGTGCACGCGACGATGCATGTAGCTCACCCAGTGCGCCTGCTTCTGCTTGCTCCACTTGGGCTCGCGCGAGTTGAGCTTTATGTAGCGCTCCAACAGATGAAGGCATTCTTCGTCGCTGACGTTCGCAAGCTCAATCTTCTCACTGACGGTGAGTTTATTCCCGGCGTCTCGCCACGCGACGCGCAGCGCCTCCATGCCACCATCCGCAGATATCATGCAGTCTCTGTCAGAGCGAACACAGGTATCGAGGATTTGCTGCGTATCGGCCAATTTCATGTTGACAGCGATAGTGATGACACTCACGTTCTGGTAAGCCTCCGTGTGGAGCTGGGCGTCCACGCGCTGCATCGTGCCCACAGGCGAGTGGCCGGAGTAGCCGTCGGTCAGCGCAACGATGAACCTGTTCTGGCTGTGCCCATTTTGCACGAGCATGTCTGCAGCTCGCTCCATTGCAGTCCACATGTCAGTGCCGCCGCCAGCGTTCGCACGCTCTGCCACACACGTAGTGGAGTACACTTAAATGCATTGGCGCAACTGGCGGGTTCAATTAGGATTCAACGCAACTGACCTAGCGCTGCGTTCAAAGCCTCTCGGTTCTCAGGCCAGATTTGCGGTTCAACAAACTCCTGGACTTGGTCGTTGAAGACCAGCAGACTTGCAGTGTCTCCGGGCTGCAAGTGATCGTTCAACAGCTCTCGAACACAAACCTTGCATGCTTCGAGCCAACCCTCTCCCATGGAGCTGGACGCATCCAGAAGAATAATTACATCTTTTGGACCTCCGCCGCCTTGCGTATAGAGCTGGTCGATTGTCTGCTCTCGGTCAGCTTTCAGGTACTTGCACACAAGCCTCACCTTGTCGTCCACGTCAAAGTCGGCAGTCGGTTCTACTTTCCGGCCAACGTAGTGGAGCACAGGCAGCTCTAGCAGAACGCCCTCCTCCGTGCTCAGCGGCGCCTCCTCCTCAAGATGCCCCGCGCGGTGCGGGATCTCGACCAATACGTCCCATTGGCAGGCGGGCGGCACGTTGAAGCGTGAGCCGGCGGGGTCGTCGACGCTGCGCAACACGAGCAGGCCAAAGAGGAAGCGGTTGATTGCAGCCATCAGCGCGTCCCACTGCGGCCGCTCCGAGAGTCGAAATCGGCCCAGGTTGATGTGGAAGCACACGGCCATCTGCGAGGCGATGCCATGCTCGAGCACGGCGGAGCGCAGCTGTGTGGCGACAGCGCCAGGGCTGAAGGCTTCGGTAATGCTGACGACACAAGAGGCCTTGCCTGCCTCCATCCACGCCTTGAGCATCTTGCGCGACTGATGCGTCTTGCCGCTGCCCGAATCTCCCACGAGGAAGGAAACGGAGCTGAGGTTCTCGCCATCCACCACCCGCTCCTGCAGCCACGCCTGCTCCTGGTTGCGGCCCTGCCGTTGCAGCTGCGTCTCCTTATGGTGCCGAATCCACGCGGCCGCGTGCAGAATGGACGGGCCCATCTGGATGCAGTGTAGGCTCTGCTCCAGATGCTCCGCGTCGCGCCTTGCCAGCAGCAGGCGGAGCAGAGACTGCTGCGCTGTCGGCGTGAGCTCGTTGACGTGCACAATGGAGAAGCACCGGCCCGTATTCTCGCGCATTCGCTCAACATACGTCGCGATGGTACGGGTAGTGGTCTGTTTGTCACACCACAGAACCTCAAAGGCCTCTGGCAGACGTTTGTAGATGCTCATCAGTAGGCGCAGCATCAACTCAGCGGACGACTCGACGGCGTGCAGGTCGTGCAAGTGCAGCCCTGGCCAAGAGACGGCGCTGGCGCTGGGTGGGCGCAAGATGAGTGGCGGGCACCCGAGTTCTTCGTGCACGTTGGTCAGGAATCGGCCAAGGATGATGGGCCACGCCTCACCAGCATCCTGCTGAAAGGCGTTGGTGCATGCCACGCGGTGGATTACGTCGCTGAGCGCAGAGAGCCGCTGGCCGGAGGCGTGCATCGGGCCCAGTAGTAGCGTCAACTCGGCCAAGGCACGCAAGCTTGTCAGTACTTCTTTGAGGAGTGTGTTGAGCACCTGCGTCTCGGCTGCTGAGTAGAAGCGCAGCAGCGGGAAGTCCTGTGAGACCTCGTGCAGCCTCTGCTTCCACTTGGCAAGTTTGGTGCCCAGCGAGGTCACAGATACCGTGATGGTGTGGTCACCCACCTTGAGCAGCAGCACATCCGACCACTGGTACTCGGGATGGCCGAGCGAGCGTAACTCGCACATGAGATCTAGCGCCTTGCGCCGGGCGAGAATGCTCTCGAGGAATTGCGAAATACCTAAGCCCATCGCCTTCTCATCCAGCTGCACAAATCCCAGTCGGTGCTCAAAATCGACCAGAGTGTCGCCGGAAAGCTTTGGCTTGGAGCTGCCTTGCTCATCTTGATACGAAATGCATAGCGACTTTGCAGCTAAATTGAGCTCGAAGTTGCCCCACTCGAGCACCTCCTGATACTGAGACTGCCATGCGGTGAGCACATGGGGGGAAACGGTGAATTTCGATATCACAGTAGCGGTAGGGGAAGGAGGAGCGAATCAGGTTTGACGGCGCCGTGACGCACGAAGACTGCCTCCAGCCCGCCGAGCCCCTTGGTGAGCCACAACTCGAGGCGCGCCATATGCGACTGCACCTGTGTGATCTCTAGGAAGCGACGGTCGCCCTTGCGCGTCACTTCCTGCATCAGCAGCGCGTCCTCCTGCAGTGCGGCCATCAGCTGGGCCAGGGAGCTACCGTGGTGCGCTGCAACGGGCGAGACGTAGCGCACGACAGTGTCTAGCTGGTGCAACAGCTTCTCGTCCGCCGACCCGTCAGAGCCGAGTTGTGACTGGATGAGCTGCAATTGCGACTTGAATTTGCCTGCCACGGCGCGAATGACATGTTAGCGGCCAAGGATCGCGCTAGCATGGTCAAGGACGGATTTGTGCCATGTTTGAGCGCGCTAGCATGGACCGAGGTCGCTGCCGAGGCCGGACTTGACAAAGTTCCACACGCGGTCGGCGTCAGACAGCCGCTGAAAGAGCATAAACAGACCGAGACACTTCTCGTGCTGCTCGTCGGTGATCTGGCCGTCGTGGCCCAGCAGCTTCTTGTGAATCCTGCCACACCCAAACGCACAAAATAGGGCCAGATGGCACCAGCTGCACTACATGCACATGCACATGCACCATGCACATGCACATGCACCATGCACATGCAGGCACATGCACATGCACATGCAACATGCACAACATGCACATGCACAATATGCACATGCACATGCATATATTAACATGCACATGCATATGTTATGCATATGCATATGCATATGCATGTGTGCATGCGCATGTGGCACGCGGGAGCCCACGCCTGGCGCGAAGTTCAATGCACTCTTGCATCGTGCAGCTCATCGTTTTGTCAAGCTGCTGTGTCGTCGCGTTGAGTATCGCAAGGTCCACATCCTCGATCTCGGATCCACACTCCGAGGCATTCGCGTGAGCACACGCAAACGAGTAGCGCTCGAGCGTATCGATGAAGCTCTCCTTCTCCTTGGCGGACCTGGCGGAGGAGGTGCGGCGAAGGTGCATCGCCAGCTGACCAAGTTGCAGGATGGCTTGCAGCCCTTTGAGCGACCGCTGGAAATCGACGTTGACTGATGTGCCAAAGAAGCGCTCTATCATCTGCAGCTCTTCAGATGGCGAACGGCCGATCTTGATCAGCTTCTCACCTGCGAAAACCCAGGGCCAGGCGTGTCAGCGGCTGTCTACGCGGGCAGCAGTTGCGAGTTGAACCCGCTGCGCGCCAGCTTCTTGCATCTCGACAAGATCGACCTCCTCGGCCTGCAGCAACTTCTCGAGCTTCTCCTTGACCAAAAATAGCACGCCAGCGAAGGCGCTGGGGCTCAGGGCCTCTGTAAAGACCCGCAGCTGCTGCGCCAGCATGTGTTCAAAGAGAATGGACTTTGTTCTCTGCGTAGCCATGTAAAAATACTCGAAGAATTCTGCATGCGGTTGCATTGGAGCCATCCACGCTTCCATTGCCGCCCGCGCGTGCAGCACAGCGACAACATCGCACCGTTCAGGCAAGCGGATGGCATCATCGTGGTCAGCCAGCGCCGAACGATCCACGCCCACACTTGTCATCGCTGCGGCAAATTG
>Ga0209302_10000670_pt1 | contig 19729 bp, 21 predicted proteins | sample ArcOceMetagenome_2_FD_187445 | JGI IMG/M metagenome (GOLD analysis project Ga0209302, IMG submission 187445) | Marine eukaryotic phytoplankton communities from Arctic Ocean - Arctic Ocean ARC135M Metagenome (SPAdes) (version 2) | ecosystem: Environmental > Aquatic > Marine > Oceanic | place... | reverse complement strand
CTGGGGGGTACTCCGAACCCAAGAACTATGGTACGATGGCAGCGGGGCCACTTGAAGGTTCGGTGTAGGGGGTTTGAGGGGGTTTTGTGTGAAAATGGGGGTAGATTTACGTTCCGAATATCAAATTAGGTCAAATTAGGTATAAGAAGGTCAAATGAGGGACCCTCTTTTGCCTAATTTGACCTTAATTTGGCCTAATCAGATTAGGCGACCATCCCCATTTTTCACACAAACCCCAAACCCCCATTTTCACACAAACCCCCTCAAAACCCCTGCAAACATCCCTCTGCACGACCTACGCAGCATCTGGCTAACTAAAGAAGAATGAGTAGTAGTTGACGCGGCGTAGAACGCCATCTGACTGGCGATTAGTAGTAGTGGACAGCAACGGGGATCCAGTTGCAACTATGGCACTAATACGCATAAGATAGCCTCTTGCGGCACGGGCGGGTGGGCGGGTGACGCAAGAAGCCAAGCAAGGACTGTACCGGCCAGCGGGGTGTGCGGCATCAACGAACGAAGTGCACAGGTCGCCAAAGATCGATCGGCAATACACGTGACGGAGGTCGCTAGCTTGCCTGGAAACACCGAGTGTTAAGTCTTATCTTATCTCCCCGTAAGGCGCATCGAATTTTGCACATACATTATGTTGCACGTGCCGCTTACCGGCTAGCCATATGATCTGCTCCCGCATGCTTGGTCGTGTCCGTTGTTTTCCGTCTAAACGAACGCCCTATATTAATGCATTAATCTATCTGTGTCTCTGTCAGGGCGTTGTTGCATAAGCGCGTATCGCACCAGCTAGATCGGCTTTACGAGTTACGATCGTGTACAATAACGACTATTTGAGTCTTCAACGCTGGACGACGCGGATGGAGTCGTCCGTCCCTGTGCCGCTCGGCCACCTTGATGACCACCTTCCCGGACGGGTGCCAGCCAAGTTTCAGCAGCGGCGTCCAACTAGAAGCCCGTCATCCGGGCTGCTGAAGTTGGTCTGAGTGGAGGCGCACGTTACAATCATGTCCACCAGGAAGCCTTCAGCACCTTGAAAGCGCGCTGCACGCATCCCACAAGCGGCTCTACGCCCAACTCCTGCTTGGTTGCGGCCCTCATACCCGCGCATGAGCACGTGTGCACCTCCCTGCATGCCGGCAGACTGGCTGGCAACATGATTGTAACTCACGGTCGCTTGCCCGGTGGTTTGCACAGGTACAGCCATCGACTTCCACGACTAGCCTTGGTGACTGTAGGTGCGGTGCTGCATAGTGTGTACCATACTGGCCTCCCTCACACCGCTCAAAAGCGCATGGCACCACATGCATGGCGGCACCTAGCGCTCCGCATGTGAGGCCACAACCTACGTGCACGTACGTGCTGTGAGCCCGACTGACGGGTGCCGTTCGTGCTCGTGTGTGGCAGGTGGCAGACATCTTCCGCGTACCTCCGGCGTTTCGTGCCCACATAGCTGCGGCTGGCGCGGAAGGAGCGACCGCAATCCTGCATTAATAGGGCGTTCATTTAGACGGAAAACAACGCAAGGTGCGCGCGAACGCGGCGGCCGATCGACCGCCATCACTCGCGCACCGAGAGCACCGCAGTATACACCCACTCTCACCCTGAAACCGAGCCTGAACCTAAGCCCTATCCAGGTAGCTGTGGCTGCCCGTCCGAACCCGTGTTCATGTGGCCTTGCAGCCGCGCAGACAAGTGCGTAGCGGTCACGGTAAGGTCGCGACCACGCGTGCCAGGCATGGGATGCACCTGCGTGCCGGGCCGACGGGAGGCCGCCGGGGACCGACCAGGCGGACACCAAGACGGCCTCTCGGCATAGTGGGGCCCAGCATGTGTCCCGGGCACGTACTCTGACAAGTGGTTCTGGCCTTGGTTGGCCTTGTGGGGCCATAAATAGCCGTCAGGGGCGCGGCTGGCATGCCTACTCAAATAAGTGACCCTAAGGCCTCTTAGTTACAATCGTGTTGTTTACGCGTGACTGGGTGTCTTACCGGGGTCGTTTGAGTATTCTGTCTCGATAGGTATATGTCCGGGAGGCCCCTTGAGCGTACAGTCACAGCGGGAGGTCGTCGGCGTCGGAGGGTTGGACGGTGGCTACGAAGACCACTCAAATAGCCGATCTACCTGCTGCCTCGGCTCACCTCCCTACTGTACGGTCTCTTTAAAAATCTATACTCCTCTCAGTATGCGAGGGAACCTCCGTCACGCCAAAGGGCCTGAAAAAACGATGTGACGCTCACATCGTGTTCTAAGTTGGTACGAGCAAGTCGCCAACAACTTTCGTATAGCACTTCGGTGATGCGGTGCAATTCATGCTTCGCCCCTAGGTGCATGTGCATGCGGCGCAAGCAAGTTCGTCGATAATTGCGCCAGGAATCTCAAGGTCGGCACTCCCCCAATGGCAAACCATTGGGCTTCTGACGATGATAGATAGATAGATAGATAGATTTCTGGTAGAAAAGTGAGTGCCAAGATCTCCAAGAAGCGCGGTCTGAACGAGGCCATGGCCGAATCCCTCGTGAACCAATCCAAGACGCTGACGGTGATCTCGTTCTCGCAAGACAAACTAGCGCCCCAACTCGTTGGGTACACGGTCGACGGTGGGACCGGTGTGGATGCGATGGCATGCTCATCTTAAGCACGACTCAGCATGGCTTCTCGCAGGAAACGGCGACGTTCGTTCGGGTGCGCAGAACCGCACGGCGCCCGATGGGGTGTTTTGGAACTCAGTATTTCTCGACCTCAAACCTGAGGACGCGGTTATCTTATCAGGACGCCAGGTCGATTACGTATAATACGGATTAATATTGTGTTGCGACCTAGATGTACTGTCCAACGAGAAATTGAAAACTTCAATGTGATCTCGCTGGGCATTGTGAGGCATTGAACTTGCTCATATCAAGTATTTTTCGCTTTTTACCACCCCTTTAGACCATTTCACGGTGGTGTCCAGCCGCGACGCCACAAATCGCCTGGGGAGCCCTTGCCCCTCCAGGTGGCGTGGAGCACCCAGGAAGCACTGGCCCAGCATAGACTCATGGGGCGGAACGCGAGAAATAAGTCAGGATCTCGCCCCCCACGGGTCGACGCCGGCGTCGGCGAGTCGCGTGCTCCCGTGACGCTCTTCTACTACATGCCTGGCCCCGGCGGAAAGGAGGAGGCTTGCAAAGTCACGATCAGCGGGCCCGACGACTTCGGGTCATGGCTGAAGACCCGTCACCTCTTCCTCAAGGACAGCACCACGCGCAAGCGAGAGCAGGAGCTTGTCACCTACTCGGACTTCATCCACGCTTACAGTAACCTGGAGAAGGACGAGAAGTATTTGTTTATGGATCACCCTTTCTTTATGGATCACCCCAATGACAGCGTGAGGGAGTGCGTGGGCAACATCCAGTGCAACTTGCAGAAACAGGCGAGCGCGCTTGAGGTGAGGACGACGCGCGCAGTGGTAAACGACCAGGCGTTGAAGGACGAGCTGAAGACGCAGACGCTCACGCCCGTCAACGACGGCCACTCGGTGAAGTTTTTCATGGTGACCAAGAAGGGTAATCTGAAAGAGCTCATCGAGGTGGACGGCATGGTGATGAACCGCGGAGATAAGGTGCTGGTGGTCAACGAGGCGAAGATGTCGCCATCGGACAAGGACATTGACGAAACCGAGGCGAAGGTGTGGAAGCTGCAGGGCTGGCTGTCGGCCGCGAAGGAGAACCCGGACCAGCTCGCGACAGATCCCCCCATCATCAAGGATAATCTCCTCGGCACCGAGTGGAAGGTCTCCGCCGTGATGAGCGGCGATAACTTTACCGAGGAGATGGAGGAGAAGTGCAATGACAACGGCCTCCGCGTGGTGCGATCCAACGGCGCAGGCTACGGCTAGTTTTCGCCTCCCTCTTCGGCCTCTTCGGCCTCTTCGGCCTCGACTGTGGCGACCGAGCCTGGCTCGCCGTCGCTGCATCCAGCCGCGGATTCGTCTTATCCGTCCTCGGCATCGGCATCGTCGTCGTCGCCGTCGTCGCCACTCGGCAACGAGTAGTCGGCGAGACGGCGGTTTGAGCGCCACCGCCGCAGTGCCACCCCCAATCCCCCATCGCACAGCCGTCGAGCCGCCGCCCTCGTGGGTTTGCAGATAGATTGGGCCGGGGCCGCCCCGGACTTTGTCAGGGGCGCGGCTGGCATGCCTACTCAAATAGGTGACCCTAAGGCCTCTTAGTTACAATCGTGTTGTTTACGCGTGACTGAGTGAGTGTCTTGCCGGGGTCGTTTGAGTATTCTGTCTCGATAGGTATATGTCCGGGAGGCCCCTTGAGCGTACAGTCACAGCGGGAGGTCGTCGGCGTCGGAGGGTTGGACGGTGGCTACGAAGACCACTCAAATAGCCGATCTACCTGCTGCCTCGGCTCACCTCCCTACGCGTACGGTCTCTTTACTACTCGCCCTTAGTACGGTAGAACTCCCTCTTCGCCGACCCGCACACATCGCCGATGCTGCTGCTCGGCGGCGTCTCTTTACTGCCTCAGCACCGCATCTCTCCACTGCCACGGCACCTGCTCGCGCTTAGCATGACCATCTCATCGACACCGCTGGCTGACTTTATCAGAGAGCAGCAAGTCGACGCGACGCTGGTGAGCACGCCAGCCTCAGCGCCAACTGACACGGTTCAGGAGTCGGCGGCATCTCTCGGGCTTTCAGATGCGGCACTCATTGTGAAGTCGATCGTCTTTGTGGCTGGCAATGGAATACCGCTGCTCGTGCTCGCGCCTGGAACCTTACGCATCGACAGAGCTGCGCTTGAGCGCCAGATGGGCTGTCGAGTGAGGCTTGCCACACCGGCAGAGGCCGAGGCTGCCACAGGACATGTGGTTGGCACCATCCCACCGCTGTGCGTGGACGCCTGCAGCACGCTCGAGGTTTTCATGGACCGTGCCGTGTCCTCGCAGACCGAGAGCATCTACGCAGGCACAGGTGTGCAGTCACTTCACCTGTGCATCCCGCCTGCCGAGTTACTGCGTGTGTCGGGTGCGACCGTCGGCAACTTTACCTTGGAGCCGTCGCCCGAAGTCTCCGCTCCGTCGCCCGAAGTCTCCGCTCCACTGCCACCATCGCCGTCTCCGCTGCCCATCGACAACGTCGTCCTCGAGGAAATAGCGTTCGAGTACCTATTGGTTCCGGGCAGCAGCGCTGACGACGTCCCGGATGTACCTCCACTCCCTCGGGAGGTGGCGCGAGTGCTGGCCGCAAAGGGCCTGAGTCCCACTCCCGTCGAGCTGCCGCGGGCCGAGGTGCTGCGTGTGCGGAGGCAGGCCAAAGAGCTGGTGTTCGCGACGCTGCGCGCGCTGGAGCCGCCACGGTCGATCGTGCCGGCGAGCAGTGGCGACGCGGATTGGCAGGAGAGCGGCGACGTTGCACCCGATGACGGCTGCTGGTACGGCAAGGGCGGCAAGGATGGCAGCGGCGATGCCATCGTCTGGAAGTCACGGCTGGAAGAGACAGCCGACGACGCCGCCGACGTCGACTCTGTCCGCCGACGCCGACGGCCCCCGCCGTCACCGCTGCCGCCTGTGCTCTCGGCCGATGCCACGTGGCAGCTCATCGTGGGCAAGACCCTTCATGGGAGGCTTGGGTCGAAGGCCGCAAGAAAACTCACGCGCGCACTCAAGCCTGGCGCCATCATCGGTGCAACCGGGCGTGCGCAGCTCAACCCTCGCCTGACTGGCCCGGACCTGGTCGCGAGAAGCCTCGAAATCCTCGAGCCGGCATCGCCAGCTCTTGACACGAAGCGTGAGACGGCAGCACCAATGCCGGCAGCACCGGTACCGCGATCGGCTCCGCCACCGTCGCCGACGGGAACGGGAACGACCGTTGCACACGCCCCACCGCCGGCGTCGCCATGCTTGCTTGTCGACGATGCGAGCAGCCTCTCGCAGCTCGGCACAGGCATGGACGCCGCGATCATGGATTCTGGACCGATCGGAATCGACGCCGAGTGGCGCCCTCGGCACATCTCAAGCCGTGAGGACGAAGCCGAAACCCCGCTTGCTCTGCTCCAGATCGCCACGCCCACTCGCACGTTTGTCATCGACATGATTGCGATCTCGCGCGATCCGGCTCTTGCTCTTTTACTGCAATCGACCGTGCGGCGAGTGATGCGTGCGCCCACGGTTTCCAAGCTTGGTTTTGCCATGCAAGAGGACCTGAGACGAGTCGAGGCAGCGCTGCCAGGTGCCACCGAGGGCGCTGAGGCGCTCTTCGACCTGCAGAACGGAGCCACTCGCGCTCTCGGCTTTCCGAAGCGGACAGTGGTTGGGCTGGGCGCGGCGTGCGAGAGTCTGCTGTCGATTGCGGTGGACAAGACAGAGCAGACTTCGGACTGGTCCGCCCGGCCGCTCACGGCGTCGCAGCTTGCATACGCCGCCACAGATGCTAGCGTGCTGATTCCGCTGGCGAATGCCCTTGGCCGTGACTCGTGGACCAGCCTACTACTCAGCTCGGGCTCCAAGGCGGCTCGGCAGTCACGACGACCGCCTCTCTCAGACGAAGAAAGGGATAAGAGGAAGGCAGCTGGCCTTGAGTTGCGCGAGCAGAGGAGAGCCGCCGCACCTCCACCCACGCCGCCACCCCCAACCATCTCGACGCGGGCGCTGCCGCTAGCGGGGCTCGACACACTGCTGTCCGACTACCTCGGCCCGCCACTGGGGCAGCGAAGCAAGGTGCTGCGGCTCTGTGCAGGGCCACGCGCTCTCGAGGATACCGACATGGAGCTGGCTGCGGCAGGCGGAGGAGGTCTTACGCTCTGGGCAGACGGCGCCGCATGCCTATTCATCAACACAGCCAACTCCAACAGGCGAGGGAGCTACCGCAACGTCTTTTGGCGGGAGCATCGAGGAGAGCTCGCGGGCAGCCTGTGCTTCTCCTGGTATTTGGGCCGCGGCCAACGGCTCACCGACCCTTCGATGCGCGCACTCCTCAACCCTGAGAAGCCCACGCTGCTCTTTTGCCGCCGTCAGCCCAGCAGACCTTATCGCTGCTGTGGACGCCTCACAGCTGTGGCCCTCGCACACCCGGCGGAAGACCAACTCGGCGATGGAGAGCCGGCGGCGAGGTTGCCTGCGTGGGAGACAACTCCACCCACCGCGACACATGTCATCTGGCGGCTCGACGACGCCGACGCTCTGCTCAGCTCGGCGGCAAGCAAAGACATCGGACGAATCTTGCCCCTCAACGAAAAGGGCATGGTCGAGGAGCTGTTCGGTGCGACCGGCATCGGTAGCATGCGGCCCGAACAGTACTCTCACGACGACGCATCGTTGTAATTATTATACATGAGTCAATAAAGTAGTACTGGTATGGCTTTTTTTACCATTTTATAAACGGTACGGCTGCGACCTCTTGTATGGCCGGGCGGCGGCCGGGCCTCCACTACCCACCACCCGGGGGTCGTAGCGTGGGAAAGCCGGAACTAAAGCGTACGGCTTTTAAGGGGAAGTCCGGAACTTCTCGGGGTCAGGGCGAAGTTCCAGTTCGCTGTACTATACTGTCGAACTCAGTCTGCCCCCCCCCGCCCGAACAGCATAAACGGGCCCATGTTCACCGTTTCTTCTTGTTGAAGCCCGCCAGCTCCTTGCTCATCTTCTTGGTCTCCTCCGTCTTCAGGTAAAGCGCGATTACAAGCACCGCGACTAGGAGGACGTCGAGCGCTGCGGCGTGTCTAACACGCACGCAAGGGCGGCCTGAGGCACGTTCCGTAAGTGTTAGACACGCGAGAAGTTTGGCCCGCGCTACGTCGCTGTTTGGCCCGCGCTACAAGGTGACGGCGACGCCGCATATGTGGCCCACGGGACGCGGCGACGGCGCACGGGACGCAGCGATGCTGAACGTGACTGCGGACATATGTGGCCCAGCAAAATTCACGGCCGAGTTCATGCTGCGCTCAGAATGGGTGGCCGCCTCGGCGGTTGCGCATCAGGTGATCGGCTTCTCGATCGGCGGCGTCATCAGCGTGTGGACGCTCCTGATCCTCGAACGCATACGCAGGCCCAGTGCCTTCGCTCTCGCTGGCAGCTTCACGGCCTTCGCTGGCCTCTTCCTCGCCGCGTGGGTGGCTGTGCTGATCAAGCCCGAGGCGCAGCTACAGCTCTGGCGGTTCGCGCAGGACGACCTAGTCCAGCTCCAGCATCTGGCCATCGCATCCCAGCTCGTGCTCGCTGGTGGCTCCGAGCTCTTGCATGCCCGTGCACTCGCGCTGGCGCCGGCGACTCCGCCGCTGCTGGCAGGTAGATGGCTTCACCACCTGTGGTTTGTGCACACCGCCGCAGTCGGCCTGACCTTCCTGCTGCACCCGCAGCGGTCGTGGGTGGCGCAGACGCACCACCTCGGCCTCGGCGTCTCGCTTATCCTCGGCGCACACATGCTCTCGGTTGAGAAGCGCGATGGCTTCGACGGCGCGTCGTGCGAGGCCGTCGTCGCGGCCCTCTGCTTTGGGTGCGCCACCGCGCTGCTCATCCACTTCCACGAGGGGCACATGGCACCTGGCGATACCACGCCGCACACCGGCACCTCGCCACGCTGCCAGCCGGGCTACCCGATCGCCCTCGGCAGCATCGTGGCCGCGATGGCCTCGGCGGTTGTGCTCTTGGTGGCGGCAGTGGTGGACGCTGGGCCGCGCTGGCTGCGGCTGCGCATACAGGCCCTGCTCGTTGCCGACGACGACCGAGAAGACGAGGAGGACCAAATGGATGGTGTCCAGTTGATAGCAAGGGCAGCCTCTTGAGACGATCTTCTAGTAGCAACACGTTTAAAACGAAATGAGGCCGTTAAACACCACACGAATCACACGTTTTGATCGGATTCGATTTTTTTCCCATGTTTTTTCGTTGGGCCGTTTTCGTTAGGCCGAAGAGGTATACAAACCACAATTATAAACCGCCGCCGCAGACCTACGCCCGTACCCCGGGCGCACGCCCGTGCGCACGCTACGGGAGACACGCGAGACCCAACGAAGTATTGTTTTAGTTGGTTTAGTTGTGTTCACATACTACAAAGTTCGACCGGTATGCTATGCACAGTTATCAGTTTCCAACCATCCTGCATCTTCCTACCCTAACCTCAATTTGCTCCAGTAAGCAGTATGCTGTAAAAGGGTGTAGGATGGTGGCTCGGGTCGCCTACAGCTTACACGGAGCCTGCCTGAGGCACCACTCCGCGTAGCCAGCGAGCTTGGCTTTCCACGCGGTAGCCGGGCTTAGCTCTGCGCACCGCTCGTAGTGCAAGGCTGCCAGCCTGAGCTCCGTTGCCGAGCGAGGCCCCACCTCCCAAGCACCGCTACACAGCCCGCTCAGCACTATAGCTCGCATGCGGTTGGCGACCTCAAGGTTCGGCGCCGCCTTAACAACCCTCGCCGACAGCGCCTTGAGCCCTTCGTCGTCCCACCACTCCGGCTTGCCACTCCGTCCCATCGTCTGCCGCAGCGCTTCGAAGGCCGCTGACGTGGCCGCTGCCCACTTATCCGATCCCTCCGGCGTGCGCTCCGTGGCTGCGAGGAACCTCTGAGCGGCCTCCACATAGTGCGCCGAGTCGTACAGCACTCCCCCAAGGGTGATGTACGCCTCGCCCTTGTCGGGTCTCACGGCGATGGCCTTGCGGTAGACCTTGGCGGCCCTGCCCCAATCCCTCCGAGAGACGTGCCCCACGCCCACAGCCTGCAGCTTCTGGTACGCGTCACCTACCTCGTGCTCGGCGAAGCGACCCAGCACGCCCACCTCTCGCAAGATTGCTGCTGCGGTCTCGCACGATTGCTGCTGCTCTGACACTGACGTCTCCGAGCCTCCATCGTTTGACGTCGGGTGCGAGTCGTCCTTCGACATGGCGGGCAAGGCTTCGGTGGAGTGGGGGCCAGCACGTCCGTCGAAGGTGAGCGGCGAATCTTTCCTGTCCTTGCTCTGCACCGCCCCCTGCTTCTTCTTCTTCTTCTTGGCGCTCTTCTCCTCAGGGCCTTCCTTGGGCTTGTTCTCCTCCTCCATGATCAGCTCATACGCCACCTTGTCAGCTCGCTCTCTCGCCGCCTCGTCCGCTCGCTCTCTCGCCTCGCGCTCCTCGGCTGCCGCCGCTATGCGCCGCTTTTGCTCAGCCAGGTTGCCGGCTGCGCGACGCTGCAGCTCCTCCTCGCTGCGTACCTTCGGAGCTGGGCGGAGGGTCGGAGCCGGCGGAGAGCCGGAGGCTTGGTGGTACACTGGCATTGGCCGCGAGATGATCACCTGCTTCCCCTTGCGATTCGCTGTGGATCGGCAGAAGGGGGAGAGTCAGTTGAGCAAATAGTATAGCTTGGGGGAGCCGTGAGATCAGTGTGAACGGGAGGGCAGTAGGCAAGGAGGGGCGAAGGACGCGTGGGTTTTGCAGCGGGTACTACCGGTACCTTCGCGTCCTTGATTTTGCCTCGACTCTTCCAGCATTGGGGGGGTGGTGATGGTGGTGGGAGAGACAGCGTTGGAGGTGGCGGCGGCGATGTGTGTGCCAGCGGTTGTGGAAGCGATAGCGGTGGTGGTGATGGTGGAGGTGGAGGCCACGGCGGAGGTGGTGACAGTGGCAGGGGAGGCGGGGGAGGTGGAGAGTTCGGGGGAGGTGGAGAGGTAGGAGGTGGAAGCGTCGTTGGCGAGGGCGGCGGCGGTAGGGTGCGGCTCTGACGGCAGGGTGGAACCGTATGGAGGATTGCTGGGTGACGCATCTTCAGTCATCTTGCCGTCTGAGAACCACAGCTCTGTGGAGGCAAATGGAGGATGGCGGGGTGACGCATCGGCGGTCTTAGAGCACGGCTGCCTGGCCAGGTTCTGCTCCTTCCTTCCAGCCCTTCTCGCTTGTTGCATAATAGCCAAGGCTCTGGCAGCTAACACCTCCTCGTCGTCCTTCCGTTCTAGTGGTCCCAGTGCCCGCAGAGCTTCGCGAACCTCCTTCCGGCCAGCTCCCAGCTCCGGCTGCTGCTCCCGCAGCTTGGCGAGCAGCGGTCTGACACCGAAGGAAGGATTGGCCACTCGCAGCCCGTTAACCGCCTCAAGGACGGCCGCGTCGTCGCGAGGCCACACCATCTTCGTGTCGGTGTGCGCCCCCCCTGGAAGCGAGCTGCCGTATTCCGTGTCAGTGTCAAAAACTGTTATAAACCTCTTAACAGTGAAAACATATTGAAACAAAAAAGTAACATCTCAACTTTCGCGCAGAGTTGATAACTACATGAGGGAGTGCGTTTTTGAAGCAAGTAGTGCCAGTGGCGCGCGCGTGCAGGGCCGGCCAACAACTGGTTTTTTTGGACGACCGGCTTTTTTTGCAGGCCTCATCATCACACTGCTGCGTCCTCAGTCTCGCAGACCCTCGGGCACACATGGCCATGCTGCTCAAGACACCGCGCTCCAGCGCCACACACCCCACCCGTCACACGCAACGTCAGCTTCTCTTGGGCTTCAAAGCCCCCAGTCCCTAGTCGGACTGCAGGTGGCGCGCTCGCTACGCCTCCGCCTCGTGGAATTCTCGGGTGTGAGGCTGCATGCGGAGAGAGTGGCACGGGATGAGCAGCTAATGAGCAGCTTGCTCTCGAGCTCGACGCCTGTCGCAGGCGAGGTGTTGTGGGTATCGAGCCACTGCTCGATGGCGCTGCGTTCGTACGTATATGGCCGTCTACCTGTTCGCATTTGCGACGGTGAGAGGCGATGATTGCAGAGCGAGATGATGTGGCCTAAAGGGAGAGCGTAGCGTGTGCACGGGACAGGTCGCAGGGTTGCCTAGGGTAGAGAGGCGCGCACCGTGCTGACGGGGTTGGTCATGATCTCAGCGGTGATCGAGCAAATGTACTGTGGTCGGGCACCGCCACCTCGCTCGCCACTGACGGGCCGGCCGCCCCGCTGCCGCCAGCACCCTCGCCGCCGCCGGCCATCGCTCGCTCCAACGCGTCACAGCCTCTGCCTCCGCTGCCGCGCGCCGCCGCCGCCGCCGCCGCCGCCGCTGCCACGGCTTCCTCGCGCGCCTCCGACATCGCCGCCACACGCTCCACCTCCCACGCCCGCTCCGCCGCCGCCAGCCTCGCCGCCTCTGCCGCCGCCTCCTGCTTCGCCTCGCGCTCGGCCTCCTGTGCTGCGCCTCCAGCAGCCTGTCGCACCGGGCCCACGCCTCCACGCTCACGCCGCCCTCCCGTACCTCGCGTGGCACCGCCGCGAGTGCCACCTCAAGCGCCGACAGCCCGCCGTCCGCGATGGCCGCCCGCAGTGCCGCCTCCGCCCGCTCTGCAGCCGATGCGGCGGGCTTGGGCGCGGCAGTGGGTGCCGGGGGCCGCGGGCACGGCTGCTGGTGACGCCTCGCTCGACTCGTCGCCTGCGGCAGCGGCGCGGCCCGCCTTAATTCTTCTTCTTCTTCTTGGTTTTTTTCGAGCGTCGGAGCGGGCCTGTCCAGGGCCCTTATAGCCTGCTCGGCCTCCTCCTCGGCCAGCAACTGACTCCTCCATCGCCGCGTCCGCCCGCGCCGCCTGCTCTGCCTGCGTCGCGTGCGGTGCTGTGTGGTGTGTGCTGCCGGATGAGCTTTGCGATGTTCTCGTGTGTGGCCCTCGGCCTCGGCGCGCTGCAGGGCGGTGGCGAAGCCACACCGTCGTCGAGCAGCTCGGTGTTGGCCTGTGGGCTCGCAATCTGTGAGGGCCTGCACGCAGGCCTCGTTCGCTTTGGAAGCGGCCAACACCAGGGCGGTGTGGCCGTCGGTGTTTTGCAGGTCAGGGTTGGCCGATCGAGTGCTGCAGCAGGACGAGCACGATGGAGAGGCGATCGTGGCCCGCAGCATTCATAAAAGCACGCTGCACCTGTGATGCACCGGACAGCGAACCACGTTTTTTCAAGACACCCCATTTATCTACCATTTATCGATGAGCACGAGTTTGCGAAATGGTCTAGTCTGCTGACTCGGCCAAATTGCAGATTCGTCATCTAGTTTGCAGATCCCGCGTGCTTGGTCGTGTCCGTTGTTTCCCGTCTAAATGAACGCCCTATTAATGCAGATCTGCTTACTGAGTCTGCAAACTGGTACCATTCTGCTCACTCGGCGTCCGACGAGTACTAGTCGCTGCAAATTTCCCCTTCAATGTCCCTCCCCGATTTGCAAAACAACCAGTTTGCAAACTAGGACAACGAGTTACCAAAACAGTCTATCAACTCTTTCAATGAACGAGTTTGCAGACTGGCAAAATGATCGGTGGTGAGGGCTATACGAGGACGGCTGTGAGAGGGGCGTGTCTATGTGTGTATGTGCGTGTGCGACGGCAAAGTCGGCGGCGTCGACAGTTGCGGTGGCGACACGGTGGCGACGGCGACGGCGACGGTGGCGACACGGTTGCGACGGCGACGGCGACGGTGGCGACGGTGGCTGGCGGTGGCGGCGGCGGTGGCGACGGCGGGGGAGGCGAGGGTGGCGGCGGCGACCAGGCGGCGACGATGGCGGCGAGGGTGCAACCTTGGAGGCAAGTTAGGATGGTAGTGTATATGCGTCGCTTGAGAAAAGAACTGGGAATTCTCCTGTTCACGACGCTCATTCGTTTCTGAGCCTGTGAGTCGAACATGCGGCTGTGTGCTCGGCACGGGCACGGGCGGTGTCGGTCGTCGTCGGCGCGCTCATCGGACGCCTCGAAATCTCAATCAAGTTTGCAAACTTGACTACGATTAGTAAACGAATTTGGGGACTCATCCGGGCTCCAAGTCTGCAGACTCGACACGACCAGTCTGCAAACGGGTCCAACCCAATGGTAGATCTGCAAACTAGACGACGAATGTGCAAATTTGGCCGAGTTACGCACTCTCCCCACCCGCGCCCCCAACACCAGAGAGCACCCTCAGCACCACTGATGACCAAACTTTCAAACTTGCGCATGCAGTGTCCCGATTTGGATTGGGTCCAAACTTGCCAAACTTGCCAAACTTGCAATCCAGATTCCAGTGTCCCGATCCGCGTACTCGTTCGGCTGCAGAAACCGTAATTAATTAAGGGGTAGTCTTAAGGGGTAGTCGGCGAGTGAAGCCGTAATCGAGCCATTTTGACGTTGGCTGACTCTGCCACCCACCCTATATATATATACAATAATACAGCACCACCGTTCCCCCGAGGCCAGTCACACTCACAGACCCTATTTGGCATATCGCTAAAGATAGCTCATAGTAGACTCTACTTCGTATTGCCGCTAATCAGCACAGTTCTCTCCGTCGAGCCTTCAATCTTGGGCCGCGAGACAAGCGCGTCCCCAGACTCTGCCGGCTTCAATGCAGCCTGCATCTTGCTGCGGTAAACGAACGTAGAGTACGCGAAGACTCCCACCAAGAAGACAACGAAACCCGAGTAGTTGAGGATCGTGACCTGCTTCTCAAAGAAAATCATCGAGAGGATGATGACGAGTAGAATCTTGATGTTGCCCGCGACGGCGGAGGTGAGCGCGGAAGTGACCTTAATGAGCGCAAAGTGTACAAGGTTGTACACGAAGGCTGTGGAGCTCCCCACAAGGATGATCAAGGCGGCGTCGCCTGGTCGGCTCGAGAGGTAGGCCATGGCGGCCTCTCGCTCACCGGAGCAAGCCCACAGGATGAACAGCAATACAAAGGAGATGACGGAGGCGTACCATGTGAGGCTGATCGCGTTGAGGCCCGAGTCGGGGCCCAGCAGCATGGCCGACATGACAGACCACAGCGCCACTGCGAGCGTCGAGATGATGACGAGCGCCAAGCCGAAAGGCGACGCCTCGGGGTTGCCGTACACGGCGAGCACCGATCCCAGCACGGTGATGAGTAGTGAGACGATGACGCCTTTCGAGTAACTCTTCGGTTGGCCGTTTGCGTCTCTCTCGAAAGCGACCGAGAGGATCATGGTGGGGAGAGGCACGCAAGACTTCACGATTTGGTTGACAGAAAGGCTGAGGTGCACTAAGCTCGCGTTGTTGCACGAAATGTTGGTCACGAACAAGAGCGAGAGCAACATTATGCGATACTTGTAGTCTGTCCAGTGTGCCTTCGTCACCGTACCCGCCTTGAACACAAATATCAAGATGGCGCCGCCAAAGAAGGATGCAACCTGCCGCAAGACGACGAGGCGAGCGTCAGAGGCGGGGTGGTTCGGAGGGAGGCTGGCTCGGTGGGAGGCTGGCTCGGTGGGAGGCTGGCTCGGTGGGCGTCCGCCTCGGTCGCAGGCAGCGGGGCCAGGGTGCATTGGGCCCATCGTGGTGCAATGCTGGTATTGGGCTCACCATGTGGAACATGGTGAAGAAGATCGGAAAGGTGAAGCCCACGCGCTCGGAGAAGACCTCTTTGTTGAAGAAGTTGAGGCCAATGTTCAGAGACAGCCACGTGACCAGTACAACGGCGGCGGCAATTGAGGGATGCTGCCGGCCGGAGAAAGGCGCGTGAGAGGCAAGAACACAATGCGATACATAAGCGTGCTACTCAGGGAGGGGCGGCGCTCACCAGGTTGCACTTGCAGAGCTCTCTGCAGGTGGAGGGCAACAGTGGGACCTCTGGCATCGTTGTCCGGCCGCACGCAGCCCACGGGGTCGCGGGTTTTTTTTCGCGACCTGAACCCAATAAGGCAGTGTTAAACAGTCGGGGGGGGGTAATAATGCACAGCGTCTGAACCCAACAATCTTATCTTATCTCTCGGGTCTTCGCTCCGTGGGCGGACCAAAAAAATTGCTAAAAAGTGGGGCCTCTCCGGGCGAGGGTCAAATCTGCTAAAGTCCGACCGACCCCTTACGTCTAGTACCCCCCCCCCCCCCGAGATAAGATAAATTCTATCCCCCCCCCGAGGTAAAATGGGGGCGTGTTTCGGGGGCGGGAAGACTGAGACGCCAACACGCCACACTCACGCACCGCTCTCTAATGAGGAACGTTTACCGTATCAGAGTAGTGCGAGAACGACCCCCGCTTCTTCTTCTTCTTGGCCGTCCGGCGCGGCCCCCACAGCTCCTCCCTGGACGCCCAGACGGCCGAGTCGCCGATCCGCTCCAGCTGGCGGGCCACGTCGCTCGCGAGGCTCGCCGGGCTGAAGCGCGCCACCATGTGCGCGCGCGCCGCCGCGCCGCGCCGCCGCGCCTCCGCGGGCTGCTCGACGACGCGCCGCATGAGCTGCCGCAGGTGCGCCACCGAGGGCTCGGCCCAGCGGTGCCCCGGTTGGTTGAGCTCGTCGGGCAGCGGGGCGAGATCGTAGTCGAGAGGGTAGCCCGTCTCCTCGCTGAGGAAGGCGGTCGGGCCCGACCTGCCAAGAGGCGAGGCGCGGCAGAAAGGGGCGAGGGTTGGGCGTGCAGTAGGCGTGCAGGTGAGGGCGAGGGCGCGGCTTGGGGCGCGGCTTGGGGCGCGGCTTGGGGCGCGGCTTGGGGCGCGGCTTGGGGGCGCGGATAGGGGCGTGGCGTGGGGCGTGGCGTGGGGCGGGTGGGGGCGCGGCTTGGGGCGGGGGGTGGGCGGCGCGGGTGGGCGTGCGGGTTGGGGCGAGGCCGTGCGGCTTGGGGCGGGGTGGACCAGTTCGTTGCGATCACGGGGAGTCCCATGGCCATGGCCTCGACGTGCGGCCGCCCCCACCCTTCGCCGCGGCTGGGCAGCACAAAGGCGTCGGCGGCGGCGTAGAGCCGCGGCAGCGCGCGCAGGCCAAGCTCCTCGTCGAGGATGCGCACCCGCCGCAGCGCCGCAGTGGGGAGACCCCGCTCGGCCGCAAAGCCTGTAGAGGTGCGGAGGCGTGCGGAGGCGAGCGGAGGCGTGCATAGGGATGCGGCTGTGCAGGTGTGCGCGGGCGTTCACGGGCGTGTGCAGGTATGTGCAGGTATGCGTGCGTATGCCGCGTGTGCGTGCGTGTGCGTGCGTGTGCGTGCGTGTGCGTGCGTGTGCGGCGTGTGCGGCGTGTGCGGCGTGTGCGGCGTGTGCGGCGTGTGCGGCGTGTGCGGCGTGTGCGGCGTGCTGCTCACTCCGCACGAGCTCGCCAAAGTTGCCGTCCGAGTGGAAAGGTCGCGTCTTCAGAAGCAGCTCGACGCGAGGCCGCTGAGTGCCCCCCTCCATACTCCCCGTCGCCACCTCCGCCGCCACCCCCCCTGCCGCCGCCTCCGCCGCCGCCTCCGCCGCCGCCTCCGCCACCGCCTCCGCCGCCGCCTCCGCTTCGAATTCGAGCAGGAAAGCGGCGAGCAGCACGTCCCAACCCTTGCGCTGCTCCCACTTGAAGACCGACAGGAAGCGGAACGGCCGCCCCCCGCCACCACCCGCGCCGCCCGCACCGCTGCCCGCCGCGCCGCCCGCCGCGCCGCCCGCCGCGCCGCCCGCACCGCTCACCGCGCCCGCCGCCGAGACCGACGCGGCGAGCAGCCCCTCATGCAGGTCGTACACGATGGGCTCGCCGCCAACATGCTCGAGCGCCCACGGCCCGCCACCGCCAACGGGCATCGGCAGCGGCGCGTGCGCAGCGGGGTCGAAGAAGGCCGTGTCCACCGGCTCGCCCACCACGACTAGCTTGTGCGCAGGCACGCCCGCCGCTGCGAAGGTCTCGCGGTGGAACTCGGTCGGAACCCAGACCTCGTCCATCTGCTCGCACCGCGCCACCCAGTCGGCGGGCACGCTGTCGGTCTCGTACATGGTCCGGCCCACGGCATACGCTGCGCCCGGCGGAGGGCAAGGCGCGAGGGCGTCCCAGCCCGGGAACTTGGAAGGAAGCCACGCGTCCGGTGTGGCGTGGCAGACGACCACGCCACGACTCGCTTTCGGCTGGCTGCCGCGCTCGAGCAGCATGCTGAGCGTGTCCCTCACCTCGGGATCGAGGCCGTAGACGAAGTTCTGGTCGGCCTGCTCGGCAAACTGGCGCAGTGTTATCCTGTGCTCCTTATCCTTTGCGAGCCCGAGCGCAAAGCCAATGGCCTCGGAAGAGTAGCCGCCGCCGGAGAGGATCGGCGCCATCCAGAGGAGCGACGGCAGCGGCTGCGGCCAGGACATCGTGCCTGCTTGAGCCGTGCGCTCGAAGCTGAAGGAAGAAAAAGAGGCACGCGCCGTCGTGGCGATCTTTGAGGTGTATACACGAGGGCGTGACATAGCAGAGATGTTTGCGGTGCAAGCACCGCCGCATCTATGCCGTGCGGTTTAGCTGTCTGTGAATGAATGATTGAATCTTGATTGGTGGTTGTTGGTGGTTTTATTTGTTTGATGGACGCCCCCAGTCGGCCACGCATGGCAACACGCGCATGACACAGACAAAGACCAACGCACTACATGCGGCCAAGGGTCCCTAGTTAACCCCGGCCTCGCCTCATTCGTCCAACTCGCATTCAGCCGACGAATCGCACAACGCGCTCGGTCCGATCAGAACACATGGACCCCGCGTGGCCGCTGACCCTGGCCCAGACGGCGGCCCTGGTGAAGCAACGTTGCTCCGTGATCGCGTATGACCTCGAGGTCCACGCCGCAGAGCTCTGCTCGGGCAGTCCGCGCGGCTGCATGTCGATCCTGCGGTACCTGTTCACTCGCTTCTCGGAGGGGCTGACTGTGTACTTGAAGGAGCACGGCCACGTCTTCAGCGAGACCATGGACGACACCTCTCTCATCACGACAATCTTGTCGGCCTGGTCTCTCGTGTCTGTACTGCCGGCATTGCGAGCGTCGCCAGACCATCTCCTGAGCACGACCGAGTGGATCGCAGACCGCCTGATGTTCACGCTGCACACCATCATGGTTTGCACCCAGAAGGCGAGCGAGATCGCACAGTCCTACGAGGAGATCGCGAGCCGGACACTGCACGAAGCGGCCGTGAGACCCGACCATGCCGAGAGTATGCGCACATTGGAAGTGGCTGCGACAGCACGCTACCGGGCCAGCGGGCTTGCATTCGAAGGAACGGGGCCAAGCGGGATGCAGCACGACAACTTCCACGATGACATGGACCAGTCGCAGCTCCTGTCGTCGCGTAGCGGGCTCTCCTACGAAGAGAGTTCAGCTCAACAGGTCTTCGGTGACAACTCAGCTGCAACGATGACGGGCGGTTCCATGCTTAGCACGGTGCAGTGGATGGCCCAAGTCTATCGCGAGCAGCTGCAGAACACCGAGGGCTTGAGCCGTGGTCTGCAGCAGTCGGCAGCCAAGCCTCTTCTGGACGCCAACGAGCAGGCCATGTACAGGATGCAGCTTGCTCCCAAGGGGCTGAAGATTCCAGCGGACGCCACCACCAAGCCGAGCTCGCAGGCGTTACGGTCAGAGTACGCGAAGGAGATGGCGCGGCTCGATCTTGTTGGGGATAATGGTGGCCTGGAGGAGCGCGACGAAGATCATCTCGAGCGCTTGGACACGGGATTCATCGAAGACTGACGGCATGAGAGCAGTCCGAGTGGCGAGTGCCGAGTCGCGCCGCGCAAAACGCTGGCGCAAACGACAAAGATGGCAAGGCACTCGTGCATGGTGGGGGAAGGCTCGTCCTACGAGCAAACGGGTGATGTACGATCTATCTTATCTTACGAGGGCGTAGAGGAATTTTGGCGTGCGTTATATTCACCCCTGCTCCGAAGCACCCCGACGGACAGCGCTTGCGCCGAACCAAGGCGGCATGGCGTCCGCAGGGAGCCCCGCTGTGGAGCCCGGCTTCCTGTTCATGTGCTCGAACGCGACCTTTGGGGAGTGCGTGAGTCGCTCGCTGCTGGGCGAGAGCAAGGAGAAGCTCGGGCTGGTGCAGGCGGTGGTCAAGCCGAGCACGCCGCTGCTGCTGC
>Ga0209302_10000667_pt1 | contig 19753 bp, 13 predicted proteins | sample ArcOceMetagenome_2_FD_187445 | JGI IMG/M metagenome (GOLD analysis project Ga0209302, IMG submission 187445) | Marine eukaryotic phytoplankton communities from Arctic Ocean - Arctic Ocean ARC135M Metagenome (SPAdes) (version 2) | ecosystem: Environmental > Aquatic > Marine > Oceanic | place... | reverse complement strand
CGGTAATTACATATAATGCAGCTGGAATATATGACGTAATATTAACTGTTGGAAATGGAACTGAAATAGATTCTGAGACAAAAACAGGGTTTGTTACTGTAATGGCAGGAACTACATTTTACTTAGATTCTGATGCCGATGGATACGGAGATATCAATAATAGTATTGTTGAGTGCAGTCCAGTCTCACCTGCTGGTTATTCTGAAAATAGCTTAGACTGTGATGATACTAATTCAAATATTAGTCCAGAAGCTTCTGAAACATGCAATGGAATAGATGACAACTGTGATGGTAATTCAGACGAAGGGTTAGCACTAGTGACTTATTACGCAGATGAAGATTCTGATGGTTTTGGAGATGACTTAGTTTCTCAGGACTCATGTGATGGAGGGCCTATCGGTTATGTTACCGTTGGTGGAGATTGTGATGACAGCAATGACAATGTTTACGCTGGGGCCCCAGGGACTAGAGAAGGACTGGATAATGACTGTGATGGAGATATAGAAGGAGATGAGATTTATGTATGCATAGGTGATATAAATTCCGATGGAATGGTTAATATTTATGATTTAACTGGTCTGCTTGGTGATTTTGGATGTAGTGAAAATTGCTATGCAGATTTGGATTTTGATGGAAATGTAAGCACAGGAGATATCGCTATATTTTTATCGGTATTTGGTTCATTATGTGAGTAAAAGACAATTAATTAATTTATCGAAAGCCACCTGTGAAAGCAGGTGGCTTTTTTTGCTTTTAAAACTACATGAAGAAGTGAGTTATACCTGCGAGTATAATTTTAATTTTGTAGACATAAATCATCGCTCAAAATGGAACCAGTTTCTCCTTATAAGCCAAAGAATAAAATTAGAATAGTGACAGCAGCCTCCTTGTTTGATGGGCATGATGCAGCTATTAATATCATGAGAAGAATTATTCAGTCTACAGGATGTGAAGTAATTCATTTAGGCCATGATAGAAGTGTAGAAGAAGTAGTTAATACAGCTATTCAAGAAGATGCTCAGGCTATAGCCATGACCTCATACCAAGGAGGTCACATGGAGTATTTCAAATTCATGTACGACTTATTAAAAGAGAATGGTGCTGAACATATAAAGATCTTTGGAGGAGGTGGTGGAACCATTCTGCCAGCTGAAATAAGCGAGCTTCATAAGTACGGTATCACTAGAATTTATCATCCCGATGATGGAAGGAAATTAGGACTACAAGGAATGATTAATGACCTAGTTCAGCAGTGTGATTTCCCTACAGGTGAGTTTCTAAATGGAGAAGTAAAGAAATTAGCAGGTAAGGAAGTGAAAGCCATTGCTACGCTTATATCTGCAGCTGAAAACTTCCCTAAAAATCATGAGAAAGAACTGAATGAGGTTCATCAGATAGCAAGCCAAAAGAAAACACCTGTTCTAGGAATAACTGGAACAGGTGGGTCAGGTAAAAGCTCACTAGTGGATGAGCTAGTAAGAAGATTTCTTATAGATTTTAAAGACAAAACACTAGCTATAGTTTCTGTAGACCCATCCAAAAGAAAAACGGGAGGAGCGCTACTTGGAGATAGAATTCGTATGAATGCTATTAAAAATGATAGAGTCTACATGCGTTCTTTAGCTACTAGACAATCGAATTTAGCACTTAGCAAACATGTAAATGAAGCCCTTGAAATACTTAAAGCGGCTAATTATGATTTAATAATTTTAGAAACTAGCGGAATAGGGCAGAGTGACACCGAAATTATGGAACACTCAGATGCAGCCTTATACGTAATGACTCCGGAGTTTGGCGCTGCCACACAGCTAGAGAAGATTGATATGTTGGATTTTGCCGATATAGTAGCTATAAATAAATTTGATAAGAGGGGGGCTTTAGATGCACTCAGAGATGTGAAAAAACAATACGTTAGAAATCATCAACTCTGGTCTGCAAAACATGAAGATTTGCCTGTCTATGGAACCATAGCTAGTCAGTTTAATGACCCAGGAATGAATGCTCTTTATAGAGCCCTAATGGATAAAATTGTAGAGAATACAGATGCCGAATTAAACTCAACCTTTGAAGTTACAGAGGAGATGAGCGAGAAAATTTGGGTTATTCCTCCAAAAAGAACTAGGTATTTATCAGAGATAGCTGAAAGTAATAGAGAATACGACTCATGGGTAGATAAGCAAGTAGAAGTAGCAGAGAAGTTATATGGATACCATAAAGTTTTAGAAAACACATCCGACACTCTTAGAGATAGCATCCAGGAAGAAATGGATAAACTACTTTTAGATTTAGACCCGCATAATTGGAAGATAATCCAAGGCTGGGAGGATAAAAAGAAACTATACCAAGACGACATTTATTCTTTCAAGGTGAGAGATAAGGTAATAGAGATTAAAACACATACTAAATCACTATCTCAGTCGGATATTCCAAAAGTATCAGTACCTAAGTACAGATCTTGGGGAGATGTGTTAAAATGGAATCTTCAGGAAAGTTTCCCAGGGGAATTTCCCTTCACTGCAGGAATTTATCCTTTCAAAAGAGAGGGCGAAGACCCTACCAGAATGTTTGCCGGAGAAGGCGGGCCTGAAAGAACCAATAAAAGATTTCACTACGTTTCAGCTGGTCTTCCAGCTAAAAGATTAAGTACAGCGTTTGATTCTGTAACGCTTTATGGAAACGATCCTGGAGTAAGACCAGATATTTATGGTAAGATTGGAAATGCAGGAGTAAGCATTTGCTGTTTAGATGATGCTAAAAAACTCTATTCTGGATTTGATTTAGCACTAGCTAGCACATCAGTGTCCATGACTATAAATGGTCCAGCGCCTATGTTGCTTGGGTTCTTCATGAATGCAGCCATTGATCAGCAGTGTGAGAAGTACATTAAAGAAAATGGGCTAGAAGGAGATGTCGAAAAAGCATTGCTACGCAAATGGGAAGGCAACGGATTAAAAAGGCCACGTTACCAAGAAGAACTTCCTGCAGGAAATGATGGGTTGGGATTAATGCTCTTAGGTATTACTGGAGATGAGGTTCTCCCCGCTAATATTTATAATGAGATAAAAATAAAGACTATCTCTGTAGTTAGAGGAACAGTACAAGCCGATATTCTCAAAGAGGACCAAGCTCAGAACACATGTATATTCTCCACAGAATTTGCCCTAAGACTAATGGGAGATGTACAACAGTATTTTATAGATCAGAAAATCAGAAATTTCTATTCTGTCTCTATCAGTGGATATCATATAGCAGAAGCTGGAGCTAATCCTATTACCCAGTTGGCATTTACCCTGTCTAACGGGTTCACGTACGTAGAGTATTATCTGAGCAGAGGAATGGATATCAATGCATTCGGGCCTAACTTAAGTTTCTTCTTTAGTAACGGAATAGATCCCGAGTATGCCGTAATAGGTAGAGTAGCCAGAAGGATATGGGCCAAGGCATTAAAGAAAAAATATGGAGCAGATTCTAGGGCCCAGAAACTGAAGTATCACATACAAACTAGTGGAAGGTCTTTACATGCGCAAGAAATAGATTTTAATGATATAAGAACTACACTGCAAGCGCTTTATGCCATTTATGACAACTGTAATTCTCTTCATACAAATGCTTATGATGAAGCCATCACTACTCCTACAGAAGAAAGTGTAAGAAGAGCTATGGCTATTCAATTAATCATTAACAGAGAGTTAGGATTGGCTAAAAATGAAAACCCTTTACAGGGAAGTTTCATAATAGATGACTTAACAGACTTAGTTGAAGAGGCTGTTCTATTGGAGTTTGACAGAATCACAGAAAGAGGCGGAGTTCTCGGAGCTATGGAGACGATGTATCAGCGTTCTAAGATACAGGAAGAGAGTCTGTATTACGAGACATTAAAGCACACAGGTGAATTTCCTATCATAGGAGTTAACACTTTCTTAAGTTCTAAAGGTTCTCCTACTGTGCTTCCTAGAGAGGTTATTAGGGCTACGGAAGAAGAGAAGGAATATCAGATTTCTATGCTTAATGAGCTGCATAAGGTAGGAGCCAGTACTGGAGAAAAAGCACTTAAAAAAGTACAGGAGGCTGCTATTACCAATAAAAATATGTTCACAGAACTAATGGAGGCCTCTAAACATTGTAGTTTGGGGCAGATTACTGATGCCCTATTTGAAGTAGGAGGACAGTACAGAAGGAATATGTAAATGCGGTATTTCATAGAACTATCTTATTTAGGGACAGCTTATCATGGCTGGCAAAGGCAGAATAATGCTACTACTGTTCAGGAGTGTATAGAGGTTGGTTTGTCTACTATTTTGCGTTGCAAAACCGAAGTAACTGGCTGCGGAAGAACAGATGCAGGAGTTCATGCCAAGCAGTTTTTTCTTCATTTTGACCATGAAGGATTAGAAAATCCTGAAAAGTTGGCTTATGCTTTAAACGGTATTCTTCCATTAGATATCAGTATCCATGGAATCCGAGAAGTAGCTCGTGAGGCACACACTCGATTTGATGCTTCAGCGCGTTCTTATGAATACTGGATTCATCAAAAGAAGAATCCTTTCGTAAACGGACTGTCACATTATTTTAGATTAGACTTAGATATAGCAGCAATGAATGAGGCTGCTGATTTTCTTCTTTCTACTAAAGAATTTGGAGCTTTTTGCAAAGCAGGTTCTGACAATAAAACCATGTTATGCGATGTGTCAGAGGCATGCTGGGAGCAGAAAGATGGTCAGTTGATTTTTCACATTACTGCAGATAGGTTCTTAAGAAATATGGTAAGAGCATTAGTAGGAACGCTTATGAGCGTGGGGCAAGGGGTTACTTCACTATCCAAGTTCCAAGAAATTATAAAGAGTCAAAACAGGAGTGAAGCCGGACTTTCAGCTCCTGCACAAGGGTTATATTTAGTTAAGATTAAGTATCCATATATTAATGAGTAAAAAGACAGTCACAGGAAAAATATTTGATTTTGGAGTTCTCTGGAAAGTTTTCAAAGGGATAGGGCCATACAAGAATACATTTATCCTCACGGGAATCATAATCCTGTCTCTTGCATTTTTAAGTGTGGTTAGACCTTTTCTTATAAAAAACGGGCTCAATAATGCATTTGAGGATAATGATGCGTCTGTTTTAGTTCCCTATTTTCTAGGAATGCTAGGCGTCCTTATGATTGAAACAGTTCTTCAATACTATCAAACCTATTTATCTAATCTAGTGGCTCAGTCTGTTACACTCGACTTAAGAGAAAAGCTCTATAGAAAAGTGCTCAAGTTTCGACTTAAATTTTTTGACAAAACACCCGTTGGGTCTTTTGTTACAAGATTGATAAGCGATATTGACGGTATTGCTCAGATATTTAGCAATGGAATCTTAACTATTCTAGGAGATATAGTTAAACTCATTGTGGTAATTTCAGCTATGATGTTTATTAGTGTGGAACTCACCTTGATGGTGTTAATTCCGATCCCTGTATTATTGATTGGAACCAGAATTTTCCAAAAGACCATTAAAAAAGCTTTCACTGAAGTGCGTAACCAAGCGAATAAGATAAATGTATTCACTCAAGAACATATTACAGGGATGTCTATCATCCAATTGTTCAATAGAGAAAAGAGAGAATATGAAAAATTTAAACAGATAAATAAGGAACATCAAGATGCACACATTAGATCTGTGTGGGCTTATGCAGTGTTTTTTCCATTCGTAGAGCTTCTGTCCGCTACTAGCATGGCTCTATTGCTCTGGTATGGTGCAGGAGAAGTTCTTTCTGCGCAGCTAACGATTCCAGCTTTAATAGCTATGATACTCTTTATTAATATGCTTTACAGACCTATAAGAATGCTAGCAGATAGGTTTAATGTCCTTCAGATGGGAATAGTAAATGCAGAAAGAGTGTTTACGATGTTTGAAAGAGATGAGCTTCTAAATGACACTGGAACCTTAGATAGAAAGCTAGAAGGAAACATTTCGTTCGATAAAGTGTCTTTTGCTTACGTAGAAGATAATTATGTCCTTAAAGAAATAGATCTGGAAGTGAAATCAGGAGAAACAGTAGCTTTTGTAGGTGCTACAGGAGCTGGTAAATCCTCTATCGTTAATATTCTTAGCAGATTTTATGAATTCCAAGAAGGAACCATATCACTAGATAACCAGGATATAAGAAAATATACGCTTGATGCTGTAAGGTCTCAGATAAGCGTAGTTCTCCAAGAAGTATTCTTATTTTCAGATTCCATTTACAATAACATTACCCTTAGTAATAAAGATATTTCCAGAGAGCAAGTAATAGAAGCTTCTAAAATAGTCGGTGCTCATGAATTTATTATGGCTCTTCCAGGAGGGTATGATTATAATGTGAAAGAAAGAGGAGTGATGCTCAGTTCTGGTCAGAGGCAGTTAATAGCATTTATTAGAGCTTATGTAGCAAATCCTTCCGTTCTCGTTTTAGATGAAGCTACATCATCTGTAGATACTGAAAGTGAAGAGCTTATTCAGTCTGCAATAGAGAAGTTAACTAAGGGTAGAACGTCTATAATTATCGCACACCGATTAAGTACAATCCAACAAGCAGATAAAATAGTTGTCTTAGAAAAGGGTAGAATAATAGAGCATGGGTCTCACAAGGAACTTCTCAGCCATGACGGTCAGTATAAGAAGTTGTTCGAACTTCAATTCCAAGAGAGTCCATGAAAAAGCCCGATGAAATAGTAGAGCTTATGCTGTCTAAGGATCACTTTAGCAAGTGGTTGGGTTTAGAGGTGATTGACCTTGAAAAAGGTAAAGTGAATCTGAAAATAAGCATAAAGGAAGAGATGTTAAACGGGTTTGAAATAGCTCATGGTGGCATCGCTTATGCTCTCGGAGATAGCGCTCTAGCGTTTTCTGCTAATGCTCATGGAAGACAGGCCGTGAGTGTTGAGACTAGTATTAGTCATGTTCAAAAAGTATTTTTAAATGACGTACTAACTACAGATGTAAACGAGGTTAGTTTGAACCATAAAATCGGAATTTATCACATTAGGATTACTAACCAATATGATGTGGAAGTAGCTCATTTTAAAGGGACTGTTTATATTTCCGGAAAGGAATGGTAGATGTGATGAATTGGAATTTAAACATTACAAGGCAATAATTTATAATTTGTACACCTTTACCCACTCAGTTGAATTAAATTTGGAGGAAATACCTTCTTAAATGAGATTTCTTACCCCTTTATTTATTCTAATTTCTTTTTCCCTCTTTGCACAAGATGACCATCCAGATTGGACTGCGCTTATGCAAGACCCCACTACAAATTTTTACGAGCTGCAATCCCAATTTAATGAATACTGGGAAGGAAAAGAGCACGAAAAAGGAGACGGCTATAAGCCGTTTAAAAGGTGGGAGTATTGGGCTCAGAAAAGATTAAATGAAGATGGTACCATTCGTTCGGCTGCTCAGTATAATGACGTGTATCGGCAAGTTCAGGAATATACAGCTCAGAGATCTTTGTCAGGGAATTGGGAGCAGTTAGGCCCTATTTTAGATGGAGCTACTACTAGAGATGATATTCCAGGTGTAGGAAGAGTAAGTGCTATAGAATTTCATCCTACGGATCCTCTTACTATTTACGCAGGAGCTCCAGCAGGAGGGTTATGGAGAACTACAAATGGTGGACAATGGTGGGAGTCTCTCACAGATGATCTGCCAACTCTGGGGATTTCCGCTATAATAGTAGATCCGAATAATCCAGATATTATATATATAGGGACAGGAGATAGAGACTCTGCTGATGCGCCAGGATTAGGTGTTTGGAAGTCTGTTGATGGCGGAGAAACGTGGAGTTCACCAGGGTTTGGTATGCCCGATGTGGTGGTAGGGATGATGGTGGTGAACCCAGATAATACAGATATACTTCTGGCCGCTTCTAATGACGGAGTATATAGAACTACAAGTGGAGGAAATTCGTGGTCGTTGGTTTCTCCAACTAATAATTTTAAAGATATCAAGCTTCACCCTACAAATCCAGATATAGTTTATGCTACTGGGAGCACTTCGTTTTATAAAAGTACGAACGGTGGTGTTACATTCGAATATCAGTCTGGAAGTATTTCATTTTCCTCTAGGTCGGTAATAGCGGTTACTCCTGCAGAGCCGGATTGGGTTTACGTATGTGCTGCCAACTCTACTGATTTTAGAGCATTGTTTAGAAGTACTGATGCTGGTGAGACATGGGAAGAAATGTCAGATTCTCCTAATATTTTAGGTTGGTCTAATGACGCCAGTGGAGGTCAGGCGTGGTATGATTTAACCATAGCAGTTAACCCCAATGATGCGTTGGATGTTTATGTAGCAGGAATTAGAGTGTTGAGGTCACAAGATGGAGGAGTTACGTGGCTTGAGGCCTCTGACAACTATGTGCATGTAGATCACCATGCGAGTGCATTCAGTCCGCACACGGGGAATTATTGGTTAGGCAATGATGGAGGTATCTACGAGAGAGAAAATAATACAGTATGGAAAGACCAGTCCAATGGAATGGTGATAAGTCAAATGTATAAGCTAGGACAGTCTCCCCATTCAGTAAATAATGTACTTACCGGTTTTCAGGATAATGGGACAAGTGAGTGGATAGGGACTAAATGGGAAAGAAGAATAGGAGCAGATGGAATGGAGTGTATGTACGACCAGGAAGATCCTGATTATTTTTATGGAGCCATTCAAAACGGTGAAATTAGAAGAACTGGCCCGAATTATTCTGCTCAGGCTTGCGGTAGAAATGGGTTAGGTGGTATAGATGAAAATGGTCTTTGGGTAACTCCATATAAATTAGATAACTCAAACTCAAATACCATGTTCTTAGGTTATTTAAACCTTTGGAGATGTGATAACATTAAAACTCAAAATATAGATGATGTAGAATGGGAAAGAATGTCACAGAATTTAATTAGTAACGATGGAGCTAATATTAATGAAATCTGTCAGTCTATAGTTAATCCTGAGACAATGTATATTTCTAAATTGACGAGAAAACTATTTAGAAAAGACAATATTAATGATCCCGAATCTGAATGGATAAACTTATCGACTAGCCTTCCGCAATTCAATTTAACTATAGCTGATTTAGAGGCGCATCCTTATGATGAGAATATTCTTTATATGGCGTTTTTTAGAGAGGTTTATAAAAGTGCAGATAAAGGAGACTCATGGGAATTAATGACAGATGAGAATTTCCCAGATGTAGTTATAAATAGTATTGTGTATGACAAAAATTCTGATGAGGGATTGTACATTGGTACCGAACTGGGAGTTTTCTTCAAGGATGCTACTATGACGGAGTGGGTTCCGTTTTCTGGAGGGAATTTACCTCCGGCTGTAAATGTTAATGAACTGGAAATATATTACGGAGAAGATATAGAATCAAGTAGAATAAGAGGAGCTACCTATGGAAGAGGATTATGGGAGTCTGATTTATATGACTCAGAGACATATTACTTCCCAGCCAAAGCATCTATTATTCCACAGAATGAATCAGGTGAGATTTATGGAGAAACTACTATGGATGTAAAGTTCTATAAAAACCTAAACTATGTCTCTGCAGAGACGCTAACTATAGATGAAATTATAGTGACTAATGCCTCTATAACAGATTTAACCGGAGGCCCTGTGAATTATGAATTAACCATTACGCCTTTGGTTTTCGGAGAGGTTACGGTTTATATTCCTAATGATGTGGCTACTGATGAATTAGGAACCCTTACAGAAGAGAGTTACGTGCTTTCTATAGCTTATAATGAAAGTCCAGAACCACTGGGTATATATGGCCCTGGAGGTGTTGGTAATCAGGATGAACTTTCTTATTGGTTTATGGCTAATGAAGGCTTATATAATGAAGAGGGTGATACTAGTATTGCTGATGGAGATTTAGTGGGGTATTGGGAAGATGTGAGTGGAAATGGAGCTATAGCAACGCAGGACTTAGATGCGCACAAACCATTTTACGTTGAAAACTCTGATTTATTTAATGGTCAACCGGCATTTTTACTCACTGGAGACAGTGCATTTTTACGCACGGATGAAGTAAGAGTAAAAGAAAACCTGACTGCGTTTTTAGTAGCTAGTGCTGAGAATAACCCTGACGGTTATACGCTATGGAACGAATACGGCTGGTTGGCTTCTGCTAGAGAGGCTAATGGATTCATAGTACATCCTTGGAAAGATGGATTTAATACTACAGGTATTATTTACGATAACATGAATAATGAAACATTAGGGCTAAACACAACATTCGTTCCCGGTATAAATACGGCTACTATTCACGGAATGCAGTATCATAATAATTTTGCCAATAAATTCTTAGATAGTTATGTGAACGGGAATGTAGATAGAAGATTTGTAAATGAGGTGATTAGGGATTCAGAGGATGTGGTAGAAGTTAACTTCGGAAGAGATTTTGGTAATAGATATGGAGCAGGTTTGATAGCTGAGCAGATTATGTATTCTGAGCGTTTATATGATACCCATACGATACTTGTGAGAAATTATCTGTCTAGTAAGTACGGTGCTCCTGCAGATGGATTAGAGAGATATACGCAAGATGAATTATATAATGAAGAGGTAGCAGGTATAGGTCAGGTTACGGAGTATGATAAGCACCTAGATGCGCAGGGAAGAGGAATTATAAGAATGAGTGAGCCTAGTGATATCGATGATGGAGAGTTTCTTTTATGGGGAACAGGAAATGGCGATTTAGAGTGGGCTTGGGGTGATGATGTATTCTTGAGTGGAAGAATAGCTAGAACTTGGGGTTATGAAGAAACGGGTGACGTGGGTTCAGTATTGGTTCAGGTTTATGATGAAACAGGATTTTTAGATAATGGAGTACAGCCAGGAATCGTCTATCTAGCGAACCCTACATTCGTGTTAGGGTTAACTCCTTCTTTCGTGCCATTAACTAATGATGGTGGGGTTTGGTCTGCCAATTTAGACTTTACTGGTGTGGGAGTATTTACTATAGGGGTTCAGCCTGTGGTTAATATAACGGAAGAGAATAAAGCAGATTTCTTAGTTTATCCTAATCCTGCGAGTAATAAAATATCCCTAGACTTCTTAGGTTTAGCTATTGAGGAAGTGGAGATATATGATAATCAAGGGAAAATGGTTGTCTCGCAAAAAACTGAAAAGGGGTTTGCTCAAATAGACATTTCTAACTTATCATCAGGTTTTTATTTGATTAGCGCCCTAGATAGTGAAGGTTCATTATTCAGTGAAAAGCTCGAAGTGATAAAAGAGTAAGACCAGATACTTTGAAATAGCATTAGAAAAAAGGCGCCAAAGGCGCCTTTTTTTATTTAAGCTTCTTTTTATTCTTCAGGTATTACTTTGATTTCTTTAATCGGAAAGTCATTTGGATTGTTTAATAAGTTTTCCAACATACCTTCTAATTGTTCGGAGTTCAGCTGCTTGGCTATAATCTCTTTATTTTTATCTAAAAGATAAATTTGAGGAGTGCTAGTGATATTATACATAGCTCTGAAATTTAAACTATTCAGCGTAGTGGTCCCGTCTATAATTAGCTGTCTGGCATTTTCGCTATTATTTATTTCAGGATTGTCACTGATGTTTATCCAGTCCAGTTCCTTTTCTTCTACGAATTGAGCCCAGTCCTCATTTTCAAGCTCATTATTTACAGCTACTATTTCTAAGCCTTTAGATTTAAACTGCTTATAAACTTCTTGGAGTTTAGGCATTTCTTTTTTACAGTGACCGCATCCAGGTTCCCATATAGCTATGACTAAATATTCTGCTTCTATGTCATGCATGTTTATCCATTCTTCTCCAGTAACGTCTGGAAGAATAATATTAGGAGCCACTTCACCACACAGGGTTTTAGATTTCTTATCCGATCCTTCTATGATTTTAGCTAATTTTTCTTCGTCTAACCAATCTGCTTTTCCTGTTTTATAATACTTGTTTACTATAGCCACAAAAGCCCTATCCATGCACATAATCTTACTCGTTTCTGTGAGATAAGTCAGCTGGTGAAGAGTATACTTGTACATGTCATAATTAGCCGCTACTTTTTCTAGTAATTTCCCTCCTTCGGCTACTATGGTATCAGGTATTTGAGGTAAAACAGTACTCAAATATTTTTCCAGTACTCTATGAAAAGCTTGCTCTCTCACTAGTCTAGGGTCTGTGAGATCTACATTATCCCAGTAATGGTTTCTGTAATATTTATATCTCCATTGACGTTCGTCTTCTGCTGTTTTAGGAGCGTCTGGAACTGTTATATCCATAGACATATTAATCATCTTACCTACGAGGATCTCCTTGTTTTCTCCGATAATTCTCTTTTGATAGTTGATTACATCTTCCGTCAGCTTGCCTATTTCTTCTCTAGCATTCTTCACTTCTTTTTCATTAGATAGAGAGTCCTTAGCTGTAATGTCCCAGGGACCTCTTTCAGTATTTTTCTGACCTAAAAACCTTTTGTAATCATAAAAAATTTGGTTGTTTTTAGACTCTATTACATTCATATTGAAGTCTAAATTCTCTTGGTCTGACTCGAAAAGCAAATTTTCGCTATCAAGCAGAACCTCTAATAATTTAGGGCCAGGAGTTACTATAGCATATTTACCGCCTAACTCATAAGGTTTTCCTTCGAAGGTGAAATAGCCATCAGACTTGACTACGGCAGTGTCATTGTAGAATAAACTTTTACCAAGGTACTGAGCCAGGTAAACCGAGTCATTTTCATTTAACCCGTTAATTTTCCCTTTAATAGTATGATTCTGTGCCTGTATTCCCATGCTGCAGAGTACTAGAATAGCCAATAAATATTTTTTCATTTTATAAAATCTGTCTATTAGACAAGTTGAGTTTGAAATTAGTTGTTTTGCTTAACCTTGTTTAACAATCCTAATGCCAAATGTAAAATCTTCCTGCGAATTCCAATCACAAAAATTTTTATTAATAAGGTTTTAGGTTTATTTGCGTTGCAACGCACAAATAATATTCAAAATTATCTATTACCAGTACATTTACATTAAAATTAAAATCAATGGAAAAATATTTCTCTGAATCTGAACTCATCTTAAGGCCAGATAAATCGGTTTATCATTTAGGTGTTAAAGGAGAGGATTTAGCAGATGATATTATTATAGTGGGTGATCCAGATAGAGTCGCAGTGATTACTTCCAGATTTGATTCCGTTCGTTTTTCCACTGCTTCTAGAGAGTTTTGTATTCAAACAGGAAGATATAATTCCAAAGAGATTTCTGTGGTAAGTACAGGTATAGGCGTGGATAATATAGATATTGTAATAAATGAATTGGATGCTGCGGTCAATATAAATCCAACTACTCGTATGGTTAATAAAGTGTTAAGGAAGTTGAATTTTCTTAGGTTGGGTACCTCTGGAGCGCTAGATCCTAAAATTAAGTTACATGATATAGTTTGCTCCGCAGCTGCTATAGGAATGGATGGTGTTCCTCATTTTTATGATTTTGAGTTTTCTCAAGATGAATTAGACATGGCTGATCGTTTTTCGCAGGATTGCGGATGGCCTGAGAAAGTAGCTTCACCATACGCAGTGATGGCTTCTAAACACCTTCTTGATAAATTTGAAGGAGTTTATAATCATAAAGGGATCACCATAACAGCCAATGGTTTTTATGGCCCACAAAACAGAGAGCTGAGAGGGCGGTTAAGGAACCCCGAAATAGAAGAGAGCTACAGGTCTTTTTCTTCTCATGGAATGAGTGTTACCAACTTCGAAATGGAGACATCAGGCATCTATGCATTGTCTAAAATGCTTGGGCACTCTCATTTAACACTGTGTGTCATACTAGCAAATAGAATAAATAAGGAGTTTAGTTTAAATCCTGAAGAAGCAGTTAATTCGCTGATAGATAGAGCTCTTAATAGTTTGAGCAGTTAGCTGTTAAGAAGTAAAAACTACAGGTAATTCCATAGGAAGATTCGCATATACATTTGGAGTCAACCTTTCTCTACTTGTAAAATATGATCACAAATCAGATAGATGCACTGATATCTTTAATTGAAGACCCTGATGAAATAATATTCTCTCAGGTGAAATCTGAAATTAAAAATTATGGTGCTGATGTAATTCCTAAGCTCGAAAAGGAGAGGGAGACTTCCAGCTTCGGGCCTTTGTACATAGATAGAATAGACCAGCTTATTCAGTCTATTCAATTAGAATCGATTTCTGTAAAAATGAAGGAGTGGCATGCCTCAGAAGAAAAAGACCTTCTGGAAGGCGCTCTTTTAATTAATCAGTTTCAGTATCCTTCTTATAATCCTGACCTCATTAGAAAAGAGATTACTAGAATTAGACAAGATGTCTGGCTAGAGTTAAATGATAATCTTACAGGTTTTGAGAAGGTGAGAATCATGAATCACATTCTTTTTAATGTGCATGGTTTTAGCGGAAATAAATCAAATTACACTTCTCCTAATAATTCGTTTTTAGGTGATGTGTTAAGTAGTAAAAAAGGAAGTCCTCTTTCACTTGCCATTCTATATCAGGTGCTAGCCAATAGTTTAGATATTCCTATTTACGGAGTTAATCTACCAAACCACTTTATACTATGCTATATGGATGAGCATGGAATAGCTTCTATGCTAGACGAGACGGTGGCAGAGAATGGCATCTTATTTTACATAAACCCTTTCTCAGATGGAACTGTAATCCATAAAAATGAAATAGATGAATTCTTATTTCATTTGAATCTACCCGAAAAGGTTAAGTTCTATAAACCATGTGATAACAGTGATATCATAAACCGTCTGATAAACAACCTCATTTTTGGTTTCCAAGAAAAAGGAGACGAACTTAAAGTAGAAGGTTTGAGAGAATTGCAGAATGTTTTTGCAAGGATTAAGACGAATAGCTAAGAAAATATTTTCTTGATGGTGGCTAGAATAATCGAAATGTCATAACCGAAGCTTCTTTTTTCTAGATACACTAAATTCAGTTTTATTTTTTCAGGAAGAATTTCAGTAATGTATGTATGTTCAGGGTCTATCGTGTTTTTCAGTAATTCACTTTCCTGAGAATAATTAAGAGAGTCTAGCCCTGTTAATCCAGGTTTTATGGATATTATTTTTTTTTCTTCTGCGGTGTACAGTTCTACGTATTTTCTGACTTCAGGTCTTGGGCCTACGAAGCTCATTTGGCCGAAAAAAATATTTAATAGTTGAGGCAGCTCGTCTAGCTTATACTTTCTAAGAACACTTCCTATACCACTAATTCTTGGGTCTTTGTCTAAGGTTATCTGGAGCCCTTTTGAGTTTGTTCTCATAGTTCTAAATTTTATTAATTTAAAAGCATGACCTCCTTTTCCTATTCTTTTTTGGAAGTAAAAAACGGGAAAACCGGAATTTAGAATAATGGCTAAACTTAATAGAAGTAATAGAGGGCTTAGACAAAACATTCCTAATGCACTCATAATTATATCAAAACTACGCTTCGTCATCTGTAATATCTTTAATCACTTGTTTAACAGTCTGTACGATATAGCCTAGTTGTTCATTCGTGAGGTCATAAAACACAGGTAAAGAAATTTCGGTGGAGTAGGAGTTAACGGCATTTGGGTAATCAGCTATTTGATATCCTTTCTCTTTATAGAAAGTAAAGAAGGGCAGTGGCATAAAGTGAACATTTGTACTAATCCCTTTATCTCTTAATTCGTTTATCACTAAATCTCTTTGAGAGTCTGTAAAGCCATCTATTCTTAGTTGGAATAAATGGTATGAAGTTTCTTTAGTCTTTGTAACCATTGGAGGCGCTATGTACCAGGACTCTTCCTTAAAACCATCGTGATATGAATTACAGATGCTTTTTCTTTTCACTAATGTCTCAGATTCATATCTATCCAGTTCTACTTGGCCTATAGCTCCCTGAAGATCGGTCATATTACATTTATATCCTGCATGAATAATGTCATATTTCCAGCTCCCAGAATTCGTTTTGGATAAGGCATCTTTTGTTTGTCCATGCAGAGAATAAATATTGAGATCCTTATAAAGTTCTTCACTATCGAAGTTTTCGGGAAGGTTGAAGCCCAAAGCACCGCCTTCTGCTGTTGTAAGATTTTTTACCGCATGAAAGCTAAAACAGCTCACATCGGAGTAAATAGCCGCTGGTCTTCCATTTATAGTAGCTCCTAAGCTATGTGCTGCGTCAGAGAAAAGTAGAATCCTGTTCAGTTTCTTCTCGTTATCATTTTTCGGAATAAATAGTGGAGATTTTCTAAGGATTATGTCTTTTATAGCCTCATAGTCACAGGGGAATCCACCTATGTCTACAGGCATTATTACTTTGGTTTTTGAGGTGATTTTCCTTTCTAAATCTTCTAAATCAAGATTAAATTTTCCTTTCTCCGAATCTACCAGAATAGGAGTGGCTCCTAGGTGAAATATGATGTTGGCGGATGCAGCATAAGTGTAGGCAGGAACGAGCACTTCATCACCCTCTGAAATTCCGTACCACCTTAAAAAAAGTTCTGCGGCATTCGTCCATGAGTTCAGGCAGATAACCCTAGAAACTTGAATGTATTCCGCTATATTTTTTTCGAATTTTTTGGTTGCTGGACCAGTCGTTATCCATCCAGATTCAAGCACGTTTGTTACCGCTTCTATGGTCAGGTTATCTATTCGAGGTGGGGAAAATGGAATCATTATTAAGAATGTGGTTTTAAAAAGGTAAAATTAAGCATTCAATTTCGAGCGGATTCAAATTTACCTTTGTATAAACAGTTTTATCATGTGGCAAGAAATCGATAACAAGTTAGTGCGTCAGTTTAAGTTCAAAGATTTTCAGGAAGCATTTACTTTTATGACAAGGGTAGCTTTCATTTCTGAGAAGTCTAATCATCACCCAGAATGGCATAACGTCTATAATGTAGTAACCATAGAATTATGTACACACGAGTCTGGGAATAGCATTACAGAAAAGGATAGGGTGTTAGCAGGAGAGATAAATGGAATACTTGGAGAGGATTCAGAGCTTTTCTAAATAAAAAAACCGCCTTAGCGAAGCTAAGACGGTTTGCACAATCTTTTAAGATTGAAGAAAGCCTATTGAGCTTCCTCTTCTTCCTTTGGTTGTACTTTTGCCTTTATCTTTAATTTTGTATCTCTAGGCTCAGTGTTAGCAGTTAAAGTAACTACTTGAGTAATGTCTTTTCCAGCTTGAGAGGGCTTGGGCTTGAATGTAACCTCTATTTCTCCTGATTCACCTGGCATAATAGGATCTTCTGGTTTCTTAGGGACAGTGCAAGAACAACTTCCTTTTGCTTTTTCGATAACCAATGGGTTATCTCCAGTATTAGTAATTACGAAAGTGAATGGATTTTGACTTCCATTTTCTACTTCACCAAAATCATGCATTTCTTCATTAACGGTATACGAAGTTACAGGGCCTGTGTATTCAGGAGTAGCATCTTTTCCTCTTTTGTCTTCTTTTTTAGCCTTAACTTTTTTAGCGTCAGCTCCAGCAATTTCAGTGCTATCCTCTACTTTTCTAAATTCACCAGTACTTTCCTCACCACATGAAGTAAGAGTAGTTCCTCCAATGAATGCTGCAGCTACAGCGAATATAACAACTTTGAATTTTTCACTCATAATTTAAATTTTCTTTATCGATTAATGGGTACAAATTTAATTAAATAAATCACTTACTTGAAATCTTTAAACGCTAGATTTAATCCTTCATAACTGCCGTCTTCCAATGCTTTTATTCCAGCCTGTAATGTTTCGTTTAAATCATTAATTACTTCATAAAAAGCACTGCTTCCATAGAGGCTCCTGGCTATTAAAGCTTTCATTCTAATTTCTAATACTCGTTTTGAGGTGTTGAAACCTTCTTTGTCATAGGCTACTTCCTCTGCTTCACCATCTTTTATTAATTCATCCATTAAATCACCGGTGATGGTAAATTTCCTTTTAAAATCGTTTAGAGATTTGTAACTCTTGTCTAGCTTACTTCTGTTAGCATCCATATAGTTCAAAACAAAAGTATTTATAATACCACTTCTAACTAATTTCCCGAAGTACTCAGAAGTCTCTGTAGTATCTAAAGCTACAAAAATGTCGGGTAAAATACCCCCACCTCCATAAACAGTTCTTTTAGTGCTGGTGAAGTATTTAAGTGAATCAGGTAAGTCCAAGCTATCCAAGCTAAACATTTCTCCACTCTCATACCTTTCTCGTTTTTCTTTTCTGTATGCCTCTATGCCATCATCATAAGACTTTTGAATACATCTTCCAGAAGGAGTGTAGTACTTTTGCATTGTTAACCTTATCTCAGAACCATCAGGTAGAGCTATTGGCCTTTGAACTAGACCTTTTCCGAAAGACCTTCTTCCCACGATCATTCCTCTATCCCAATCTTGTATAGCTCCCGATACTATTTCACTCGCAGAAGCTGAGCTTTCGTCTATCAGAACTACGAGTCTTCCTTTTTCAAACACACCTTTATTTTTAGCATATCTATTATCTCTTGTGAATGCTCTCCCTTCCGTATAAACTATTAATTTATCGTCTGAAAGAAACTCATCTGCCATCCAGATGGCAGTATTTAAATATCCACCTCCATTTCCTTGAAGATCTAAAATTAAATCTTCCATTCCATCTTTTTTAAGTTGGACTAAAGCGATGGTCATTTCTTCTTCAGTATTAGCGCTAAATCGGTTCACCTTGATGTAGCCTGTTTTAGAAGCTACCATATAAGAGGCATCTACAGAATGAATTGGAATTTTATCTCTCGTAATGATGAAATCTAATAATTCTTTAGATTTACCTCTTTTAACTCCCACATTAACTACAGTTCCCTTGGGACCTTTCAACTTTTTTACTACATCAGAGTTTTGAATATTAATTCCAGCCACTAACTCTCCATCCACAGTAATTATTTTATCATTAGCCATGAGCCCAATCTTTTCAGATGGCCCACCAGAAATAGTTTGTACTACGAATATGGTGTCTTTTAATACATTGAATTGAATTCCTATTCCATCAAAATTTCCTTTTAGTGGTTCACTTGCTTTCTTTACCTCATCAGCAGGGATATAACTAGTGTGAGGATCTAGCTCTTCTAGCATCTTGATTATCGCTATCTCTACCAGTTCTTCCGCGTCTACACTATCTACGTAAAGGTTGTTTACATAGTATAGAAGCTTGTTGAATTTTTCGGTAGTAGTTTTTTCATTTAACTCTTGAGAATACCCAATCCCGAAAATGAAGAGAAGAGATAAAGTACCGACTATTTTTTTCATTGTATATGTTTTCTAGTGACTTAAGACTAATGTAATGTTAATGATACTATTTTTGTGCCAAAAAGGTTAACGTATTTGTGTTAAAAGTTGAATTTCACTGAACCATAGGTTCAAACATATGTTAAATCTATCAAGTAATTGGAGATCTAAAATCTTCATTTAAATATTCGATTGTTTACAGATTGATCGGTCAGCTATCATTGTTTTCGTGTCATTATGAATGAAATCTGTTATCACCTTTTTTTTCTATTACTTTCTAAGTCTTATTTCGTCTTGCAATGTTCAATAACTGACTAATATACTCAGGAGTAACCTCTTAGTGTGGGAGTTATAAGACTACTCAACAGAGGGTTTAGGGCAAGTGCACAAAGGCGTTGTTTAATGCTCTGGTAGATTACCTTACAAGCCTTAATTTCTGAACACTTAGCTTGGTCTTTAAATTCCCAAAGAGAACGGTAACTTCAGTCCCGTCTTTCTCTATGACA
>Ga0209302_10000666_pt1 | contig 19754 bp, 16 predicted proteins | sample ArcOceMetagenome_2_FD_187445 | JGI IMG/M metagenome (GOLD analysis project Ga0209302, IMG submission 187445) | Marine eukaryotic phytoplankton communities from Arctic Ocean - Arctic Ocean ARC135M Metagenome (SPAdes) (version 2) | ecosystem: Environmental > Aquatic > Marine > Oceanic | place... | reverse complement strand
ATATATAAGTAGAATTCCTATGAGGAAAAAAGAGAGCCATGAAATGAAAATAAAGAGTATAGTTTTTCTGAATAAATAGCCTATAAACCCCAAAAATAAAAGTATACAGAAAAATATTACGATCCCAAAATTCCAGAAATCTGTATAATACTGACAACAAATACCTGCAATAAGAAATAGTAAAAAGTGAAAAGGAAGATATCCTAGCAACTTTTTCATAGCACCCTAAAGTTACTAAAAAAATTGATATAGAAATCTTACTTTTTTAAATTTGAGACTATAGAAGTAGCAGTTTTCTCAGAAGCTCCATTTCCTCCTAGTTTTTGTTCTAATAGATAATAGGCTTCAAAAAGTGCTGTTCTATGATTAGCATCTAAAATCTTATGTAATTCTCTTTTGAGGTTCTTCTTAGTAAAGTCATTTTGAATTAATTCTTTCACCACCTCTTTATCCATAATTAAGTTTACTAAAGAAATAAAGCGAAGCGTTATAATTCTCTTGGCTATTTGATAAGAAATCATACTTCCCTTGTAACAAACAACTTGAGGCACTTTAAATAATGCAGCCTCTAGCGTAGCTGTTCCAGAAGTAACTAATGCTGCATAAGAGATACTAAGTAAGTCATAGGTTTTATTGTCTACAAAAGAAATATTTTTAGAACCAATAATTGTTGTGTAGAAATCTAAACGCTGACTTGGAGCTCCAGCAATAACAAATTCATAGTCCGAGAAGTCATCTATTAAAGATAACATAACGGATAACATTTTAGATATTTCTTGTTTTCTACTCCCTGGCAAAAGGGCTATAATTGGTTTATCTGATAAGTTGTGCTGTTTTCTAAAGATAGTTTCATCTACTTGTTTTATATCTGCAATAGCATCTATTAAGGGATGTCCTACAAATGTAACTTGATAATCGTGTTTTTTATAGAATTCTTTTTCAAAAGGAAGAATCACATACATCTGATCTACAACTCTTTTAATTTTTTCTACTCTGTTGGCTCTAGAGGCCCAAACTTGAGGAGAAATATAATAATGAGTACTGTATCCTAGCGGTTTAGCCCACGAAGCAATACGTAGATTAAACCCAGAATTGTCTATAAAAATAAGAACATCTGGATGAAAATTACTAATGTCTTTTTTACAAAAAGAAATCATTCCAAGAATCTTCCTAAGATTCATAAATACCTCTACAAATCCCATAAAGGCTCTTTCTTTATAGTGTTTTACAAGAGTTCCACCAACCATACTCATTAAATCTCCACCCCAAAACCTTATTTCTGCTTTGTTGTCTTGTTTTAACAAAGCTTTCATTAGGTTAGAACCATGTAAATCTCCAGAAGCCTCTCCTGCAATGATGTAATATTTCATAAAAATGAAAAAGTTAGGTCGAGCGGAGTCGATACCTAAATAAAAAACGTCTCGACTCCACTCGAGATGATAAACATTTACAAGCTATAAAAACTTTAAGACAAAGGTAACTAAAGCTGTTAAAATAGAAGCCATTAATACACCTCTGGCTCTGTAATCTTGTTTTTTCTTTATAAAAATAAAAAATACAAAGAGGTTTGGTAACGCTGCTAATGAAAGTACTTGAGCATATAAATTACCTTTTTGTATCATTAGAATTGTTTCTTCAAAACCATATTTAGAAAAGTATTGTAAGTATAAAAAAACGCCGCAAGCAGTAGCTAGAATAGAAATCACAAAACCAATAGAAATTTCTTTTTTTACAGTTCCCATGAATTTAGCTTTTGAATCATGTGATGAGCAGTTAAATCAAATTGAACTGGCACAATAGAAACAAATCCATTTTCTAGTGCCCAAATATCTGTATCTTCTCCTTTGTCTTTATTAACAAACTCTCCAGATAACCAATAATATTCTTTTCCAAACGGACTCTTGCGCTTATCAAAGTCTTCTCGCCAATAGCCATTTGCTTGTCTACAAATTTTTATTCCTTTAATGTTCTCTTCTTTTAATCTTGGAATATTTACATTTAAGACGGTTGCTTCTGGAATACCATTTTTTAGAGCACTTAGTGTAATTCTCTTCACAAACTCTATTCCTTGTTTAAAATCTGCTTGATAGTTAAAATCTAGCAGTGAAAACCCAATGGCTGGAACTCCTTCAATTCCTGCTTCAACTGCGGCACTCATGGTTCCGGAGTAGATAACATTAATAGATGAATTAGCTCCATGATTAATTCCAGAAACGCATAAATCTGGTTTGCGGTTCAGAATTTCATTTATGGCCATCTTTACACAATCTGCAGGAGTACCAGAGCAACTGTATTCAATTTGCGGTCCATCATCTATGGTTATTGGGTTGCAATGCAACACATTATCTACGGTAATTGCATGCCCCATTCCGCTTTGTGGTCTGTCTGGAGCAACTACAACAACATCTCCTATTTTATTCATAATTTGAATTAATGCTCTAATACCAGGAGCAGTAATACCATCATCATTTGTTACTAAAATTAAAGGTTTCTTTTTTGCCATTTTTTGTAAGATTTCACACAAATGTAAGGCAATTTACACGAATATTTTTTAACATTTTGTAAAGAAGGTCTCATCAGTTTTTTAAGTAATATTGTAGTGTTAGTATCATTTATTAGTTACCAATGAATTATAAAGATGAAATTCACTAGATGTTAATTTAAATTTTACCAATAAAAAAACGAACAAACAGCATCTAGAAAATCAAGACTATCTATCTCAATTATTTGACATCATTTTAGTACATTAGCTAGGCATCATTTTAGAAATTATAGAACCATCAAATATTTATGAAAACCAAACTTCTTATCTCCTTTTTATCCTTTTTTTTATTAGTAAGTAGTATCAGTTTTGCAAACCCAACAGACAACAAAAATCCAGATCCAGAAAAAGACAAGGTTTTAATTTCTGTACTTAATTACATGCTTACTCGTGGCCATTATGTTCAAAAAGAACTAAATGATGAGTTTTCTGAGATGGTTTTCAATAATTTTATTGATGGATTAGACCCATCTAAAAGATATTTTACAAAAAATGATCTTAAAGAATTCTCTAAATATAAATTTCAAATAGACAATCAATTAAAAGAATCTGATATTGCATTTTACAGCTTAGTATATGGTAGGTTTTTAGATAAAATTAAAAATGCAAAAAATTACTATGGTGCTATCTTAAAGAAACCTTTTAACTATAAGAAAGATGAAATTATTGATCTGGACTACAAAAAAATAGCATACGCTAGCTCAGAAAAAGAACTCTTAAATTTCTGGAGAAAACAACTAAAATTACAAACCATAGATAGAATTCAAGAGCAAGAAAACTTAGATGAAGAGAAGTTTAAGAAAGACAAATCATACAAGAAAAGATCTTTTTCTGTTCTAGAAAAAAAAGCAAGAGCAGAAGTAATGACCTCTATGGAAAATTTATATATCCGTATAGATGAACTAGAGCACAGAGATTGGTTTTCAACTTTTTTAAACAGTATTGTTGCAGCCTTTGGGCCTCATACCACCTATATGCCTCCAAATATCAAAGAAAGTTTTGATCAGGATATGTCTGGAAAACTAGAAGGAATTGGTGCTCGTTTACAAAAGAAAGGTATTTATACCCACATCGTTGAATTGGTTTCTGGCGGACCGGCTTGGAAACAAGGTGAACTAGAAGGGGGTGATATTATTCTTAAAGTAGCTCAAGAAAACGAAGAACCTATAGATATTGTAGGAATGCGCTTAGACGATGCTATTAAATTTATAAAAGGCCCTAAGGATACGAAAGTTTTGCTAACTGTTAAGAAAAAAATTGATGGCACCACCCAAGTCATTACAATTACAAGAGATATTGTTCAATTAGACGAAACTTTTGTAAAATCATCTGTTGTAGAAAAAGATGGAAAAAAATATGGAGTCATAGATTTACCAAAATTCTACATAAGTTTTGATGATAGAAACTTTAGAGACTCGGCTAAAGACATGGAAAAAGAAATTGAACGCCTTAAAGAAGAAAATGTTGAGGGCTTATTAATTGATTTAAGAAATAATGGAGGAGGTTCTTTAGATACAGCCATAAAAATTGCTGGTTTATTTGTAGATAAAGGTCCTGTTGTTCAAATAAAATACAGAAATGAAGCTCCTGTTGTTAGAGAAGATATAAATCCTAAAATTCAATGGACTGGTTCTTTGGTTCTATTGGTAAATGAATTGTCTGCATCTGCTTCAGAAATATTTGCAGCAGCAATGCAAGATTATAATAGAGCGGTAATTTTAGGAGGAAATCAAACTTACGGAAAAGGAACCGTTCAAAATATTTTACCCATCAACAAGTTTTATCCAAATTATGATCAAGATTTAGGGTACTTAAAAATGACTATTCAAAAATTCTACAGAATTAACGGAGGTTCTACACAAGTTGAGGGTGTTTATTCAGACATTGCCATGCCAACTCGTTTTAGTTATATGAAGTATGGAGAACGAGATTTAGAAGGTGCTTTACCTTGGGATAAAGTACCCCAGGCTTCCTATACTCAAGTGAACTCTTACAGTAATTTCTCTGACGTTGTTACAACTAGTATTGAAAGAATAAATAAAGATCCTAAATTTCAATTAATTGATGAATATGCCAAATGGTTAAAAAAAGAACAAGATGACTCCTCTTATTCTTTAAACTATAAACAGTATCAAAAAGAATTAAAACTACGAGAAGAATTTGCGAAAAAATTTAAATCAGTTTTTAAATATCAATCTGGTTTGGCTTTTAATTCTCCTAGCTATGAGATACCTCTTTTTAAAGAAAATATAGATTTAAAGGAAAAAAGAAATGCTTGGCATAAAAATCTGTCAAAAGATCTGTATATTTCAGAAGCATTAAATGTCTTGAGTCAATTAAAATTGGCAAGCAAACAGGAGATTGTAAAAAACTAACTCATATAAAAATTTAAAATTCTAAAGACCTGATATGTTTGCACAAGCTATCAGGTTTTTTACATTTGTAAAGATGTTAAACCAATCTAAATCTCTTTCTCAACTAGCCGTTCAAAAATTTAAGCAGAACAGGATTGGCTTATGTAGTTTTTGGTTTGTCGTTTTTTGTGGATTTATTGCTGTGTTTGGTTACCTTATTGCACCAGACAATAGTAAAAATGCAAATCAAATGCATGTAGAAATTCATTCAAAAAAACCAGGTTTCACTGTAGAAATGTTAACCATTCCATTAAAGGAAAAAAGATCACAATCTTTTTTTAATAAACTTTTTATGGGAAGTACACAGATCAATACAGAAATTCCCATTCAATCCTATAGCATTCTTAAAGAAGAGTTAGAATACATTGGTTATGGTGATGGATTACCAAAAACAATCAGCTTAGCAGTCCTAAATAATACACCAGAAAAATATATTACAAAAAAGACTTTTTATTTTGGAACCGACAAATACGGAAGAGATTTATTAAGCAGATTGTTAATAGGAACTAGAATTTCATTTTTTATAGGCTTTATTGCTGTTTTTATATCCTTATTCATAGGTATTGGTATTGGTGCAATTGCTGGATATTACGGTGGTAAAATAGATGCATTAATAATGTGGGTAATTAACATCACTTGGTCTATTCCTACATTATTATTGGTAATTGCAATTACCTTAGCTTTAGGAAAAGGGTATTGGCAAGTATTTATTGCTGTTGGTTTAACCATGTGGGTAGAAGTTGCCAGAGTTGTAAGAGGGCAGGTTTTAACCACCAAGCAACAACAATATGTAGAGGCAGCTAAAGCTTTAGGTTATTCTAACTTTAGAATAATTTTTAGACATATTTTACCCAATATATTAGCTCCAATTATTGTAATTTCTGCAGCCAATTTTGCAGCAGCTATTCTTATAGAAAGTGGCTTGAGTTTCTTAGGGATTGGAGCACAACCTCCTACCCCATCTTGGGGTGCTATTATTAAAAATCATTACAATTATATTATTTTAGGAAAACCTTACCTTGCAGTTATTCCTGGATTGGCAATTATGAGTTTAGTAATGGCCTTTATGCTAATAGGTAATGCCTTACGAGATGCCTTAGATGTTAAAAATTAGAATACTTTCTGTTTTCTTTACTCATTTTTTCAATAACCACAAAGACCAAATTATTAATAAAAAATAGAGGGGTTGAAAAATTTAAAGATCAAATAGAAATAGTGGAATTAAAAGGATTTATTCTCTTATCAATTTTATCAAAAATATCAGAGAATTAGCTATAATAAAATAGACTACACATTTATGGAAAATTAATACTTTTACTGACTAGTATGTATTTATAATGCAAAATGATAGTTTATGTCATTTTTCACATAACTCCCAACAACTTTCCTTTCTTTTAGTTTATCGAGCATATTATAGACATTAAGAATACCTGAAATGGAATCTACTTTGTGCAAGATTTCTAAACTTGTTAAGTGCTCCTTTTCAAGAGCTGACAATAAAGACGTTTGTATAGGGGTAAGTACTTGTTTTTTCATAATTACTCTTTAATAGCAAGTTAAAGATAAGATAATTTTTATTAATGTGGATAGAAGTAGTGATTTTGTCCTTAAAATTTAGAAGTTATTTAATAGACTTACGGCTAATCTTTCATGTTTTATAAACTAATACTTCAATTAAATAAAAATATTATTACTGTTTAAATAAAAAAACTCCTCATCGCTGAGGAGTTCAATTCAAATAAAAAAAACAAACAAAAATTTATAAGTGTACTATCTTAATATTAGTTTTTTATTAATAGTATAATCACCTGATCTAAATTTTAGTATATAAACTCCGGCTGTTAAAGAAGATACATCTAGATTTTTAGTATAAAAACCAGAGTCACTTTTTAAAATTGTTTTATAAACTTGCTGCCCAGTTATAGTATAAATTAAAACTTCATTTTTATCAGCAGTTAATTTAGAAACATCATATATCAAATTTATTTTTTTATCAATTGATGGATTTGGATATACACCAAAAGAAATACCTTCATGAACATCTTTAATTCCTAGAGTGCTTGTAACGTCTTCATAATTAAATGACAAATCTCCTGAACTACTTCCTGAAAAATCGGTAAAATATAATCTGTATATGGTTCCACCTCCATATTTTACATAAAAAGATTTTTGAGAATCTACACTAAAACTTCCTCCTGTAAAAGATTTCCAGTCATATCCAATAGTATTAATATCTGTAGAATAGGTTAATGTTGGATTTTCAGGTATTCCGTTAGGTTCATCATTTTCAGCTATCTCAACCATGTCATTGTGAAGAACTCCAGTGACTAAGTACATCGTATTATTTGGAGGTAACGCTGTGTAATATTTTGTGAATTTTAAATCCCAATCAGAAGTAGCGGGCTCTGCAACAACTTCAGTAGAATTTTGTAATGAATAATAATTATAAAGATTGTTTGAATTATTAGTATTGGCAATAGTCACTGTTTGATCTTCCGTCCAAACTGAGCCGTCCCAAGTACTATATTTGAAAGTATATCCTGCATAAAAATCTTCATTTATAAATTTCCTGTAAGTACCATCTGCATATTTTAATATAAAAATAACTGTACCCTCTACATGATGGGATGTAGAGTTGTATTCTCCCCATCCATAGGTAGCTGATCCTTGATCAAAAGCTCCATTATTCCAATCAATATCACTGTTGTATAATTGTGTCCATGAAGCCTCATCAGAAACATTTATTGATGTCCAGTCTGAAGGAGTATTTGAAGCCTCAAATACACTTATCCCAATATGTCCGTTAACTCTCAAGGCAAAATCATATGCACTCGTTCTTAACATGGCAATATCCCAAGAGTTTGCAGCAAAAGATACTTCTGCTTCTGTGTCTAATTTATAAAAGACTTGATTAGAATAGCTTGAACCCATACTGGTGTTTACGGTTATTTCTTGAGCTTGTAAAAAAGATATGCCTATAAACATGGCAAATAAAAAATGTAATTTTGTTTTCATTATTGTAGTATTTAAAGATTAAAAAATAGTTATTGTAATAGTTTATATTCAAATTCTGGATAGCCTCTAACACCATCATTATTAGTAAGAGCTAAAAATTTAAGTTTGTAATTGTTTCCGTTTGGATCTCTAATAATATAACACCGATCATCATAAGATGTTCCTTCAAAAACACTTCTCCAGGTGCTTCCTATGGTGGTTATATCTCTAGAGAAATTTGATTCTATAATATTGTTTAATTTGAAATTATCGTACTCAAAATCTGAGATATCTACTCTATATACTAAAGCATTACCGTTTCTATTATGAATAGAGAAATCGGAAAACCCATAACTTCCTGCACCATTTAATACATTTGTAAAAACAGTAAAGCACAGATCCCATTTTTCTTTTTGAGGTGCTATATTTTCAATTGTATTGGTATTAAAACTAAAATGATTAAAATTATATGCTGTGTTTTTTGAAATAATTACTTCTTGGTGAGAAGTATCATTTAAATTTGCATATTGTAATATATAATTGTTGTTAGTTCTTAAAATTCTAATTTTTTTCCAACCTCTTTGATCTCCAGCAATTGCAACACTTCCTGTGGTAGGAATATCTGTACCCACTTCATAACCAAGATTTAGAAGATATACTGGGTTTTCATTATTATTTTCTGAGATTTCTGCTATGGCAGTTTCTAAAATATTTCCATTGGGAGCATCTACATAAGCTGCATTTGCAGGATCAAAAGTACCAACAGCTACTTGAGATTGAAGGCTAGAAACATCTGCTTCTGAAATAGCATCTATATTACTTCCTGTAAGAGCTTTGGCAGCCATAAAAATAGACCCATTTATAATGACTCTAAAATTAGTTCCGTTATAAAAACCTAGATCCCAAGAGTCTCTTTTGGCTAACCTTGAACTTTGACTACTTAAATCTACAAACACCTGATTTCCTTCATTTGGACCTCCTACTTCTGGTTTAAAGCTACCTCCTAAAGAAGCTGAAGAATTCATTAAAAAGGTACTATTACCTTGTATGCTTGAATTGTTATAATCTATAGAAATTACTGTAAATTCAATTTGTGTAGTTTCGTCTAATGAGTTGTTTAATTTTTGAAAGACAATTGAATTTTGAATATCTCCGCTAATAATTGGAAGCGTAATATTATTGGCTATTGCTTCAGGCATTGTAGCAAAATCTATCCCATAAACAGCATTTTGAGGAATTATTTGTACAGTTATAGAACCATTTTCATTCGCTATTTCTGAATAAACCATTTCAATATTTTCTTCGCTTTCTATCGTTGTTAAGTTTTTTGATAAACTTTCAAAAGCAACAACAAATGGGTCGCTATCTAAACTTTCATCTTTACTACAAGAATTCAAGAAACTTAGTAAAATAATAGCTATTAAAAAGTAAGCTTTGGGGTATTTAGTTTTCATTATTGTTATAAGTTTAAATTATAGGCTAACTTTAAGAAATAAGACCTTCCATATGCTAATTGTATATTTTGGGGAGCTGCAGTATGAGCACCGCCAGAAAATGCAGTTGTACCTACAGAAGAAATGTTTAATAGATTTCTAACACCCAGAGTAGTTTCTATTTTCCTTTCTAAAAATGATTTTTTTATGGTTGCATCTAGCCAATTAAAAGACGCTGTTGTGCCTTTTTGATATTCTTGATTTCCGGCTGCATTGGTGCGTTCTACAAACTGATGCTGCTTACCAATATGTTTAAAATAAAGAGATATAGAAGTTTTTGAACGAGGTATAGAATAATTTAAACTACTATTTAGTTGAATATTATATAAAAAATCGTCTTTTGAACTAGTACTGCTATCTAATATTTTAGAGATTCCTAATAGCGATGCTCCTAATTGTATCTTTAGATTATGATACTGAAATGTATTTTCTGAAAATACCCCGAATGATTTGTAGAGATCTATATTGTTGTATTGAAAAGCTAATGGACTTTGTTCCACTACAATAAGCTCTATTCTGTCATTTACATTAATATAGGAAGCACTTATTTTACTTTTTGCATAAATGCGCTTATTAGCTAACTCATATTCCTTTTTTAAATGAACAAAAGCAGACATACCTTGTTCTGGATTTAAAGTTGGATTTCCTTGCACATTATGGTTTACATCAACAAAATAGGTATAAAGCTCATCATAGTTAGGAGTTCTATTAGCTGAGCCAATAACAGTTCTTAATTCTACATCGTTTTTAAAAAAATATTTAGAACTTAAAGAAAAAACATACTGATTTTCAAATAAATTAGTAAAAGATACTCTAGCTCCAGGACGAAGTGAAAATCTATTCGATATATTTATTTCTGAGGATGCAAATAGATCATAATTATCTAATCTTTGTTTTGTGATATTTTCATCAGTAGCAATAGTAATAGCTAATGGAGATCCAGCGCCTCTCTCATTTGTTAATTCATATCCTGCCTGAAAATTAAAATTATCTGTTTGTATTAGATTACTAAAAGTACCTCTAGAAAATAATGCTGCTCTAGATAAGTACTCTCCTTTTTGTATGTTTAACTTCTCCTCATTTCTAATACGAAACGTATATGTCTCTATATCTTTTGTTTGTTGTTGGTATGAAACTGAAATATTGTAATTAATATTCTCAGAAAGAAATCCATTTGAATTCAAATGATGGATATAACGATTGTTGGTGTAAATCTCATCTAAAGCTAAAGGGTCTATAGTAGCAGTGGCAGAATTTTCATTTACATCAACGATGTTGTTATACTTATCTATTTGTTCATTAAAATAGTCAAACTTATAGAATAGATTAAAACGCTCTTTTTTAAAGTTGAAAAGAAATTTAGTATTGTATTGATTTTTAGGTAACCAAGCATGGCCACGTAAGCCATCATTTTCGTCATAAATCTCACCCTGTTTGTTGTCCCAAAACCCAGCAAAATAATTTTTAGTAACAGTAATATTTGTGAAGATATTATTTGTAAAATTATGTCCAATTTTTAGAGACTGAATATGCCTCCCTCTTTGAAATAATTCAAACTCGTTGCCAACTGTCTCCTCTTGAACGTAAGCATTTATTTGAGTTGTTTGACTAGATGATTTTTTAGTGATAATGTTAATAACACCAGAAACGGCATTGGCACCATACTGAACGCCCATAGAACCTTCAACAATTTCAATTTGTTGAATATCATCTAAATTTATTAAGGTTAAATCTACATTGTTACCAATTCCTTCTTCGTTAATGACTGGAACATTGTCTATTAATATTTTAAAATATTGAGCATCCAAACCAAATAAACTAACGCCAGACTTGCCTGTAGATGTGTTGGGTGTAATGTTAATATTTAAGACTTGGTTTAAAAGATCTGCTAAATTATTAGCTGCACGTTGTTCAATATCTTTTCTATTAATCACTTTTACTTCGAAAATAGATTTTTTAACAGATTGAGGGTTGTATTGACCTGTAATTACTATTTCATCTAATTTTTCTATATAAGTTGTGTCTTGCTTAACAACTTTAATCTCTTGAGAATGAGATTTAGTAAAAAGAAGTAGGAAATAAAACCCCCAGATAATTTTTTTATTCTCAAAAATTACTCCAACTAAAAAGTTAATTAGATTCATGAAAATGAGAGTAAAAAAAAAGTAGTAATAATTTTTATTTAGAATCATTCTATTCTATATTTGCTGCAAATATATATCTTATTTTAATTCAATCTAAATAAACTTTGTGTTTTATTTACTAAAAATGAAAAAATGAAAAAAATCCTACTTATTGCAATTATCAGTTGCTTTATTAACGCTACACATTCACAAAACAAAAAAAAGAAAGACCAAAACGCTATTAAAAGTATGTGTGGATGTTTTGAAGTAACATTTAATTTTGCTGAAACGTTCAATTATAGTGAAAGCTTAGACTATAAGCCATCTAAATTAAAAATCTCTAAGGGATTAGAATGGGCACAACTTGTTACTGATGATAAAAATAAAATTTCTATTCAGCATTTATTAGTTGTTGGAAAACCTTCTAATCAATTCATTGTTAAGCATTGGAGACAAGATTGGATCTATGAAAATAGAGATTTCTACATGTACAATGGAGATAATCTTTGGGAGTATGAAAATAAAACACCTAACAGTGTTAAGAAGCAATGGACACAAAAAGTATTTCAAGTAGATGATAGCCCAAGATATGAGGGCTCAGGAAGCTGGGTTCATGTAGATGGAAAGAGTTATTGGGAAAATAAAACAGATGCTCCATTACCAAGAAGAGAATACACCAAAAGAAATGACTACAATATTACCTCTAGAGGTAATAGGCACGAAATAACAAGTTATGGTTGGGTACATGATCAAGATAATGATAAAGTCATTAGAGAAAAAGACAAGGAAGATCAAATTATTGCTCAAGAAAAAGGAGTTAACAAATATGTTAGAGTAGATGATGATAAATGTAGAGCGGCTCAAGATTGGTGGAAAGAGAAAAATGACAAATGGGTAATGGTAAGAAAAAAATGGGATGAAGTATATGCCAGAAACAAGACTTTAGAACTTAAAAACAAGGTAGACAACAAAGTTCTTTACAAACATTTGTTCTCTGAAAATTACAGCGAAGAAAAAAAAATACGAGATATAATAGAAGCGTTTGTAATTAAATAGTAAAATTTATGTGGACAAAAAAAAATATTTTAATAGTACTCCTTTGTATTTCACTAAAAAGTTTTGGTCAAAATGAGAATATTTTCTTAGATCGTACTTACTGGAAAACAAATCCTAGTATCAAAAATATAGATCAAAAGATAAGTGAGGGTCATGATATTTCTGCATTAAGTTGGAGCTCTTTTGATGCGGTATCTTATGCTTTATTAGAAAAGGTTGATAACAGAACAATTGAATACTTATTAACCAAACAAGGAAATGGGGTGAATAAATTAACTCATGATGGGAGAAGTTACATTTTTTGGGCAGCTTACAAAGACAATCTAGAAATCATGGAATTATTGTTAAATCTAGGAGCAGATACTAGCATTATAGATAGTCATGGATATTCTTTAATAAATTTTGCAGCAACCACAGGTCAATTAAATACAAAACTATATGATTTCTGTATTAAAAATGGAGCAGATCTGACAAAAGAAAAAAATCATGATGGTGCTAATGCTTTATTACTTGTAACACCGCATATAAAAGATATTTCATTAATCAACTATTTCACTTCAAAAGGAATTAATATGAAGACAACAGATAGCAATGGAAATGGTGTTTTTAATTATGCTGCCAAAGCCGGAAACATCCCATTAATGGATTACTTGTTAAAACAAGGAATCACTTATAAAAAACTAAATAAACAGGGAGAAAATGCTATGATCCTTGCCAGTAGAGGAGTTAGGAATAAGCCAAATACATTAGAGTCTTTTCAGTATTTAGAAAAACTAGGAATTTCTCCAAATGTAATCACTAACAATGGAACTAATTCTCTTCATGCCATCGCCTTTAGAGGGAAAGAATTAAGTATTTATAATTATTTTCTCTCAAAAGGTGTAAGCATTAATCAAAAAAACAAGCAAGGAAATACTCCTTTTTTAAATGCATCATATATGAATGATTTAAATACTGTGAAATTTTTATATCAACATGTGAAGGATATAAATTATCGCAATAAAGAAGGAGTTTCTGCACTAACAAATGCAGTTCAAAGAAACTCTGTAAGTGTTATTAAATTTTTAGTTGAATCGGGTGCAGATGTATTAGTAAAGGATAAAAAAGGAAATAATCTTTTCTTTTATTTAATAAAATATTTTAAACCTAAAAAATTTCATCTTCTAAGAGAGAAAGTTGAGATTCTCTCTGCTAATGGTTTTGATATTTCACAAAAACAAAAAGACGGGAACTCACTTTATCATCTAGCCATAGAGACTAAAGATGTAGAATTCTTAGAATGGGTTTACTCGCAAAATATAGAAGTAAATTCAAAAAATAATAATGGAATTACTCCTCTTCACAAAGCAATAATGACTGGTAAAAATGATGAATTGATTAAGTTATTAATACGTTTTGGAGCTGATAAAACAATTAAGACCGATTTTGATGAAAGCAGTTATGAACTTGCATTAGAAAATGAGCTTTTAAAAAAGAATGCCACCGATATTAATTTTTTAAAATAAGAATTATGAAAAAAATAAATTTACTTAAAATAGTTCTGTTTTTGTTTAGTTCCCTCATATTACTAGGATTTACATATAAAACAGAATCAACTCAATACAAGTGTTTAATACAAATGAAGAATTATACTGGTGAAGGAGCCTATATTGCTATTTCTTTATTGGATGAAAAAGGGAACTATGAAAAGACATTATATGTACATGGTGATGATGAGGATTGGTATTATGATATCACCAAATGGTGGAAGTTCTATGGAAAAAACAGAATAGAAATTGATGCAATAACAGGTGCTACAATAGGTGGAGGAGATAGAGCTATTACAATTATTGAATTGGAAAATAGCAAAATTGATGCAGGATATAAAATTAGATTTGAAACTGCAGTTGAAGACAAAGAATATTACACAGACGATATAGAATTTGAATTAACTACACAAAATATTCAAAGTAAATTTGATGGAATAGGGTTCATTAGATATGTTAGAATGGTTTCCCAAAAGCAATAGCAATAGTAATAGTAATAGTAATAGTAATAGTAAAAAAATATGGTGTTTTCAATTTGGAGATTAAGTCATCTTACCTTGGCAATATCGTCATTCGTTTTTATTCTTATTGCTAGTATAACAGGAATAATTTTAGCGGTGGAGCCTATTTCTGAAAAACTAAGAACCTACAATGTTGATATTGAAAATATTTCTTTAGCCAAGACAATATCCAATCTAGATAAGGAATACGATGAAGTTATTTCAATAAAAAAAGATTATAACAATCACATAATAACATCCGTAATAACTAAAGAGGGAACCAGCGAACAATTTTACGTAAACCCTCATTCTGGTGAAAAAATCGGATATCTTGTTGAAAAGGCTCCTATTTATAAGTTTGCAACCAATTTACATCGATCATTATTTTTAAAAACTACAGGTAGAATAATTATAGGGGTAGTCTCTTTTATACTTTTAATGATCTCTATAACAGGCTTATTATTAATCATCAAAAGACAAGGAGGGATTGCAAAGTTTTTTTCTAAAGTTGTAAAAGAAGATATTTATCAATATTACCATGTTATCTTGGGTAGAATTAGTTTAATTCCTATTATACTTATTACCATAACTGGAGTCTATCTTTCCTTAGAGAAATTCTCTTTATTACCTGAAAATAAGATTGTTCATAAAATAAAAGAACCAACGCTAGACTCAAAAAAGATAACATCAGAGTTTACAATTTTTAAAAATACAAGATTAAAAGATTTAAATATTCTTGAATTTCCATTCTCTAAAAATAAAGAAGATACATTTTATTTAAAATTACAAAATAAAGAGCTAATTATAAATCAGTATTCAGGTGAAATTTTAAGTACTATAAAATATCCATTCGTTGTCTTGGCTTCCTCAATTAGTTTATCAATCCACACTGGTCGGGGAAGTTTTTTATGGTCTTTAGTTTTATTTCTTAGTGCAGCATCAATTTTGTTTTTTATTTTTTCTGGCTTTATTATGACATTTCAAAGAAAACGAAAAATTAACTACATCCCTGCTAATGTGTACAATAAAAAAGATGCAGAGTATTTAATTTTGGTAGGTTCTGAAACTGGCAACACGTATCTACATGCTAAAGCTCTTTTTGATGCTCTAAAAAAAGCACACAAAAAAGTTTTTATAACAGATTTAAATAAATACACAACCTTTAAAAATTTAAAACACTTATTTATCCTCACAGCTACCTATGGTAGTGGGGAAGCTCCATCAAATAGTGAAAAATTTTTAAAAAAAGTAAATACACTTAAACCAACACAAAAAGTAGAATTTTCTGTCATTGGATTTGGATCTTTAGCTTATCCAGACTTTTGTCAATTTGCGATAGATATAGATACTGTTTTAATAAATAAATTAAATTTCAATCAAACAATCCCTATTCATAAGATTCATAATCAAAATTATAATGATTTTTTAAATTGGAGTTTTGAATGGAGTAAAAAAACTAAAATTCCACTTAAAATTAATGCAATAAATAAGAAACCTGAGAAACTAGCCCCTTTTATGGTAATAAATAAAACAGCATTAAATGAAGATAATACATTTATTATTCAAATAAAACCAGCAAAAAAAACAATATTCAAAGCTGGTGATTTATTAGAAATAGCTCCTAATGAAGATTCAATGGTGCGCTATTACTCTATAGGGTCTATAAATAATGATATAATACTAAGTATCAAAAAACATTCGCTTGGCGTTTGCTCTAACTACTTGAATGAAATGAAACAAGGATCTATTTTTTTTGGAAAAGTGAAAAAAAACAAGGAATTCCATTTTCCTAATCAATATAAAGAAGTTATTCTTATTGCTAATGGTACTGGAATTGCTCCTTTTTTAGGAATGTTAAACGAGAATACTAATCAAATACCAACCCATTTATTTTGGGGGGGTAGAAAAAAATCTTCTTTCAAATTATATAAAGATTTCATAACACAAGCTATTCAAAAAAAACAACTAAACAGCCTCAATATTGCATATTCTAGAGAAGGAAAAACAAAAAAATATGTTCAACAACTTGTTGAACAAAACTCAGAAATTATTGTTCGAGTTTTATCCCAAAATGGAGTTATTATGATTTGTGGTTCTTTAGCCATGGAGGCTGGTGTTAAAAAAACACTATCGTCTATTACAGAGTCAAAGATGAATTTAAAGCTAGAGAAATTTAAAAATCAAATAAGAACAGACTGTTACTAAAAATAAATATTTATGTGTAATTATATAAAAACAATTGGTAAAGTAAAGAGTGGAGAGTTAACAGTTTGCACAAACTGTGATCATTATCATCTTACCTTTAATAATATATTTTTTGAATTTACTAAGAAAGAGTATGTACAATTTAAAAGATATATATTCCAATTAGATACAGAATACTGGAATGAGAACTATCCTTGCTCTAAGGTTAAAAAAAACATCCCAATACCAACACTCCAAGAAAATTTAATATTGTTATTTAACCAGCAAGAAATTGAAGAATTAAAAAAATTATTCAATATGACATCATATCAAAAATACCAACAAATATCTTTGGAGGAAATTGATTATAATTTCATTCAAAATTAATGAGATTTTTTATTTTAACTAGATAGTGTGATGATATTTCATGTTTCTTATTACATGGCTAGAAACCAATCCTTTAGAATTTAATTCTTCCAACAGTGAATAAACTTTAAGAATATGAGAAATAGAATCTACTCTTTTTAAAATTTGAAGACTTGTTAGCTCCTCATTTTTGAGGGCATGAAGTATAGATTTTTCTTCTGGAGATAGTATTTTATAATGGCTAGGGATCATTATATATGATAATTAAATTACGTTATTTATTTACTGTTAAAAAATAAAGCTTCTTAAATTAAGAAGCTTTACTACGATGAAGAAAATTAAAACATCAATATAAAAATTGAAACTTATTTTAATTAAAATCATCTTTAATTAAGTTGAAAGTATATAATTACTTGTTATAAATAAAAATATGCATTCGGGTTGGGAACAAAATTAATAGTTAATCAAATCAATATGAATACTCATATACTCAAAATTAGCTTTTTACAACTATTGGTTCACATAAAATACGTTGAAAGTTTAGATTTCTGTAGATGAAATAACTCTTTTAGCAGATTAAAAGTTGTTAATTTTGGTAGTATCGTGTAAAATAAAAACTTCTAACAAAAAAGTTAGAAGTTTTCTCATTGTACAGGCGGAGAGACTCGAACTCTCACACCTTGCGGCACTAGATCCTAAATCTAGCGTGTCTACCAATTCCACCACGCCTGCAACTAAAACTGAAATAATTTTCAGCTTTCGGATTGCAAATATAAGCATTCGTCTGAATTCGCAAAGCGGAATCGTAGGAATTTTAGTATTTTTGAACCCACATAAAAATAAACCATGTCCGACATCAAAAAATATATAGAAGCAAACAAAGATCGTTTCATTAATGAACTCATAGAACTCTTAAAAATTCCTTCTGTTAGTGCAGATCCAGCTTATACCCAAGATGTTTTAAATACCGCTGATGTAGTGAAAGATCGCCTAGAAAAAGCAGGCTGTGATCTTGTGGAAATATGTGACACTCCAGGATATCCTATTGTATATGGAGAAAAAATTATCGATGAAAAACTACCTACTATTTTAGTATATGGTCATTATGATGTTCAGCCTGCAGATCCACTAGAACTTTGGGATTCTCCAGCATTTGAACCTGTTATCAAAAAAACAGAACTTCATCCTGAGGGAGCAATTTTTGCTCGAGGCGCTTGTGATGACAAAGGTCAGATGTATATGCATGTAAAAGCCATGGAATACATGACCACTACTGGAAACCTTCCTTGTAATGTGAAATTTATGATTGAAGGTGAAGAAGAAGTGGGTTCTGTGAGCTTGGGTTGGTTTGTAAAAAACAACCACGAAAAATTAGCCAATGATATTATTTTAATTTCAGATACAGGAATGATTGCTAATGATATTCCTTCCGTAACAACCGGATTAAGAGGTTTAAGTTATGTTGAAGTAGAAATTACAGGTCCTAATAGAGATTTACACTCTGGCTTGTATGGTGGTGCAGTAGCCAACCCAATAAATATTTTAACAAAGATGATTGCTTCATTGCATGATGAGAATAATCATATTACTGTTCCTGGTTTTTATGAAAAAGTAGAAGAACTATCTAGATCAGAAAGAGATGAAATGGCAAAAGCTCCTTTTTCTTTAGAAAATTATAAAAAAGCATTAGATATTGCTGCTGTTTATGGAGAGGAAGGATATACAACCAACGAAAGAAACTCTATACGCCCTACCCTAGATGTTAATGGAATTTGGGGTGGCTATACTGGAGAAGGTGCAAAAACAGTCATTGCTTCTAAAGCCTATGCAAAAATATCTATGCGCTTGGTTCCAAACCAAGAATGGCATGAAATTACAGATTTATTTACCAAGCATTTTGAAAGTATTGCTCCAGAAGCTGTTACTGTAAAAGTAACACCACATCATGGTGGACAGGGTTATGTGACTCCCATAAACACTATTGGTTATGAAGCAGCTAGTAAAGCTTATCATGCAACGTTTGGAAAAGCGCCAATCCCTCAAAGAAGCGGGGGAAGTATTCCTATAGTTTCTCTTTTTGAAGACGAACTAAACAGTAAAACTATTTTAATGGGCTTTGGCTTAGATTCTGATGCGATTCATTCACCAAACGAACATTTTGGTATTTTTAATTATTTAAAAGGAATTGAAACCATTCCTTATTTCTATAAATATTTTACAGAACTATCTAACTAAAAAAAAGCCGCTAGAAGCGGCTTTTTTTAGTTGAGTATGGTTGCTTTTTTAATAAAGTCTATTTCAGGATAATTGGTTCTAATAAATTTATTACCATATCTATTAAGAGAATCTTGACGCATGCCTAACCTATCTCCATATCCATCATAAAACTTCAAAACAGTCTCTTTCCCAGCAATTACTTTTGCAATTACTGGAAACCCTTTCACACCAGAATACGCTAGCGCATCTAATCGTTTGTTATTTTTTAAATTGATAAATATCTGAGTAGTTCTTGTCTTTACCCCTCCTCTAGCAAAGGAGATTGTCATGAGATCATTG
>Ga0209302_10000665_pt1 | contig 19779 bp, 17 predicted proteins | sample ArcOceMetagenome_2_FD_187445 | JGI IMG/M metagenome (GOLD analysis project Ga0209302, IMG submission 187445) | Marine eukaryotic phytoplankton communities from Arctic Ocean - Arctic Ocean ARC135M Metagenome (SPAdes) (version 2) | ecosystem: Environmental > Aquatic > Marine > Oceanic | place... | reverse complement strand
TTGTACTTGACCGTACCTGCTCGCAGACGCGCGAGGCTCCGTGTCCCACCTAGTCCAGCTCGATCTCTGAGTGGGGGTACCAGATGAGGGTGTGGCTCACCCTTAGCTTACTGAAGCGACAGCACGACGTGCGTCCGTGAATCAATAACGGGATCGAAGAAGCGAAACGAACACCACCCTGCAAGTGCAGTCTAGAAACAGTCACACACTGTAACACAGTACAGAGTGTAAAAGCGGGATGCTTTCATGTTGCAGGCGTAGCGTTGATAGAAATCAAACCAAGCCAAGCGTGGCGAGCAAACGGTTCGACACCACGGTACATGGTTCTTCTCGTCCTGGCGCTGCTCTCCTCCGCTGCCGTCACCGCCGCCGCAGCTGCTACCGTCGGCCCCGACTTAAGCGAACGGCTTCCGACCGAGACGGACTGCGGCGGGCCGTGGATTTACGCGAGTGCATGTCGGGAGGCGACCATGCTCCAGCAGCCCTTCATGTGCCAAGTCTGCCGCTCGTGGGCTGCGCTCGATCGAGTCGTCTCCGCACACAATCGCAACACGAGCAAGCCCAGTAAACTCAGTGGCGGCATCTTCTTGTACGAGGCACAGGCCGTTCAGGCCATCCAGCTCCTCCAGGCCATTATCAAACGAAACGGCGCAGCGACCGTCTGCGAGACCGGTTTCAACGCGGGGCACTCGACGCTTCTCTTCCTCGCGCTACCGAACACGACCGTCGTCACGTTCGACACCTTCGAGCGGGGCTATCAGCGAGCTGCGCTGCGTTACATTCGCCACGATCTTGGACTGGATTCTCGGCTGCACGTCGGCGTTGGCGATACTCGGCACACCGTGCGGAGCTTTGCTGAAGCTCACCGCCGCGTGCGCTGCGAACTGGCTCACCCGTCCGTTCCGAACCGAGAGCACAGCGACATGCTTGCTCTGCAAGCCATGTCGCGTATCCCTAGAGCGCTCGTCATGCCGACTGCGCTCGGCAAACAGAGCAAGGTGTATGGGCCAGCTGGCTCCTGGGAGGATGCTCTCCGCAACGGTGTGATCCGGAACTCAACATGTCGGCCAGCAATGCGACCGCGCTCAGTGGGTACTGACATCCTTTTCGCCAAGGAGAACCAACTGGTGGATCACATATTCTGTGACTGACCACCATTCGAAAACCTGACCGTCGTTCGAACCTGGGACCTATAGATTGTGCAGACGGCTAACACCACACATGTGTGCTGCCTCTTGATTCGTCAGGCTGGGCGCAATTTGCGTCCCCCCGTAGGCGCTCGAGCGGCTGAGCAAGGCGAACGTGACCTTCCTCGGGCTGCGCTCGGACGCGTGGCGCCGCAAGCACATGCACTTCCTGGGGCAGCACCGCGCGGCGGGGGCGGTGCGCGCGCTCGACCGGGCCGGCGCGAGGCCTTCGGGGGCGACAGGCGGCACGGGCGGCGCGGGTGGGCTCAACCTGGGCGGCGCGGTGGCGGAGGAGGAGTAGGAGGGGTGTGTGGGGGTGGTGGGCAGGGGGAGGGCGCGAGCGGGGGGCGAGCGTGAGAGTGCTGGGGGGGCGAGCGGGGGGCGCGAGGGAGGTGATGGGCCGGCACAGGGGGGGTGTAACTCACGGAACAAATCAGCGGTGGTAAACAGGGTACTGCACACCTTGCACACCTTGCACACTTTTTTTAGAGAAAAGGGTAGAGAGGGTTAGGATTTTTTATGTATCCAATTTTTTACCTCAAGGTGGCTAGACTACCGGCCACAAGCCCTTTGTATCTACACACCGGTTCATACGATTGGGGTCATCGGGCAACCATCCTACACAGTCCACATCAGGCACGAACGCGTCGAGATCGTAATCTGGCTACTGAGCCCCCCCAAGGAATCTCGTCGAGTTCACATATCGGATCTCTCGAGTCGTCTCGACGCTCGTCTCGTTCCACAACCAAACCCGCTCATGTCCTCTCTCCGCCTTCTCAAGGTGCACATCACCAAAGCGTGCGATACTTACCCTTCGCCTGTACCTCGAGTTTAACTAACTTCGAGGAGCTTATCGAGGAGCTCGTGTCGCACGTCGAAAGCTTGACAGACACACGTGATGGCAGCGGGGCTGCTGATGAACGTGGCACTGAGCACATGCCCGTTCGCCTCTTTGCAGCGCGCTCTTCCACCTCTTGCTTCCGTTTGCGATCATTCCGAGCTTGCTCTTTGGCCTCTTTCTTTTTGTCTTCTTCTTCTGCTTTATCCCAGTCAACATCCCACGAAGGGTCAATGTCCTGTTCTCTTTTAAATGCCTGCCATATTTTGTGATATTCATTATTTAAGTACACAAAGGTTTGTGGCATCCATAACGATTTGGTTTGCCCATCATTTGATCGCAATTTGCAATGGAGCGATGACTTATATAAGCGAGAGAGGTTCTCGTCTAGAATTGCCACAAGTTCGGGCATCCACTGCGCAGGATCCCTAGTCTTCACACTAGGGTGAAGAAAAAATTCCATCAACCCTTCCGTAGTCCATTCCCCAATCGGTGCAGTACTCGGGTCAAACTCGAGTGGTTTGTCCGGAGGAGGCGCGGACTTTTCGACCGTTTGCTTACTGGCTTCCACGCGAACTCGTTTGACTCGAGCGTATTTGACCTTCTCTTTTTCCGCTTCCAATTCCGCATGCAATTTTGCAAGTTTATCCGTGTACCACACCCTCTCTTCATTCCAAGATTCATCCTCCTTTTTGTGGTACTCGGACATTCGACATATGTCATCTTGGCGCTCATCCGCAATGAACTCGAGCCCTTGCACCTGCTCTTTGAGTTCAACGACTTGGTTCTTCAATGTCGTCGTCTCCTCATGAACCTCAACTGCACGCTTCATATGCCGAGTGACCGAACCATCTGGCGCATAATGCTCGTAGAACTCTTCTACTGTACCCGAGGAGCATGCATTGGTTGTGAGCTCGAACGAGGCGCCACATGAGACTGAATGTTGATAAGTCGGTTGCAACCGCCCATGAATCGAAGTTTGTGATACAGTATTTGGATGGGGAATGGATGGTGCGGCAAGCTGTTTCTTCACCTCAGAACACTTGTTGTGAATGTTATTCTTCACCTTGGAAGTTGGAAGAGATTGATTATCCTTCGTTTTCAGTGGAACCCACAATGTCTCATCAGAGCCGTTCGGATTGTGGTACGTCCATTGCAATACTTCTTTGTTGTTGTGACTACCAATTCTCGGATTATCGAAGAGGGTTTTGAACTGATCCTCGGATAACTTTGCGTTTGCGGCCTCTAAGGCGGACGGCATACTGTTTTGGTAAAGTGAAAATAGAAAAATAAACTGACAAAAGTAACAAAAGTGACAAAAGTGAGCATGCCACCAAACTATTTTACACACGGAGAAATTACCAGAGCACCAACATGGATGGTTGACCTGTTGACAAAATCCTCATCCTATTTTTACACTGAATATAATAACAAAAGTAACAAATGTTACAAATGTTACAAAAAGTGGATCTATCATACTATTATAATCTTAGAGTGATGCAACACCACCGTCACCAGTTTAAGGATTGAGACTAAGATTTCAACTCTATTTTACTGATTAAAGAAAGTGACAAAAGTAACAAAAGTAACAAAAGTCGAGATAGTATCATTCTTTCTGGTACTGGTATGATATCAAGTGTGCGTCGGGAGTTTCAACTCTATATATTTCAACGAAGTTTTACTGATTAAAGAAAGTAACAAAAGTAACAAAAGTAACAAAAGTACACTTTTCGAGTATCCATTTGTGTGAAATGTAATAAAAAATAATAAATAACAACATCGAAAAAAATGATTCTAATCTATGGTGGCATCAGGGGATTGCTGATCCAACCCTACCTCTGTCAACATTTTTTCTCCCCTAGTTCATGATGTCCTTCTGTGGATGGTGACTGTGACACGTTTCAAATTTTCTCAGAGAATATTATTTTGAGAGATAGTGAATGGATCCGAATCCGATCCTCTGATAAGTTACTTGTACTTGTACTCACTTGTACTTGTTTGTATGTTGTATGTTGTACTATATGTTTCGAGCGTTTGTATGGTTTCGAGTACGTTGTCAATATGTTATACACTTTTCGAGTTCCATTTGTATGATATCAACACTTGTACATCTACTGAAATGTAATAAAAAATCATCAATAGCAACATCTAAAAAATTGGTTCTAAAAGACTTTCCAAAAAGCAAAGCTATTACAAATTGCACCTCTCATGCCACCTAAGTGATCCATGATAGGGTGGTCGCGTTCAAACCGGTTGCAACACTTGGCACACTGAGTATAGTCGTGCGCCAAAAGTGAGTGACGAACGTTGTTCTTACATCCGGGTACAGCGCACGGAACCGAATTGCGATGCAGGCCTGGTGAGGTACAGTCTTTGTATCCATGTCGCCCACATTCACGGTGCACATCTCTCCACTGCCTCTTCATGCGCGTCGCCATGATCATACCTTGAACTTCCGTTGGCAGATGATCCCATGTCGCTGTAGCCATCTCTCTTCTTTCTTCTTCTTTCTTCTTCTTTCTTCTTCTTCTTTCTTCTTTCTTCTTCTTCTTCTTCTTCTTCTTCTTCTTCTTCTTCTTCTTCTTCTTCTTCTTCTTCTTCTTCTTCTTCTTCTTCTTCTTCTAACTCTAGGTGGATGATGCCGGCATGAAAAGAAACTGACATTTTGATATTTCGAGACAACATTTCTTAAGCAACATTTCTCATGCAAGATTTCTCATGCAAGGTTTCTTCTTCTTCTTCTTCTTCTTCTTCTTCTTCTTCTTCTTCTTCTTCTTCTTCTTCTTCTTCTTCTTCTTACTTCTTCTTCTTCTTCTTACTTCTTCTTCTTCTTACTTCTTCTTACTTCTTCTTACTTCTTCTTCTTCTTCTTCTTACTTCTTACTTCTTACTTGTTACTTCTTCTTCTTACTTCTTCCTTATTACTTCTTACTTCTTCTTCTTCTTCTTCTTCTTCTTCTTCTTCTTCTTCTTCTTCTTCTTCTTCTTCTTCTTCTTCTGTTTCTTCTAACTATCTATCTATCTGGGTGGATGATGCCGGCGTGAAAAGAAACTGACATTTTTATATTTCGAGACAAACTTTCTCATGAACTTTGATATTTTGAATTCTACAATCAAGACAGAAAACTGACATTTTGAGATTTCGAGACACGTCAACCGATCCAACCTTACTACGCATACATTTTTCCTACGCTAGTGATGATCACGTGTTTGCGTGGATGGAACCCTGACACGTTTCAAAATTTCTCGAGAGATATCTTGAGAGATAGTGAACCGGGTCATCCAATCCTTTGATACATTACTTGTATCGCGTTCGAACAAATATTTTTTATGGATGTTCTCAAAAGAGATCAAAGATCTAGAGATACTTTGTTTCTCGGAGAATAATATTTTGAGACATTAGAATCCGATCTCTGATCAATATACTTGTAATTTGTCAATATAGTGCAGATGATAATTGTATTATGACATAACCACGGTAGTTTGAGATGTATTGTTTCATCACACAACAATACTTTCAGGAATACGTTTGTAGATGTTTCGCACCTTACCGCGCAACACCCTTTCAATTGTCGCTGACCACTGAAAATTCGTTGCATGATTGAAAAAATACTCAACGTTTTAAAATGAAGATTGTCTGGCCTCACGGGTTAGAAGACGGGCCAGACGGGCCGTGCCGAGAGATACCACAGCGGTTTACTTGGAGTAGCTCGTGTTGGTGCACCGAAGATGGCGTTTTACGCCGACGCTACTTCAATAATCGCACCGGCGTTTGGAGATGGGACGAGCATACGCTCGAGCTAATCATTAACGACGAGGGGCGACCAGGTTACCACTTGCAATGGTGGACGCCGGTCGAGCGTTGCATCTGTCTCGCATGGTGCAATCGACACGAGGACTCGAAGAACACGACCTATCATCAAAACGGGAAACGGTGTGCCGCAAAGTATTTGTCATGGGAGACGCCGGACACGAATGTTGACGAGGGTGAGATCGAGGGGGAGGTATGGAAGCCGCTCAAGGGCGTCTTCTCATGGAGCTGCGGGATCATAAAATGCGATTCGAGGTACATGATTTCCTCACAGGGACGGCTAAAGGCACCTGACGGTGCTAAGACGAGGGGTTTTTACTATGATGGACGGAGGTGGGCGGCGTGCCGCGGTGCAGGTCTTATCGATCTCACCACGTGCGCACGGCTACGAGAGAATGAAGTGTACTTGCAAGCGCGCGTCATACAGGCCATCAACGCGATTGGAGCCGGTATGACGCCCGTTGACTTTGCCATGGAGATTAGCATCCAGGAGAGTACAGCTTGGTCGTACTTTACACGCGGCGCACAGTTCATGGACGCCGCAGAGCTTCTTCGTACTGTGCCACAGCTTGTATCACGTGACCTATGGAGCGCGTTGCGTTCAATGAGCGAAGACCAGCGTCCCGAGATGGGCGGAAAGCTCACCGAGCTTTCCGAAGTTGTGAAGGAAGCGCTCTCAAGCAAGGGTGAGTTTAGGACTTCTGAATTTCAAATGGGACAGTTGCGTTTGGCGCGATTGACCATCTCGAAAGCGTGCAAAGGGCCGCGACCATTGGAATCAATTTGGCCAATTTCTTGAACGATTTCCAATAGATGTGTGGATGTAGAAGTGTTGTGTTTACTCGAGTATACAAAAAGTGTCAGATTATTTTATCATTCTGTTAACAAAGATGACCAAAAAGCGTACTCATAAACAGGATGCAGCGAGGGCATTGGCCAATGGAACGGAGGGTTCATATGTAATCGAAAAGTACATGCGAAAGTTGGATGGTAGCAAGTTCTCGATCAGTACATTGAGTAATCAATTGAGCCAAGTGCTTCTTGATCATTATCTTCCGATTGCTATCCGGCACACGAACTTCTATGGGAGCTCCCTTGGGCTGCGCAAGATTGCACAAAGTGACCCCAGAGTTATGCCATTCTTCTCGTCTTACTCGCTCCGCAACCAATATGATGTCATTAAAAATCCTCCGGATTCGTTTTCCGACAAAGCCAAGAATGCTCTAAGGGCGATCAAGTTACTGCCGGACAATGTTTACTCGTTCAAGTTAACGCACGACGAGAGCGTTGAGTTGAAAGTCGAGCGAGGGGAGAAGCGCGAACGGGATTCGAGTGTCATTGTGGAAGTGAATGATGCGAATGCACTGTTACGAGAAGTCAAGTACATTCTCGAGAACGCCTCACCGGAGACGCCCTGGACCACCCTTTGCGTATGCCTTCTACTCGCCTCGGGACGCCGCACCATCGAGATTCTGAATGGACAATCGATGTTCTCACCGAGCGTGGGCAAGCACTTTTGCGTCTTCGAAGGCCAAGCCAAAAAGCGATTCGGCCCTGACTCGCATTCGATTCCTTTCGAAATTCCTCTGTTGGTCGAGTTTGATGTCTTCATTCACGGTTACAATGCGCTACGATCTCAGTTTGGAGACGTGAATGTCATTCTCGATCACGACCAATTGGTCGCGCACAATAAGCTTATTCACGACAAGTATCAAAGTACCCTTGGGCATGCAATGACAAAGGGAAATGTATTGCAACATCTACCCGTGGCAAAGAGTAACGATTCTGATAACGTATCTCCACATAGTCTTCGAAAGATCTATCTGAGTATTGTGGATGAGTTGTATCGAAAGCAGTGGCGGATTGCTCAAACGCAAATGGCGAAAAGGGTATTGGGTCATGAAGACACAATGGAGAGTTTGCCATACCTTGTCGTGAATATTACTTTCGATCCTAACCAATGGCGATTGGAGAATGGAGTGATGCCGCAAGGCGTGTCAGCTCCTCCCGTAATGGCATATCCTATCAATGCTCCTCTCCCTGTAGCCCTACCCCCACCGCCTCCACCACCGCTAATTCCTCCGCCTCCGCCACCTCCGCCACCACTCATTCCACCGCCACCGCCGCTAACGCCACCTCCTCCTCCACCGCCCGCGGAATCCCCAGAAGTCGACTCACACTTACCTTTGAAACAGCGGCGGCGTTGATCGAAAGGTTATTCAAATCCTTGTTATTCTGTTGTATTATTCAATAAAGCTCGTTTTAACGGCGCTAGCTTTTCCGCGCGTGCCTCGAATTTACCCCCTAACTCTTTTGTTTCACGCAGACCGGGTTTAAGCAAACACAAGGGTCACACTGTATAGTAGCACGCATCCGGGTATACACGCGCCTGTTTTTTTCAAGATTGTCCTTTCAACACACACTGCAGTCCCAAGACCGGGTCCCCTTCCATCCATTCACGGGTTCAGTCCCTATGTCACCGACCCTGAACTGCCTTTTGAGATCACGCGTACGGATCATGCCAGCATGGACTGGCATTGCCAGCAGGTGGCACAAGCCCATGACTCCCGTCCATCACACCCTATACCGAAAAGCCGTCACAACAGCATGCGGCATGTTGCAAGCGTCGCCAAGTCAAGTTCTTCCCAACCATCGTAAAACTCGCAGTTGAAACGGTTCTCGGAACCCGCCACGGCCTCTTGGATAACACCTGTAGATGGACAAAAGGCAGTGAAATTGTCACCTTCCCGGGTGGAGGGTAGTGGCTACGCAAACAAGGGCACGCGCATTGGTCATGCAATACGTACCCATCCAGCCAAGAAAATCCGAAGCCTCTCCAGTGAGGTAGCGGGCAAACGGTGGATAGTCGCGAGGCAGGATAAATGCTCGACCAATAGTGATCTCGACAGGCACCGGCGACGGGAGCTGCGATGAATTGGAGGTGAAGAACTTCCAATCGTCGGAACTTCCGTACTTGTTGGCCATCGCCTGTACGGTAAGGAGCGGGTTGTCGTCCTCGTCTGTATAACACGGTTTCTTGATAACCGTAGCGGCCGTAGCGACGATGGGCTTGGCGACGGCGACAGCCTTAGAGGCAACTGGCTTCTTGGTTGTATGTCCACTGAGCGGCGTCTCGACGCTCGTCTTGGGCTTCTTGATCACTGCAGGCCTGCTTGCGACCGGCCGCTTGCGCTTTGCATTCGAGGAAACCTCGACGCCGCTACCATCACCAAAGAAGTCTTCACCCGCTACCCCCTCCATGGAAGAGGCCACGACCAGGCAGCGATTCCCATATCGAGACCGCTCAAGGTCATAGCGTCTCTCAGGAGTCATCACTGCCATTGCGTGGACCTTCAGGCGCTTGTCAAGAAACTTTGAGAGCTCGTCGATCTTCTCATATGTCATGGCGTTGCCGACGATTGCGAGCTTATTCTCGTCCTCCCAATGACAACCTAGTTCGGCAAACTTGGCCTCGATCTCCGCATCAGTAACAGGCGGATCCGTGACAAATGGCGAAAAGTGGTTGACTCCATCAAACTCGAGAAGCAGCGGTGGGCGGGGCGATCTCAGCATCTCGAGGACCATCACAAAGGGTACCGGCTTGAACGATTCGATGGTCGCAGGGCTTGTGCCACGTGCAGGATTCTCGACCAGGGCGCCGCTTGAATCGAGAAGGCCATAGCAGCTCGTCGGATTGAGGTAGCCATCGTCACCGTTCTCGAGGACCACGATCTCGCGCTGGAGGGCCTGCGAGACGCTGAATTGGAAGATAGGGCTCTTGTACTCCTCTCCCTCGATCTTCCAATGCCCTGGGACGCGCCACGCTGCCATGGCAATCTGAGCACCCACCGAATCAACTGGCAACTTTTCGCCGACTCGGAAGACACTGGCGGCGATGGTGCCAATCGGGGCATCGCCTGCGATGAGGTCGATGGCGGCGTTGCGGATCTGGCGGACTCTCTCGGTAACTTGCGCCGTGGGATGCACCGCCTCCTCCAGTGTGATCTCACCCGACGCGCAGAGCGCCGAGAGAATGAAACAGTCTCCATTGGGCGCCGACGCACCGAGGGCGAGGTTGAACTCGGCGAGGCGGGCATGGGCGTCCACGATGGGCGACTGCACTTGGGAGCGGATGGGGTCACGCGTGTCACCCTCCTTGTCGACTTGCTCCACCCGAGCTGTCTCATCCACCATGGCCGCCTCTCCTCCCGCCTCGCTTCTCAGCGTCTTCTTGAGCTCGATCAGGTAGTGGCCATCTCGAAAGGTGCGGAGAATCTCATTGGGGATATGGACGAGGTCGGTCTGGAAGTTTTCGAGAAACTTGGCATTCAGCTCGCGTGCTTTGGCGAGCCGTGAGGAGACCTCCATCGCCCACGTTTCAGGATCGATGTTGAGAACTTGGCCCCCGTTGGCGTCCCACCACTGCTTCATCTTGTCGGCGTCAATGACCGCTCCCTCGGGCTCCTCATCCTTCTCGAGCGCCGCGAGGGCCGCCGCCATCTCCTCCTCAGTCCGCTTGCGCATCAGTCCCGACGCACGGAACATGACGGCCTTGGTGGCGGATTTGGGCACCTTGGCGCGAATCGTGAGAGGCTGACCGACCACCGACTCGTCCTCAGGGAGCGTGATCGTGAGGCCATTGGCGCGCCCCATAAAGGTGGAAAACTTGATCTGGCATCCCGGCGTCATGCCATCTTCGAGCCACTTGAGCTTGTGCTCAAAGACGCGGTGATCGACCGCCTCAGGTTGCTTGGGTGCCACGCGGAATGTGAAACCGACCGGTTGGTTTGGAATGAGGACCCACTCGTCGATCACGGGACGTTCAGGGGGAGAGGAGCCGCTCGATGAGGCCTGAGGCGCACCACTCGGTTGGAACTTGGACGCGTAGGCGAGTGTAAAGGAGGTGCTTGCGGCCACGAGGCGGTCGTTCCCCTCCACATCGTAGCGGTCGGACGCTTGCGTGTCATCGGTATGACGCATGGCCTTAGCAGCGGCTTGCAGTATCTCTGGAGCGTCGGTTGCGCCTTTAAGCCAGCAGATGTAAGAGCTCCTCAACGATTTTGGTGTCACCTCAGTGCCAGACCAACGCTTGAACATCGACTTGATCTGTGTCCCCCATTGGCTGGCCGAGACGCATCTCGAGAAGTCGTTACTCACCGGGAAGAGATAGAAGAGCGGGGTTTCGTCCACACGATCCAGCTCGATGAATTCGAGGTACTTGGTGATCCACGGGGCGATGAGCTCGTTGATGGTGGTTTTTGAGGGACCGTAAAAACGAGCCGTTTTGTGTTGCCCCCTCCGCTCCGTCAAGTCAAGAACCCACTTGCCCTGCTCCTTCTTGAGCGAAGCGCCATGCCGGAGCTTTCTGAGGATTCCAACCCTATCCGGTGGCTGACAAGTCAAGAAGCTGAGAATCAAGCAGTCTTTGACGAGCTGGAACTTCTTCTTGTGATCACCACTGGAATACGCATGAAACGCCTCGATCGCCTTTGCACGCGCTTGTTGTGCCTTCTCGAAGTCGATGAAATGCGGATCTTTCGTCTTCCAGAGGTGATCTTGCTTCGCCTCCTTCTCGCATTGCACGCGCAGGTTGAGGATCTGCTCTAGGGCGGTCGGCGATTCGTGCGCTTCGACCTCTTCCGTCTCGTAGATGAAGCTCGACACGTTGACCAGGGCGCTCACGTAGTTCGCACAGGTGGAATATTTGCACTCGCGCTCACGCAAGAAAGTCACAAAGGCTTCGACACGTTGTCCGAGATTGGCGGCGCCAAAGACGGCCTTGAGATTTGCGGTGACGCCGTGCTCTCTGTGGAGCCACCCGAGGAAGCGGAGGGTCGTGGAGCGGTCCGAGTCGACGGTGAGCTCCACGCAAGCCGATCCGTTCCTCATGCGGTTGATCGGAGCGATGCGGTATTCCTTGTATGCTTTGAGGGCTTGCTCGAGTGCAGGTGGGATGCGTTCAAGCGTGTAGGAACGTGACACCTGCTCGTCCGCCTCGCGCTCTTCGAACTGCACGTAGGAGGCCTTGAGCTCGGCAGCAAGGCTGACTTCCTCCTCTTGGAGCTCTTGCATCTCATCTTCGAGGAGAGGGTCCCATTCCAGGTTCTCGGCGTTCTCTTCGGCCTCCCTCTCCACCTCCCATAAGCGTGGCACGGGCTGTGAGAACGCTTCGAGCCAGGCGGTGCTTCTTGACGAACGACCGAATGCTTTGCAGACTTGCGCCGTGACGGGGAGCGGAATGAGCGACGCCATTCTGACCCGCCCACGACTCTCGATTGGAAGTTGCTCCTGGAAGATCTTGATGATCGACCCAAACTCGGCGGCGGTCACCAACCCTTCCGAAATGGAAGCCTTCTTGACACAGAAGAGCGTGAGAGAGAGACTCTCACGCGCGAGGAGTCGATGGACGGCGCCATTGGAACCACCGTTGTCATAGAGTGCAATCTCGAGGTCGTGTAAGAAACACCAGCGTACGAGCCGATCACCGGCGCTGCGACGGTCTCGCAGATCGATCACAACGATGGAGCGCTGGAGCACGTTGAAGTACGCCACTGGGATCACGGGATCGTCTTCGGCGGCGGCCATTATTCAACGGTGGGGTGCGTTCGTGGACTCGATCTTCGAATGGATGATTGCAAGGTGCGTATTATGATTCGTCGAAATTGATGTTATCGAAATACTTACTTTCCCGTGATAAATGGGGAAAACATCAGCACCGCATCAACCTTTACTAGCTTGAAACATTGAAAATTCTCGCGCGAACGATTCAACTCACTGAAAGATTACGATTCTTGCAAACTCATTTATTGTTTCGTGTGACATATTGAGCGTAAATGGCTGAATATGCCTCACATATTTCGACCGACTTTATTTCGATGATTCCGGTCTCGCAACTCGCGTCACCCATGTCCCTCGTCGTGTTGACACTCTTGTCTTCGCCAGTTGCAATGCCTCGCACTACCCTTGGACGTGGCAAGCACGTGGATGTTGCGATGGACGGGGACGATCTGGAGGCCACTCTCAGGGCGATCAAGGCTGCCAAGAGGGCCGACAAGAAGCGAAAACGTGAAGAGGAGGAGAAAGAAAAGGTTGCCGCTGAGGCACCAGCGGCCGAGGCGGTTCCCGATGTGGCGACGATGGCCGTGGAGCGCGTCCTGGACGCAGCTAACGAGTTCGAAGTGCTCAACATCCCCGTGAGGCCAGCAACGAGCGCAGCGGCCGTTCGCAAGGCGTACAGAGCCGTGTCACTCTCCGTTCATCCAGACAAGGTTCGTCACCCGCAAGCGAGCTCGGCGTTTCAGAAGGTAAAAGAGGCCATGGAAATGCTGGTCGATAGCACTCATCAAGAGCAACGTCGGGAGATGGCAGCGGCGCCGGCATCGACAATCGAAGAACTGGACGGCGAGGAGGAGCCGGTTGCCGAGGCTGAAGTGCAAGCGGAGGTGGTCAATGAGGAAGTGGCAGTGGCCGCTGAAGAGGATGCACCAGCCGTTGAAGAGGCGGAACCGGCAGTTGAAGAGGTTGCAGCAGAAGAGGCGGATGCAGTGGCGGACGAGATCCAGGCTGCTGACACCGAACCAGAGGAGGAAGAGGATGAGGCAGCTCCGATGGAAGCAGGGGGTGAGGCACAAGATGCCGCCAATGCAGGCGACACCGTCCCGGCCTCTCCCGTCGAAGTCGAAGTCGAAGTCGAAGTCGATACCGAAGTCATTCGCTGGGAGTATGAGGGAGCTCACGAGGACCTCCACGGCGAGTTCGAAGCCCCAGTGGGCAGCGAGGTTGTCGATGACGTCTTCGGCAAAGCGGAGCTTCTCGACGTGCGCCACGGGAAGCTTATACTCCATCTCAGCGACGGCCGGCAGAAGTGTCGCCCCGCAGGCCGCGTTTACATTGCACCTGGCGAGGGCGAGGGCGAAGGCGAGGGCGAAGGCGAGGGCGAGGGCGAAGGCGCAGGTGAGGGTGAAGACGAAGGTGCTCCCGAGGCGGCTCCATCCACGGACACACCGCAACTGGTTCTCTACACAGTCTCCAAGCAAAAGGATGGCAAGCGCGCAGTCTTGCATGTCTTCGATGCCAAGAACGACCCCATCAATCTCTCCTCGCGCGTCGTGAAGCGTGTTATGTGGGCCGAGAACGTCCCGGCATCCATTCTGAACAAGATATTCGATGGTACGAACAAAGCCTGCTGTGCCCTGCGCGGCGCACTCGACTCGAGCAAGAAGTCGCTCGGCAACAATGGGATAAACTTTAAAGTCTTTCTGTGCGTCAATCCCGATGGAAAGGCGATTACGGTGAAGGACGTTCTCGAGAAGAAGCAACTGGCCAAATACCTCAAGTAAGGCGCCTCGCAATCTTCCACATCTCGATTTACGTGTTGCGCGGGGGAAGGTCAACAAGCGCCTCGGCTTCGGACGGTATGTGAGTGAGTGGCATTGGAATCTGCTGGAGACGTGGAAGGATGGAATGGTGCGCGTATAGGTTTTCCATGCGTGTGGTTTGTCTGTGACCGCCGGCGATGCAGCACTGCTTGGGGTGGGAGGCAACGAGCACAAAGTCGCGAGGACAGTCATACTCGGATATGAGGACGATGTTGTCGCGTGACCACCGTCTCATCGTTTCCCAGAACCGATCGGAATCGAATGTTTGTGTTCCGTATTTGGTGGTTGCCTGGTAAGGGGGGTCTACGTAACAAAGCTTGTTGAATGGTGTAATGTCTTCATAACTACAACACTTTAATTGGGTTGCTTGAAATATCGAATTGTTGCGTAACATCTTGTAATAATTCGTTCTCGAATTTGCCATATGATCGATTCGACCGTTTGGTCTCGAGTAGGTCGGGGTATCGTTCCTTCCACCGACCCATCCTCCAAATTCCTTTCCATTGAACGAGTACTGAAACGCCGCCACTGCACGTTCGAGTGAGATATCCGTCTGCTTCCTGAGGTGGTCGTATCGTTCTCGAGTTATTGTAGGTAGTGGGGTGTTGCATTGAATTGCCTTCAAGAGGGTGATCAATAATGGGTTTACATCACTCGCTGTGTACGATTTCTTGTTGACGACTCGGCGCAGGATATGGCCATACCCCACGAAGGGCTCGAGATAATCATAATTATTATCAAACATCTCGTGATTCAATACTTGCAAAATGTGATCTGCTCCTTTCGATTTTCCGCCAAGATACGCCATCTTTGACAAGAGTCAATATTTTTCGTGCCCACGACATGGACACCGTGGGCATTAATTTCCTCGACATGTGTAAATGAGATTGTTTGCTGCCGAAAACCCGTCCACAGGAAGTCTTTCATTGTCTCCTCACTGGCTCTCGAACAACTTGATGAGAAAGATTGATTACTGCCAATACACATGTGCAGATGGATTGAGCTATGCTCGGTTCGGACGGAAACCAACAGCGATTTGGACAAACATCGAGGGATGGGAACCTCGTACATGTAAATGCGGGCGTCACCAAACTTCGCTGATCGGAGACAAGTCGATGGGAAAGGGTGGCAGTGATTATTTTTCGGGAGGGAGCACGGCCCCTGGCTTCATTCGAAACATTGTACCACACGAGTTTCACATCGAGCTGCTATCAGCAGCCAAGAAGATGAATCCGAAAGGGACATGGGTTCTCGATTTGTTCTCTGGAACGGGATCATTGAGAGGCGCTGCCGAGGAGCTCGGTATGGGTTACGCGGGGGTCGATATTCGAGACAAGATTTACAAGGGACGCGCAAATAGGAAGTTGCTCTACAATCGGCCAGATCTCGTAGAAGATTTGTCAGAAATGAATCTTGAGGATGTGATCCAACGGACAGGTAAACTCATCGGGAAAGATTCGAGTGAGCTACTCATGGTATGGGCAAGTCCTCCGTGTATCACTTTTAGCCAGCTGGATCGATTACGCAAGCCCGAGAAACGACACCGAGACCTCACGACGCCAACGCGCCAGGCGATATCCGAGGAAGCGAAGCGAGATGATCGTTTGGTGGCGCATGTTGCGAAAGAGTTGATGAAACATGCGAATGAAAAAGGACCGGAAGAGCATTGGAAGGGTTTGTGCATCAGTTTGAAGCAGCCCCTTGCCTCTCAAGTAGTAAGTGGTCGGGATAGGACGGTTAGCATTCGAAATCATCTCGAGAAACCCCGCTGGTTGGCTATTCACGCCTCGAAGTGTCATTACTATAAGACAGGTAGCGAGCTGCCTTGTCACTCAATCGTTGGATTTGTATTTGCACGACAGGGGGAGCATGGTACGTGGCATATTGAAGCATCACTACCAATCGAGCCTGTGCCAAAAAAGGGAAGTATCAACCTGTTCAAAATTGATGGGCTTCTCGTTCCACAAGCCCTCAAACATTATGATCCCAACAGGTAAATGAGGATCCCACAAAGTCTGATACCACCCTTTGCAAGCACGATCCGAGATGAAGAGCCACTCGATGTCGAGAGTATAGGTTCAGAGGAAATTCTACTGGAGGATGCAAACGTACAATCGGAGACAAGCCCACTCGAGATTGTCAGCGTAAAAGACGCAAACACATCGGGATTTGATTTGGCAGTGAAATTGCTTTCCGACAAACACACAGCCAAGCAATTGAAGGAGCTTTGCCGAGAGCGGGGTCTTTTGCTCGGAGGAACAAAGATGGATTTAGCCTCTCGATTAACTCATAAGTCAATGTAGGGCGACACAATGTGCGGCAAAAAGTCTAAAATATTTTGTTGTATGTATGTAAGTAATTGGCATGGGTAAGAGAGCCGAGGAGCAAATCACGTTAGAACCAAATGAGCATCTTGTGGGCGTGTCCAAAGAATATCACGTGAGAAAACAGGCTGGCCGACAAGTGGCATACATTGTCGAGGATAAACGAAGTGAGTACCTGCTAATGGCGCAACGCTTGAGCGCTCTCGTTTCAACCATCAATTCGATCGTCACGGAGAAGCCAGATCAAGTTAGCACCACAGGACTGTACGAAATCATTCGCTCCAAAGGGAGTGGCCGTGGATTTTATACAAAGCATAGGTGGAAGGTGATACCGTGTGATTTGGAGGAGGCGGTCACTACGTTTGAAGATGCGAGGGGGAGGGGCTTTTCAAAAGCTGTTGTAATAGGTGAACCTCACTGTTACCAGAAGCATGTTTTAGTTTGAAGCGGAAAAGAATAACATTTTTTTATTCGTTCGTTTGATCATTTTTTATTTCGGCACCCATAATAAGTTAGATGACACATGAGAGAAAAGAGACCTCCACAGAATTCATCAGTGACAAGGTGAAAGGTCGCATCGAGGCAGTCAATGTTGGTGACATCCGACCCGTCTCGATGGTCCAGATCAAGGAGGAATACATTACGCCAGAACAGATTCGATGTCTCGGGTACATTGAACACCTCAGCAAGGACGAGAAGCAACTCAAACGAGTCCTCGGCAAATATCGATCCAGCCACCTGAAGGCGGGTCAAGAACAACATGCGGCAATTGCTCAGCAATGGAAGAGGTTCAGCCACGAGCGCCTGTGCAACATGAAGAAGAGCGAATGGGCGCTAAACACGGGTAACGCCATCGAATTCATGCGCGAATACTTCCCTCCGACAGGCAGCGATGGAACGACCCGACCAGGACGATTGAGCTGCGCACATTCCCTCCAGAACCTCGCCCGCCCCTTCCGTAACCGACTACTCGAATCAAGATGTAGCGACATTGACATGTGCGCCGCCGCTTTCACATTTGCACTGTGGCTGGCAGAAACGCAGCAATGCAAATGCAACAATCTCACCGCCCTCGTTGCTAACCCGAAGCGATGGCGACAGGAAATGGTGCAAGAAACCGGGCTGACAATGCGACAAGTCAAGAACCTGTTGAACAAGATGCTCTTTTGCTCGCACAAGCAGAAATGCAAGAAAACTCCCGACTACCTTGACTTTGAACACTTATGGGAGGAAGTGCAAAGCCTAAAGTTTGAGCTCTTCAAACGCCCAACCTTTCAATGGGCTCATCAACACATGGACACTGACAACCCGATCGGCACGTTCTTTCTTCACCTCGTGTTTGCTATGGAAGCTGTTGTCACTCGGACATGTGTAGACTTTGCGAAGACCCATTGGCGCTGGAACATACAGGCCATTGTCCACGACGGCTTTAACCCGGTCGGTAAGTTCAACAATCGACAAGACAAGTTCTACCTGGACGTCTTTGGGGCCATAGCGCACGAGTTATTCCCCGGAATCAAGCTACGCTGGGAGTGGAAGGAATTCGACTTTTGGTTTTACGACTCGGATGGCCAGCGGTTGACCGAGTTTGCCGTTCCCACGACCTTCAAATTGGAAGAGGGTGCGGTTACCAACGACAACATAGATCCGGATGCAGAGTTCTATGGAGACGACGAGTTTGAGCCCAGCTATGGCATTGTAAAGGCAAATTGGGAACACACACTCTTCAAAGTTGAGGGAACCTTTGTAGACCTGTGGACGCGGCACGACGACGAATCGGGGCAGACAATGAAACTCTTGAGTGAGCAACAGTTGATCACCATGCATAAGAACAAAAAGTACAGCGTTGGGTTTCCAGCTCGTGACGACGATGGCAAGGTAGTGCTCGACGAGTTTGGAAAGGTGGTTATTGAACGAAACGATAAACCGTTTCTGTCACGCTGGTTGACGGACAAACGCATGCTTGAAATGCGGCGCTTTTGCATGCGCCCAAACAATGATGGTCCTGAAGATGCATATAATCTGTGGAAGCCCTATCGATGCACGGAGATCAAAGCATGGGACCGAGCCAAGGGACGGCGAATTGTGATAAAATTCATCGATTTCACTCACAAGCTCCTTGGCCAGCGCGTGGAGCAAACCAAGTTTGCACTGCGATGGCTTGCGCACCCATACGTGCATCCTGCAGGGAAGCCACAGGTCATGGCAGCATTGCTTGGCTCTCAAGGCGGTGGCAAGTCCACCTTCTTCCAGATACACCATTACATGATGTCCGAGAGGCACTGCTACGTCACAATTAATCCAGACCAGAACGTGTATGGCAAAAACGGAACCACTTGCATAGCAGATAAGAAGTTCATCAACATACAGGAGGTTCCTGCGGACAAGATCAGAGGGTACATCAATGGCCTGCGCCCAATTGTGACAGACCCACGTCTCGAAGTCAAAGCAATGGGGAAAGATCCGTTCAACATCGACTCTGCCCATGTTGTCGGGGTGAGCTCTAACTTTCTCAACGCAATGAATGTAGACTCTGAAGACGAGCGGCGATTCTGGATTTCATATGCGACGCTGTACTGGGCAAAAGCGTTCCTCACAGCGGAGGAGCAGAAGGAATTTTTCGAGACGTTCCATGCGGAGCTGCAGAGCGATGACTTCGTGGCCGAAATGTACCGCTTTTTCATTCAGCTTGACCTTGTTGATGGGATCCCAAGTCGATTCCCGAAGGGCCAAGTTCCCATATCTCGCCTCCAGCGCACCAGCCGTGCGGCGGGCGAGGACAGTCAAGGCTTTTCGCGGAAGTCGCGCGCGGGTTTCGCGTCGAAAGTCGCGTCAGGTCTGGACGCGACGCGAGATTGGTTTGGAACCCGCGTCACGGCCGTACGTCGCCATGCACGCCCGGGCTGCCACTGTCGAGGCCGTGGAGCCTTCTGACGGCTCAGGGGACGCCTCCGACGACTCCGCGACGATAGCGGACCGCCTGAAGCCTATCGAGCAGAAGCGCAAATCAAACCGTGTGGCGAAGCGCAAGGCCGGTGACCCTCTGGCTCGACCGGTCCGGAAGCACCCGAAGGCCGGCGAGCGAGGAGAGGGTGGCTCGGATGACGAGGTCGTAATCACCGGCCACGCCACCGCCGCCGCCGCTGCCGCCCACACAACCAGTGGAGATGAAGAAGCGCCTTCCGTGCCAGCCTCTCCCACTATCGGCCAGCGCAACCAGGCGACGCCGCGCAACCAACCT
>Ga0209302_10000664_pt1 | contig 19789 bp, 24 predicted proteins | sample ArcOceMetagenome_2_FD_187445 | JGI IMG/M metagenome (GOLD analysis project Ga0209302, IMG submission 187445) | Marine eukaryotic phytoplankton communities from Arctic Ocean - Arctic Ocean ARC135M Metagenome (SPAdes) (version 2) | ecosystem: Environmental > Aquatic > Marine > Oceanic | place... | reverse complement strand
CCCTCACCCTCACCCTCACCCCCACCCCCACCCCCACCCTCACCCTCACCCTCACCCTCACCCTCACCCTCACCCTAGCAGGCGGCCTCAAGGGGGCTGGGCAACCCGAAGAGCGCGGAGGACCTCGTCGCCACCATCACGAACCTGCAGATCGAGCTCGACGCGTCAGGCTCCATCTCGCTGCCGCAGTTCCTCAAGGTGCTCAAGGACGGGCTGCTGCAGCCTGCGGCCTCGGGGGAGATGCTCCTGATGCAGGCCTTCCGCCTGCTCGACGCTGACAGCAGCGGCTCGATCAGCCTGGAGGCGCTGCGAGGCTACCTGACGCAGAAGGGGCTCAACCGGATGACCGAGGAGGAGGTGGACAGTTTCGTCACGGGGGCCGACGCGAACGGGGACGGGCGCATTCAGTACGATGAGTTCGTCTCCGCCAACAGGGCGCGCCTCCGCCTCGACGAGGGCGGCGGCGAGCTCAAGACGGGCCGCAAGGTGGGCCGGGTCGCCAACGCCAACCAGAAGGAGGCCAACCAGAACGCGATGAACCGAGCACAGACGGAGGCGGATAGGCAGCTCGGCGTGTAGTCAGCCAACAGAGGCGTGGGACCGCATGACCGCATGGCAAATGGGAGGCGAGGGGCGGCCGCGCTTTGGCTTAGGCTCGCAGGGGGGCGGCGCTGCCCGCACGTGGCCGCAGCCCATGGATCGTCGCCGTGGGCGGCAGTGCTGCCTGGGGACCAACCATGGTGTGTGCGTGTGGCAGTGCCGCGGATGGGTGACCGCGGAGTGGCACCGGCGTACTTTTTTAGATATTCACCGCCTTCAACGCTCGTCCGTCCCAACGCGCATGACGGCCGAGACGCTTGGGCTGTCGCCGCTCGTGCCCGTGCCATCGGCTGCGCCGTCGGCATCGCCTGACACGCCGATGGCGCCGGAGTTGGCAGGCAGCGGGTCGCTGGCATCCTCCGAAGTCGCAGTGGCTGGCTGCAAGGTGGTGAACTCGAAGCGGGCGTGGGCAGAGAGCGAGGACCAGCTGCTGCTCGAGACGGTGGGCAAGCTGGGGGCGCAGCGGTGGTCCCTCATCGCGTCACACCTGCCGGGCCGGGTTGGCAAGCAGTGCCGCGAGCGTTGGTTCAACCACCTTTGCCCGCAGGTGAAGAAGGGCGAGTGGACCGAGGAGGAGGACTGCCTGATCGCCGAGGGCGTCAAGGAGCTGGGCACCAAGTGGAGCGAGATCGTGAAGCGGCTGCCTGGCCGCACAGACAACGCCATCAAGAACCGGTACAACTCGGGCGCGCGGCGCGAGGTGCGGCTGCAGAAGCGGGCCGAGGCGGTCGTCACCGAGGGCGAGGGCGAGGAGGCGGAGAGAGAGCCAGCGAAGCGGAAGCACGGGGGGGGGACGGGCGCGGGCAGGGGTGGCGGCGGCGGCGCGCGCTTGCGCGGGCCGCGCAGGAGCAAGGGCGGAGACTCCGAGGAGGGGGGCGAGCTGACGGCGGGCGAGGGCGAGGAGGATGAGGAGGCGGGCGAGGCGGCCGGGCAGAGGAAGCGGCAACGCATCCTTGAGCTCGCGACGTGCCTCGCCTTCGAGGCGAGCCAAGGCGAGCGGCGCGACGCGTTGCTCCAGCTGCTGGTGCGAGAGACGCGCGCCATCAGCGCCGACGGCGGCGGGCGGCGGCACGTGGAGTGGCCGGGCGCAGCGGCGGGCGAGATCACAAGGGAGATCAGCGAGATGGAGACCGAAGAGCTTCACTCGCTGGACGCGGCCATCGACATCGTGGTGGAGGAGGGGCTGGCAGAGCTGCTCGAGCCGGTGGCGGCACAGGCGGCGGCGGCGGCGGCGGGCGCGGAGGCGGCGGTGGGTGCAGAGCGCGGCGGCGGCATAGGGCTGGGCGGTGCTCTCGGCCTGAAGCTCGACCTGCAGCTGGTCGAGATCGACGGGCTGCAGCTCATCAACGGGGCGCAGCTCTGCGGCAGCGTGCGCCTCACCACCGACGGAGTCGAGGTGAGCGACGGCGCCACGCCATGCGGCACCACGCTGTGTGGTGCGCCCGCCTTCTGCGTGCCCCAGGCCCAGCTCGCCAGCCCGACGGATGGCAAGTGGTTCGAGACCAAGGCCTCGAGCTCCGAGGACGACGACTGGTTCACAGCCTACCATGCGCTTCCCACCAGTGCCAGCGCCGCCAGCACGCCGCGCGGCGTGCCGCTGCACGGTGGCTGCTCGCCGCTGGCGACGCCAACGGACGACCGCCTGTGCTCGGCCGTCGTCGAGGCCTTCTGCACGCGCTCCAGCTTCCGCTGCCACGTGTCGGCCTCGCCAGGTGTCCTGCTCGCCTGCTGACGGCTGGGCGCGACGGCGCGAGACTGTGCGGGGCCGGCCGGCCTGGTCGCTGGTGCCTGCCAAGAGAGAGCTCGAGGTTGGTGTAGGCCGCGCAAGCATGACAGAAAGGAGGAGGGGATTTGAGAGGTCGTGCGTGGGAGGACATACAGAACTGTCTTCTGTCTGTCTGTCTGAATGGTTTCGTATACTACACGACACGCGTATACTACGCACAATGCCGCGATGCCTGGGCCCCTCACAGACACACCCAGACACAAATGCACGGTGTACGGCGATGATGATTCGCCCCTATAAACCTAGGGACTCGGGCCGGTCGGCGCTGCTAACTGCAGTACGTAGCCGACGATCGGCAAGCTCCGTGCCCCGCGTGGATGAGTCCGCCGCAACCAGTTGAAGCTACGGCGACGTTGTTCTCGTCCATGAGGTCATTACCTTGAGTGAGCACGCGACGCTGTGTGAATCGGTCGTGCTGGCGTGTAGTGTGGCTTGCCGCGCGATTCTAGTTTACTGGTGACGATAGTACCGTGGTCATTATGGCCACGTGCCCAGTCGGGTGTTGTGTATGTGACTACTGGCGCTCTTGGTACTGCCAAAGGGTGCCCCTGGAGTGCGCCTGGCAGCCCAGTTGCCTTGCTGGGGTGATGCAGGTATGAAGCTCGTTATTTTTGTTGATCTATCTATCTATCTATCTATCTATCTATCTATCTATCTATCTATCTATCTATCTATCTATCTATTGGGGTGGGTGGGTGGGGGGTTGGCGCGTGTCGCGGACAGAGGCAGTTAAAATTGTACGACCTACGCGTGTTTTTACGGCGGCTCTGTGGTGGGGCTGGCCCTAGGCTCTCCCACACCACCAATAACCCGGGCACGCCCCGCTGGCATGCCGGGGTTCGATACGGCCGGGCGGGGTAGGGGGGGGTTAGCCACATAAGCTAGGGATTTGGAGAACGGGAGAGAGGGGCCTCCTTATCCCAGGTCCCGGCACAGACCATCGGATTGCCCACGTGTTAGGTGCGGACTAGGGTAGCCCGCCGATGTTATAGGCGCGTGCTCCCCTACGGTAGAGTAGGGCGCCGGCCCACCGACTTTATAGGTGCGCGCTTCCCTCACCGACGCACCCCCCTGCGGCTTCTCACGCGACCTCCTTCATTGGGTCCAGATTGGGTCACAGGACGCTGAAGCCTCCGGGGGTTACGTGATGTGTAGCCGTTCGTGTCAATCCCTAGTTTGTACGTTAGGCCGTCTCCCCTTTTCGGGTCTAATCAAACTTGGTGTAGTATGCTACTACTAGTATGCTACTACTATTATGCTACTACTATTACGTTACCCGTAGACGATTGGGTTTATACGAGACAATACACCACCCCCGGCACGCTGTACTCAAACTCTGCAGTTTGTCAAAAATAGAATATGGTGCCGTTTTCAATGCGCAAGAGCGTACGCAACGCGCAATGTGTAGAGCTATGAGAGCATCACGGCTTGCTGCCTCAGCCCCACGGCGCCAGCTGCAAGGTCTCAGGCGGCCCTTTATTATCGGGCGCGACCGAGATAATGATGTGGTGGGGCTGCACCTCCAGATCGGTGCTTGGAATGAAATCCTTGATGGTGAGAACTGTGTACGGAGTCAACTGGTCGCGTCGCGCACGCAAACAGTGAGGCAAGGCACGGGCGGCGTTCGTCGGGGCCTGGGATGGCGCACCAAGAACTCCTTCTCGTCCTGGACAGCGCTGTCGTCGCCAATGAAGTTGACATGGCAGCAGTTCTTCTCTTCGAACTGGAACTCCCAGAGCGCGCGGCCGTCCGACGGCTTCATCGAAAATTGCTGTGAGGCAAGGTGGCACGGCGGGGTCGCTGGATGGTGGTGTGGATTTGAGCGGGCAGGCACAGCGTACCATCTGCATGAAGTGCTCGGCTACGTGCTTGTCGAAGGAGGTGGCGAGGAACATATTCGTGCGGAACTGCTGACCCTTGGTGCGGAAAAAGTCCAGGTGCTGCTCCGGGAGCGCGGTGCCGCGCCACGTGACGTTCGCCTTGGTGCTGATGCCGATTTCCGCGTTGGGACCGCAGGGCCACCTGCCACCGTCGATGTTGGCCGCCTTATCTCGGGGGCTGAAGGGGCCCACCAGGGACTTGTTGAGTTGGCGCGCGAACACCTGCGACGTCACACTGCGAGTCACACTGCGACGGCGACGGCGACAGTCTGTGGCATGGGCGCACCACTGCGTCCTTTAACGGCGGGTCTTGGTCGGCTCGGAGGCTCTGGTTGAGGTACGAGCAGAACTCTCGGGTATCGGTCGAGAGCTCCGTCGAGGACCACAGCAGCACCGCGAGCTTGTCCGGATCTTCCTCATCCGCATACTTCTTGCCGGCCGTGATGTACGTCATCTTGAGTTTTTTGACGAAGCGCTGCGCAACCATCTCTCCCGCGGCCGAAAGCGCTGCGGAACCGTTGGCAACGATCGCTTGAACTGCTCCCCAGATGTCGGCCACCTGGTATTCTCCCTTGGCCACCTCGTAACACTGCTTGTATTTCGATGTCGCAAAAGTGATGCTCAGACCAGAAGTAGAGGCAGGTTGTCGAGCAAGCGGAGGCAAGGTCGCGGGGTTGGGCGCGGGCGGCGCCTCCTCGTCCCAGACCACCTCCTCTGACTCCTCGTCCCACATGGGATCCAGGACGATGTCTTCCATGACATCCTCTGCCGCCTCCTCCCATGTGCCGTTGTCGAAGGCCTCCTGTTGCAGCGCGCGCAGCTTTCTCTGGTAGGCAGCGACGCTCTCTTTCAGCTGCTCGACGAGCTCCTCGTCCCGAGTCTTGCTGCCATCGTGCACGTCATTGTGCGGTAGCGTTGCCTGGTAGAGGCGGATCCGCACCTTGCGCTGCTCCTTCGGCAAACCGGCGTGCCCCATGAAGCGGATCGCCCTCCCGACGCGCTGGATATACTCGGAGGCGTTATGGGGGATGTCAACGATGAGAAAGCGGCGCACGCCGAAGAACGAGACGCCCTCGCTGCACTCCTTCGCGTCGGCGACCATGATGCGGTAACTCTGGCCGCGCGCGTTAACTTGCTTGTCGTTGAACTCGCACAGGTTGCACGCGCAGCGGCGACCCTGCGCCTTGGCCTTTGCGTCGTGCCGCTCGCCCAGTAGCGACAGCATCTCGTCGTCCTCCTTGTTCACCGAGTTCATCTTTGGGTACCCGAGCACCTGTGCAGCACAGACGGGTGAGTGGCGCTGCCAGTGGCTTCGCGTCAGAGAGTGTTAGGGGCGAAAGCAGACCTTGTCACCAAACTTGGCACGCAGCAGACGCAGCAGCAGCTTATGCCCGTGGCGGGCGTGGATGAGGACCAGACATTTATCGTCGTTCTCAAGATCCTCGCAAACCTTGGCAAGCTTCGTCGCGTAGCCCTCGAGGCGATCCCTGCGCGCATCGAGCAAAATCCCTTGTGAGTAGTGCTGCGAGATGAGGTGTGTGGGCCTGGCTGCGCCCACACACCTGCAGAAGCCCTCCGGTACCTTGCCGTCGTCGTCGTCAAACTTCCCGTCGCGATCGAACGGCCGCCTCAGCAGCGCGCCCTCCTTCCCCTTGAGCACATGGATTGCTCCGTCTTTCCTCCCTGCCGTCGCAAAGTACTGGCCAAGCGAGCACCGCTCGCTCAACTTGGCGTCATCGGCGCCCTTGTTGACCTCCTTGTAGTAGGCATCCTGGTTTCCGGCAGGCTTGGCTGGCGTCACTGGGGGCGTGGGGAAGTCTTTTAGCTCCACACTCTGCAACAGCTCGGCGGGCAGCTCGGCAGGCACCTTGGAAGGCGAGACCAGCGGGAAGACGGCGGAGGGCGTGCTCATGAAGTAGGAAACGAAGCCCTCGTCGAGCAGCGACTCCCTGCCGCGGCCCTTGATCACGTCGAGCAGCGGCTTGGCTGCCTCGTCGTCGCCGACTAGCGGCGTGGCGGTGAAGCCGACAAGCACGCTGTTCGTCGCGGTCGCCAGCATGCACTTGAGCTTGTCGAGCATGAGCACGCGCTGCTTCGACTTCTGGATCTCGGGGCTCGGCTGCAGCAGGTTCTGCACCTCGTCCATCAGCACGATCTTGTTGGAGCTGGTTAGGGTTAGGGTTAGGGTTAGGGTTTGGGGATTGGCACAACAACTGGGGCTGGTCAGAGTTAGGGTTAGGGTTAGGGTTAAGGGCGTGCGCGGCTGAGCTCGTGGCGGAGCCAAGCTAATAGGTTAGGAGGCATGCGGCGCGTACAATGGGTTGCCGTCCCGCTCGTAGTCATCGTGGCCGTAGCCGCTCATTGGGTCATTGTCGCCAGGCCCGTAGTTCCAGTTGCCGGCGTATCCGTCTGGGCACTTGAACACGGCGTTGATCCGGTCGCCGCAGCTCTGCTGGCCGCCCGCTTGCGTGTACGAGAAGGCCCGCAGCGGCGCCGACGGGCGGAGAGGGTCGTACAAGTACTCTGGCCGCACACGCCCGCTCCGCAGGATGCCAGACGTCAGCTCGAGCCCCTTCCGAACCGCGCCCAGCTTGTCCTCTCGCGCCAGGTACTCGGCGTACCTGGAGGCACACGGAATGCGCGCACTCGCCACAGCCAATGCACAGGGGCTGCTGCGGTCTTTGGCTCACCGGTTGGGGAACTTAGGGTCGACCAGCTCTGCGTAGAAGTTGTTGCACACGGCGGTCGTGGGGAAGATGGCGATCTTCGGCCGGCGGTCCTTGAAGAACGAGTCGCATATTCTGATCATCGAGCACGTCTTACCTGATCATCGAGCGCGACTCGGCATGCACACGCTGAGCTGGGGCCGCGGGCTGCGAGGGCGGCTACTGCAGATCGCACCTGCGCCGGTCCGATGAACGACGAGCAGCCGTACGTCCGGAAGCGACTTGGGGTGCACGAGCCAGCTCACGCTCTCCTGATACGGCTGCACGATCGCCTTGTCCGACGTCGGGGCGCAGACCGACTTTTGCCGTGGCACACGATCCTTCTCCATCAGCTTTCGCGCGTGCGCGTTGAATCCCTGCATTCCCTGCCTCCACCCTTCCCACCTGACAGCTGCATCCTTTTCCGTCACGTCGGCGTAGACCACCGTCGTGCTGAGCTGCTGCCAGGCATCGCTCTCCTTGTCCTCGCTCAGCGCGCCGATCTGCTCGTCGAAGCTGCGCTTCTTCTTGGCCAAGAGCGCAGGGTCCTCCGCCACGTCCTGCTCAACTAGCTTGACACTCGCCTTGGTCAGGATTAGGGTTAGGGTTAGGGTTAGGTTAGGGTTAGGGTTAGGGTTAGGGTTAGGGTTAGGGTTAGGGTTAGGGTTAGACATGCGGCACACCTTCTTCTTGGCAGCTGGCTCTGGCTCGGCAAGCAGCTGCTGCTTCTCCTTGTCGCTCTTGCCTGCGCGATAGAACAGCAGGCTGGGGTTAGTTCTCAGTCAACATGCTGCAGAAGCTCAAGGCCGCACATAGGCTGATAACTAGGTCACGTGTGCGCTGAGCCTCGGGCTGGGCACTGAGCGAAGAAACTACATTTGACCGGCTACGTGCTTGCAAGCAGCTCCCGCTCTGACGCGACGATGCACATGTCGATCCAGCTATCGATCTCCTTGCGCTCAAAGGAGTGGACCGCGTCCTTCCAGAAGAGCTCCCCGAACATGTGCTTGGGCTTGCTGCTGACCAGGCTCTGGATCTGCTGCTGGAAGAGCTGCTGCGAAGAGCCGCCGTACCGCTTCGTCAGCCGCTGCTCCACCTTGGTTAGGTTTGGGGTTGGCTTTGGGTTTGGGTTTGGGTTTGGAGTTGGGGTGAGGGTGAGGGTGCGGGTAAGGGTAAGAGACCTTCTCCTCGATGCTGATTGCCTTGCCCACCGCGTCCAAGCACTTGAGGACGTCCTTGGTGCAGCGCTGCCAGACCTTGTCGTCCATCTCCTCGCGCAGCTGCCCCGATGCGCTGCTGTACACGACAGAGCCCGTGACCCAAGATGCGATCTCCGCCTTCTTCTCGAGGGCTCGGCGCTCGTCAGCATCGGGAAGTTGTGCGGCGAGTAGCTCGAGCGTCCTCTGCTTGCTCTGCAAGTCGGCCGTGCCGCACAGCTCGTCGAGGAGACATGTGAGCTCACAAGCGTCACCTGGTTAGGGTCAGGGTTAGGGTTAGGCAGGGTTAGGGTTAGGGTCAGGGTTAGGGTTAGGGTTAGGGTTAGGGTTAGAGTTAGGGTTAGGGTTAGGGTTAGGGTTAGGGTTAGGGTTAGAGTTAGGGTTAGGGTTAGATTTAGGGTAACCCAGAGGAGATATATGAGCTCGCAAGCGTCACCGATCTCCTTTGCGACGCCGCAGGAGGCCGGAGACTCGTCGAGGAGGCCGGAGATCCTCTGGCCAAGGGCGAGGAGCGCCTGCCCGTCTGCGAGATTCAGGATAGCGTCGGCGTGCCTGATAAAGGTTGGGGTTAGAAATAGAGTTAGGGTTGGGGTTAGGCTCAGGGTTCGGGTTAGACTCGGCGTGCCGGAAGAGAGGAACGGCGCGTGCGATCGCGAGCTGCTCAGCCAGGCTCCTGGCCGCCAGCGAGGGCAGGACCCGCTCCAGCCCTATGCGAAGGTCACCGTCAGCTTTTGACTTGATCACCGTCTCGATCAGGACAGAAGCACGCATGGCGCTCACGGAGGGGGTGACGCTGCTGCGGTTGGGGTTAGGGTCAGGGTCAGGGTTAGGGTCAGGGTCAGGGCTAAGATTAGCGTTAGGGTTAGGAGTTGCGCACGTGAGACGCAGTTGGCTGGAAGCTCCGTTAGAGAGAGTGCGGCGTGCCTGGCGCGCAGATGCTCGACCGTGTGAGCTAGGAACTGGTTGATCACGTCGCGATGCTTCGGCTTGCTCAGATCCTTCTGCGCTAGGCTTTTGAAGAGGCGCTGCGCCTCGGCCTAGGGTAAGGGTTAGGGTTAGGGTTAGGGTTAGGGTTAGGGTTAGGGTTAGGGTCAGGGTTAGGATTGGGGTTGGGGTTAGGGTTAGGGTTGGGTCAGGGCTAACCTTGTAGTCCTCGAGAGCCTCCTCCTCCTCGGCCTCCTCTGGATCAGTTGTCGAGCTCGCTTCCGCAGGCAGGGGTGTAGGCACGGGAGCAGCGCTGGTGGTGGCCTCCATCACGTCCGACCACGGCCCCCAGACAGCCGCCTTGGCTCGCAGCATGCATCGGTAGCGCTGCCCAGGCAGGAGGTCCTGGACCGTGCACGAGATGTCGACTGGGCTCAGCTTTTGATACTCCCAGTCCGGCTCCTCCTCGCCTTCCGTCGGCACGCGCTGCGTGGCGAGCTCCAGCGCGGTGATCTCGTCCACGCTTGCAGGCTTCTCGAGCACCAGCTTCAGCGCATTTTGCTGCTGGCCGCTGCAGCTCAGCTCAGCGGGCGCCTTTGGCTGGCTGTATTCCATCGTCGAGATAGTCACCTCTTCCGACCATTTCTTGCGCCGCTTGGCATCCGCTGTGCCGACGGCGCGCACCTTCACAACGTACTTGGCGCCCGGGACCAGGCCGGTCAGCTTGTATGTAAAGGTGCCCTCGGCTGGAAGACCTGGTTAGGGTTAGGGCTAGGGCTAGGGTTAGGATAAGGGTTAGGGTGAGGGTTAGGGTGAGGGTTGGGGGTCAGCTAACCCTGCCAGAGCGAGATCTCTTCGATCTTCTGCCATTTCTTCGGGTACTCGGCGTTGGTGCCGTTCCTCATCAGGAACTCGAAGAGCTGCACCGGTGTCTCGCTCTTTGGCTTGGTGAGCTTGATCGTCACCGTCTCGTAAGTGCTTGAGGCCTGCTCTGGAGCCTTGCAGACCTCGGGGGCCGCCGCCTGGTTAAGGTTAGGGTTAGGGTTAGGGTCAGGGTTAGGGTTAGGGTCAGGGTTGGGGTTGGGGTTGGGGTTAGGGTTAGGGCAGACCTCGAGGGTTAGGGTGAGAGTTAGGGCAGACCTTGGGAGCAGCAGGAGCTGCGGGCGTAGTCAGCGAGACAGAGGTGGCGGGTCCGGCAGGCAACGCAGAAGACTGGGTGGGCGCCGAAGGCTCGGCAGGCTTCGTTTTCACAGAGAGCTCCTCGGAGTACGCGCTCCACTCCTCGCTTTGTACTCGCCACTTGACCACGTAGCGCGTGCCCGGATCGAGCGACTCGAGCGTGTCGATGAAGGAGGTGCCAGCTGGCGAGTCCTTCCACACAGAGAGCAGGTTGAACTGATCCCAGTCCTCCGCATCCTGGAACAGGTCGTTGTCCTCGCGAAATAGCACCTCGACCTGCGTGATGGGCGCGACGCTCACGGGCAGCTTGAACGTCAAGACGAACTCGGTCTGCTTCACGTCGTCGGCCTCTGGCTTCTCAGGGCACTCGGGCGGCGGCGGCCGAGGCTTGGGCGTGCAGAATGTGAACGTCTTCGACCGCATCCCGTTCTGCGTTGCGCCCGTGCCTACGGCGAACACTTGCACCCTGTACCCCTTGCCCGCGTGGAGCGGCTGCTGCAGCGCGTACTCGAAGCTGCCATCGGCGTCGGCCAGCGTCGTCCACAGCTCTGCGTTTTCGATCTTCTCGGACGTCTTCTTGTGACTGAGCTCGTCGTACAGCTCGACCTCGAACCGGCTGATTGCCGTCACGCTGGCCGGCTTCTTGAGCACGAGCACGACCGTGATGTCGGTCGCGAGCTGAGGGTTGTCGGGTGTCAGCCGCGCCAGCCTGGGCACCTCGCACTGCTTCGGTGCAGGCAACTTCTGCGCCGCTCCCGCGTCGCTGCTGATCTCCATGTCCATCGCCTCGGCGTCAGGCTTCGTTTGCATGGAGAGTATCTTCTCCTCCTGTGCGGCAGGGCATGGCAAGTGTCAGCAGCGCTGCTGTCAGGTGGGCTTCCGTTCGATCGTCAGGCACCAGCGGCAGCTGCACGCCGCCCAACGTGCTGTCACCGCCACTGCTGCTCGCCAAGTCCATCGCCTCGGCGTCAGGCTTCGTTTGCTGGCTGGGCTGGGCGGCTAAGCTCGAAGCCTCGGGCTGCTCCAAGCCGTCGGGCGCGGGTCGCTTCACGCCCGAGACCCCCCTCTTGAACGGGCGGTGATTTCGATCCGCCGCACTGCGCGTTGCCGTGTAAAGTCGTCGCTGCCGTCAGTCTTCCGGCCGATCTGCCTTACGGCCGAGTTTGAGCCATCTGAGTTGAATTCAAAGATGATGTGGTTTTTCCCACCGTTGACCACCACGGGGCCGGAGCGCTTTGCTTGCCACGCAGATTCCAGCGTGTCTTGGTCTGCAGGCAGGTACTCCTTCCAGCTGGACCCGCTCTGCCACTCCCACTTGCCTTTCTGCAGCGGCGGCGGCTCCGGCTCCAGCTCAGGCTCCGCCTTGGACCCTCAGCGGCGGGCGTAGCTGCAGCGGCCGCGCGCTCGGACGCCACCGTCGTCGGCTCGCGTTCGCACTTGACCGCTGCCGCCGCTGCCGCCTCTGGCGCCTCTGCCTCCGCTGCCGCCTCTGCTTCCGCTGCCGGCAGCGGTGCCTGGGGCTTCTGTTCGCGCCGCTTAGACAGCGGCGCGTTTTCCTCCTCGTCGAGACTATCCTCCTCCATCGGAGCCGCCGAAGAAGTTGCAGCGCTCGCAGTGTGTCCACGCCCGCGCCCTCCTCCGCGGCCCAGCCCGCCACGACCGCCGGACACCTTCTGCTTTTTCGATGGAGGCGGGAGAGCCAGTTCGGCGAGCGGCGCGTCGCCACCAGACTCGGCGGAAGCGCCTGCAGTTGCATCTGCTCGGGTGTCCTTATACTCTCGGATCTCGGACTGGTACAGCACTTGCCTGCCCTCCTCAGGCACGCCAACAGCGACCAGCCTGAAGTAGTTGCCCGGAGGGGGTGCATACGGACAGTGGACCGTGTTGTCCTTGGACACGTTTCCCCAAAGCTCGTGAGGCACGTCGTGGACAGCTTCCCACCTATTTGGGTCTGTGCGGCCGAGAGCACTCTCCTTAGAGCTGGCGATGAATTTCACCGCCTCCAGGTCCCGGCCATCACGTGGAAGCTTGATGAGGTAACCTCGTTGGGAATTACGAGTGCTTGGACGCAAGGGAGCGATGCGGCGCAACAAAGGGGGCGCGGTCGCAGCCATCGCCACTCGGGGTGTTGTCCAGAGTACCGCAGTACCTAAAGCGATAAGCAACAACAACTCGAGGCAATCGCAAACTTGCTCAAGGGTTTCAAAAGAGCGGACAAGGGGCGTAATTTGATACGGCAAAATAATCGTGTCATACGTCACTAGACACTTCCAGACTCGCGAGAGCTGCCGTCACCGAGGCGTCGGCTTCGCACGGAGGCACCGCCGCCGCGCCGCCGGAGGGCACCTGAGAGGGCACCTCTACCTGTTGAGAGGGCACCCACGTGACAGGCAGCAGGTCGTCGGGCAGCGCGTCGGTGCCAGGCTGCTTGAGCGGGGCCCACAGCTTGCCCAGCTCTGCGCCCGGAGCGAAGGTGGCGCACGCCGGCACGAAGTGGATGCCCAGGCCTCGACGCGGCGCGGCGGCGGAGTCGTTAGGCCCGCTGCCGTGCCAGGTGCGCCCGTCGTGCAGGCTGGCGCCTCCCGCGCGCATGTGCGCCATCGACACGATGAGCCCATCAATGGCTGCGGGGTCAACGCCCTCGCGCTCTGCTGCCGAGCGCAGCAGCGCGCGCTGGTCCGGGTCGAAGAAGTGGGAGGCGGTGCCTGGTTAGGGTTAGGGCTGGGGTCAGGGTTACGGTTAGGGTTAGGGTTAGGGTTGGGGTTGGGGTTGGGGGTTATCGGTTAAGGTTAGGGTTGGGGTTAGGGTTAGGGCTAGGGTTAGGCAACCATACACCCTAACCACGAGCAAGTCGAAGAAGTGCGAGGCGGTACCCGATCGGCCGTCGCCCCACAGGTGAGAGCCACTCACGTACTCGAGCGGGCCGAGCTCCGGCACCATCTCGTCGAGCGCCACCCACACCTGGTTAGGGGTAGGGCTGGGGTTAGGGGTTAGGCGCAGTCTTAGGATCAGATCTGGGTTGGCCCTCTCGCCCCGAGCCTAGTGACCACACCGTCACGACGTCGCTCGGCGCAAAGTCAAAGTAGGGGCTGTCGCGGTGGAAGACGAGCGGTGGAGCGCCAGCGGCTTGGCCTACACCTGGTCCTGCGCCACCCGCGCACCCGAGGCCCAGCCCGCCATCTGCGCCACCAGCCTGCCCAGCGTGGGGCTGCGCACGAGCGCAGCGAAGGCGGAATCCGCCTTCCACACGTTAATCATCTGGACTGTCCGGACGCCGCGCCGCTCGCCCGAGAAGCCGAGTGCCCCCGGGCCCTTGGGCACCTTCAGACGCTTGTCCGGCGGCACGCCGGTGTCGTACTCGCCTCGCAGCACACGCTCCAGCCTCTCTGCCAAGTGCGCGCCAGTGGCCTGCGGCACCAGCTGCTCGATCCGCACGAATCCGGCCTGCTTGAACTCGCCCGTCGGCTCCGTGCACGCGCGCGTCGCACGGTCTTGCATTCTCTCTCGCGCGCAACTTGGAGGGCAACTTGAGGGCAACTTGGATTCGCGGAGTCGAGGGAGAATGTGGGATCTTCAGCCCGACAGACAGACAGACAGACCGGGAATGGCTCTTGCCCATTAGGACCGGGAGGCGTTCCATTAGGCGGTCGAAACAACTTAAGCGTTCAAAACGAGCGTAAGCGAAGCCGAAGGGAGAAGAGAGATATGACAAGATAATATAAGAGGGTTTACTCCACTAGCTTTAGTTTTCACCGATAACAAACACTAAAGATAAGAGGAAGATTTACACCAGTTCAAGGCCTCGCTCGATCTGCTGCACAACGCCGTGCGGATGCGCCTCGAACCCAAGAAGCGAAACTTGGGCGCGGACCAACAGGTGTAGCTTGGCGTGGCGTACGACCTGCGGTCGGCCGCGTCGAGCCGCACCGTGTTCCTGTCTCCGACGCCTGAGAGGGTGGAGGATATCCTGACCGACCTCACCAAGTGCGAGGAGGCCAACCACTTGCCGCCGTTGGTGGGGGCCGAGGCTCTCTTCGGCCGCCTCGGCTTCGTGATGCAAACCACCGTCGGCGCCGTAGGGCGGGCGGCTACGCAGCCGCTGCTGCAGCGGGCGCACGAGGCAGGTGGGCAGCCGGCACCTTTCACCCCGGCGATTATGCGCCACATGCTGCGTTTCTTCCGCGCGCTGCCGCTGCTACCGACCTACCGTCCATCCCGCCGCTCGCCCTTCGGTGCGGGCCCGCGCGTGACGACGACCTCCCGCCGGTGGTCGTTTACACCGACGCGTCGTACTGCGAGGCAGGGTGGAGCGGCCTAGGCATCATCATCATGGATGGCGACGACCGCTATGAGGCTGGGTGCCGCGTGCCGCAGTGGCTCCTCGAGTGGTTGCGCCCCGGCGGGCAGCAGATCAACCACCTCGAGGCAATCGCCATCGCGGCGGCGCGCCTCACCTTCCCGGACGTCCTGCTCCGCCGGCGAGTGCTCCACTTCGTCGATAACACCGTCGCCCTCTCGGGCCTTGCCGTGCATGCATGCACCCCCGAAGGGTACCACATCTTCTCTTCTTCTTCTCTTCTCGAGATAAGATCAGATACGATGGTTGGGTTTCCCGCGCTACACGACTCGCGCCGCTACACAATTCCGCGATGCCTGGGTTTCTCTGATCTTTCTATGAGAGATGTCTTATTATGCCCCTTGAACTTGACGGCGCCGATCGGCAAAATGTCTGAGTCCTTCTTGGTGGCCGCGACCGAGCGCGCGTCGGGAGCCGGGACGGACGCTCTGACGGCACTGATGGCCAACACGGGACTGACGGGCGGCGGCCTGCTGGACGCGCCCGGCTTCTGGGAGAAGGAATCGGGCGCGCCCCTGCTGCGGCGCAACGCTGGCTTCTTCACGAGAGGTGGCATCCCTGACGCGCTGCGGCGGCGGTTGGCTACCTGGCCGGCCCTGGCCGGCGTCTCTTCCTCCGCCGCCGTCGCCGCCGGCGTGTGCGACGACGAGGCGGCCTTCCGCATCTTCCTGCGTGACGCCGAGCGGACCTTCCAGGACGAGGGCCACCGGCAGGCGTTCATCTATGTCGAAGACAAGCGGGCTCAGCCTTCGGCCAGCTGGTGTCTGGAGGCTACTTTCGGCGCGCCAGATCTTGCCTCAGGTTGCCCTAGGCTCCGGCCAGCCTTGGCCAAATCAGCCGCTTGGGCGACTCTTACGGGCCGGCCTTGTCTTCGACACAGGCGTTCATGGATCTGCTCAAGCGTGTGTGGCCGGAGAACCGCGACTACCACCAGGGCCTCGGCTACGTCTGCTCACTCCTCATGCTCGTCTTCGACTCGGACACGACGCAAGCCATGCTACTGCAGCTAACGCGTGCGACCAAGTACACGCCGGGCTACTGGCGCGCGTCGGCCATCAAACCCCAGCCCTAACCCTCGAACTAACCCCTCGCCCTAACCCTCGCCCTTACCCTGCGCCTGCGCCTGCGCCTGCGCCTGCGCCTGCGCCTGCGCCTGCGCCTGCGCCTGCGCCTGCGCCTGCGCCTGCGCCTGCGCCTGCGCCTGCGCCTAACCCTGGCCCTGGCATGACCACCGACCCCGACCTTGACCTGGAGCAGGCGTGCTGCGCCCGAGCCATACGTGCGCGACGCGATGGTGTACGCGCGGCTCGTGCAGGAGAGAGAGCCGGAGGTAGCCAAGCTGCTGCACGCCGCCTGCATCGTGCCCGAAGCCTACGCCTCCAAGGTGAGAGTCGGAAGTAGTGAGTAGGAAGAGGACAGTACACTCCCAAGGAAGGCAGTAGTAGTAAGTAGCACGCACTTACCACTGGCTACCTACCACCTACCTACTACTTGCAGTGGTTCATCGGGCTGAACGTGCACGTGCTCCCCTTCCACGCGCTGTTCGACTTCGTCGAGGGCTTCCTCAAGGAGGGCTAGTATTAGGGCTCGCTAGTACGAGTAGTAATGAGCAAGGAGTCAGTAAAGTAGAGGCAGTGTACTTGACTCAGTCAAGGAGTACTGCACTGGCTTTCTACTTTACAGGAGGGGTACGTCTTCCTCTTCAAGTTTGCGCTCGCGCTCGTGGCGGCTACCAAGGAGCGGCTGACCCCTAACCCCAACCCTGACCGCTGGCCCTAACCTCAGCCCTATCCCTGACCCTGACCCTGGCCCCAACCTTAGCCCTAAGCCTGACCCTGACCAAACCCCTCGCCCCCAGCCCTAATTCTGACCCTGGCCCTTAACCTGAACCTAGCCCTTAACCTGAGCCTGAGCCTGGCCAGGAGCGGCTGCTCACTTTCAAGCCGACCGAGGTCAACAAGATCCTCGAGGTGCTCCGACTCGATGTGCAGACGCAGTACGCCGACGACCACGAGGGCGGCACTTTCTTCTCGGGCATCGTCGAGGCGGCCGCGCTGCTCGAGCTGGACGTGGCGCACGTCGACCGGCTGCGCGAGGAGGAGGGCGTCGTGCTGGTGGAGAAGATGCGCAAGACGCGCGAGAGGGAGGCGCAGATGGCCGCGGAGGAGAGCGACGATGAGATCGTCTTCTCGGACGAGGAGGACGACTGAAGGCGCGCTCTAAAGTCGGCATGGAAACCGCAGCTGTCTCTAGACCCTGTCGCCCTCCTGTACAAACCTGCAGTCCAAAACCCCGCACGAGACTCGAGGGGTCCAAATATAGAATTAGAATACGGTGAACGCAGTCCCATTAGAGCCCGCCGGCACCTTTCGGCTGCCACACGCGTAGCAGGCGTGTCGGTCGCAGTGTCGGTTACGTATTTTCTGAACTGAACAACTGTGTCGCCTCGCAATGTCCTTCCCGCTGCGTTCCATGTCCTTCTCGCTGCGCTCCGGTTCGCCGCTCAAGCTCAAGAGGTCTCCCAGTCCCACCACCCAGGCTCGCGCCAGGACTCGCCAGGCGGCGGCCGATAAGATCACGGCTCTCCTCAACCGATGCCCTTCGTTCCAGAGGGACTGGCTTCGGGTCCTCTGGAGGCCCTCGGGTTCATCCCTCAGCCTTCGAAGGTCACGGTATTGGGAAGCGTCGCCAGAGGACGCCGTGCTCTCGCGCCTGCCCGACAACGTGCTGCTACAGCTCGTCGTGTCGATGGAACGCAAGGCGCACCGCCGCGCCCAGGGCCTGCCTTGCTTCGTGTCCAAGGCGGACGCCAGGGTCGCGTCCAAGTCGGCCTGCAAGGCGGGCGAGCTAGGCTGGTTGACGAGCTCTCTGTGGCTGACCGCCTTCCTGGACTCTCTAGCCAATGACCAGCTGCTGCAGATCATCGCCGCCATGGTGGAGGAGGTGCACCGCCGGGCCCAAGACGGAAGCTGCACAGAAGAAGATATCACAGTAGACACCGTAACCTCAGCAGGCGCGGCACAGGAGCAGCTGCTGACGCTGCTTGCAGCATATGTTCCTCCAAATACACGTCGCTTTCGTGTCTAGGTGCGTCTCTAGGCGAGACAGGCAGCGTGTGAAAAGTGTGGTCTTCGGATGGCGCGCCCTTCGCCCACCCCGCCCCGTGTCGTGTTTGTTATAGGCTTGCGTCTTTTAATACATTCTCACTTCTATCAGGCAAAACAACGTAGCCTGGCCTCTGCCTAGGCGTTCACGGCCTTTGCAGTCGTAGGACTCACGTCTAGATCTACCTAGCCTCAGCTTAGTAGGAAATAGGCACATGTGTCAGCGTCTTAAAAACAACGTTTACCACGAGATATACACAGAGGCCATCGAGCCTCTAACACATCACTACATGAACCACACATGAACATGAGGCCACACTCAAAAGAGGCAACACACAAGCCAAGGGCGATCACAAGAGAGGTCCTAACCACATCCGACCTGGACTACGCTAAACCTCCCGTAGATGCAGTAAAGGGCGATTAATTAACACACAAACCAACATGAAATAACACCGCCACATAGACACTGGTGCGTATACTTGACGCAGCTGCGACGCACGGCATGCCATCAGTTGCGGCCTATAGGCGAGGTCTGGGCCGAATGCCCCCCGTCACCCAAGGTGTACCCACCACCCAAGGTGCACCCATTGTGCGTAGGTCGTACCGTGGATCAGGGCAGATCCGTGATGGAGCGGGCGGGCGGGAGGCCGGCTGCGTTCCTGTCAAATGTGCGCCTCCGGGCGTAGCTGCCGTCGGGCGCGGAGTTGGGCGTGGGCTTCCACTTGGTCTTGACGCACTGCGCCAGCACCGGGGTCTCCGCAGCCCTGGCCAGCTCAGTGAAGGCCGCCAGCTTGCTGGCGACCGGCGACTTGTACCACTCAGTGCCCACGATGACGGGGCGAAAGCACGAGAGGGAGGGTGACGTGTGTTGGGGTCGGAAAGGCTGACGACCTTGGTCAAGCGTGGAGCTCAGGATACGCACCGGGCTGGCAGAACTAGGCTCAATATCGCCATGCTGGCAGTCACCGGCCACCTTGTCGGCCGCCGCCTGGCGAGCCTTGGCGCGAGCCTGGGCGGTAAGCCTGAGCGTGGGCGGCGAGCGGGAGCGCAACGAGCTGGCCGCGAATGACTTGGAGCGCATGGGCTTGCGCAGCGAGCTTGCGCGCAGAGAGGGCTTCGAGCTGCAGCGTGGAGAACTGGAGCGCGGCGAGTTTGTACGCCGCTCAAGAGGCCACGCCACCTCCATCCACGTCTGGGGTTGGTCTGAGAACGGCATGTGTCGTGTGTTGTTGTGGTTCACTGAAACGACAATCCGAAACCCCCTGCAACATCGGTGTACTGGCCGACCCCCCCCCGCTGTTGCCCGCCGTTACGCGGTTACCGCTCAGCGCGGGCCAGATTGTCTCGGGGTAGCCACCGGGCCACTGTAAACAGAGTTCAGACACACTCAGCGCGGGAATGTCTTATTATAGCCCCTTGCGCCGGCTTTCATAATATGTGTGGGCATGTGCATTTGGCCTGGAGCTGTGCTCGTGCATGCCGCGTAGCGGCACCCGCGCGCGTAGCGCGCCGCGCGGAGCGCGCCCTTTGGCCCGCGCAGCGGGAAATTTGGGGGATTTATAGGAGCCTGGGGTCGTTTTCCTCAGGGAAACGGCGGCGCGCTACGCGCAGAGACACGCGCGTAGCGCGTGAGCATTTCAAAATGCACAGGAATACTCTTTTATGAAAGCCGGCCCTGCGCCTTGGTGAATTCGCCAAGGGCTATAAAATAAGACATTTCCCGCTTGGCCTGCCTGTTTGTTTGCTCTCTACAAAGGATCCTTTGAGAACAAACAAACAGGCAGGCCACTAAACAGCCGTCGGTCGTATAAACTAAGATCTACACTAAGTCACTAACAACAGCCAAACAAAGGTCTATAGAAACAGTCCAAACGGATAACACATGCGCAAGTAAGACAGTCACAGTCCTCAACCTGGTGTGTCGTGTCGGTATTATCTCTTATCTTATCGTGTCGGTGAAGTATATGCAGTTTGTGTGTATCTGTAAACTGTGAGACAAAATCTAAGCTTCCCCCCCCCCGTGCCCCGGCCCGAGCC
>Ga0209302_10000661_pt1 | contig 19872 bp, 20 predicted proteins | sample ArcOceMetagenome_2_FD_187445 | JGI IMG/M metagenome (GOLD analysis project Ga0209302, IMG submission 187445) | Marine eukaryotic phytoplankton communities from Arctic Ocean - Arctic Ocean ARC135M Metagenome (SPAdes) (version 2) | ecosystem: Environmental > Aquatic > Marine > Oceanic | place... | reverse complement strand
GAGCGCGACTCCGTTCGCGGGGGACGAGAAAATGCCAGTTTGGTTCACGGGCACGGTGGTCGGGTGGGTTGTCCACGGGTCCAGGGGTAACCCCGCGGGCGCCGTGCCCACGACGTTCGCGATCCACGACCTGGTACTAATCTGTTCGAGCCCGCAAAAGTCGCTCAGCCTTTGTAACGACTTGGTGTTCGTGACCAACCTTAACTCGCTCGGCACCGGAACACCGGGTTCGCAAACCGTTTTGTGCCGCGGCAGCCCGGGAACGCACACGAACTTCACGAACGGCGCTTTGCTCGCGGCGGCTGGTTTCCCTGTTTCAGCACCAGCCGTTGAGGTATCGTCCACGCGCGAACTACCCGTCTCCGCCAAAGCTTTTGCTTTTAGCGTCTCTGAAAAAATATTCATCGCCCTCAGCACCGTCGCTGCGCTCGCGCCGGTTTCGCGCTTCACGTCGTGTCCGTCTCCGAACTGCGGTAACGCGTACGTCCCGTTGATCGCGGCTAGGTCCACGAAACACGAGCCGCACGGTCCATGGCCGCGACAGTCGGAGCCGCCCGGGCGCGCCGCTTCCGACGCCGCGACCCAATCCACGGAACACCCGACGCAAGGCGCGCAAAATGGTGACGAGTTGTTTTCTGTGGTGTCGGTGGTTGTCTGCGTAGCATCGCCTGTGCTGTCCTTTGCCGTGTCCTCACTCCCATCGCTCTCCACGGCACTTCCATGCACTTCTTCTGCGTCACTCCCGTCGTCTCCGTCTGCTTTTCCGTCGCGGCGCTTCGCGTAAAACGCGGCATCCGCGTTTCCCCCATCCTCCTCCCTGCTGCCCTCGCTTTCCTCGTTCGAAGGCGCGACGTCCGCCAAACGCGGTTTCGGCGGATTCGCCGTGTGCCAGCTACGCACCGCGGTCGCCACGACATCCGTTGCGCTGGCCGGCCGCGAAATGGAATCGGCGTTAGTCTCTTGTTCCTTCGCAACCGACCCGGGGCCCTTGACGATCGTGGTCCGGGGGAAATCTTCGTGGAACTTGTCCAGGGGATGCGACGAAACCGACGCAACGCAGGTCGCCGCGACGCACAGCACGAGCGCCGCATAGACAGCTCGACGCCGAGGAACCAAACGCATCGCGACTAATAAACACACGACGCGTGGCCCTCGGGTAGGGCCCAGCGCGTCGTCGTCTGATGAGAGACTGATGAAAGCTTTTTGCAAGAGGTCGTTGCTTTGTTTTGTTGGACGAAGACATTATTTAACAATGAGAAGATTGGGGAGGTGGTTATAAGGTGCGCGCGCGGTGGCCCGCGCGGGCACGACGGTGCCGACAGTTTCTGGAGGAGGTAGGCTCCACGAAACGCTGTGGCTGGGACTGAGATGCGTGCGATGTCCCGGATATTCAGCTCGAAGCGCGGCGCGTCATCCGAAAAAAACAGAGGGCCCCGAACAGCCGATGCGCGTGAAGAGGCTCCCTCGCGGTCGATGCGTGGTGGCGCGTCAGTAGGTTCCGTGTCTCTTCGTGGCGGCGAGGATACGATCACTCCGGGTGACACCGCCGAGAACGACGACGAAATGGACCCCCTCGTGATTATCACCGAGCGCCTGGCCCTTGCCGAGGCACGAGTTTTCGACCTGGAGCGTTCGTTGGAACACGCCGTTGCCATGGCGACGGCGTGGGAACAAAAAGCGGCGACGGCCACGCGGCGGGCGTTTGCGTCGGAGCAACGCGAACGGAACGCGTTTTACGAACGGAACCGACAACACAAAGAGGCATCCGTGCGTGATGGCGGGGGTATGCCCAGAGGACCGCGGTGGCTCGGGAGGGATGAAGACGAGTCTCTGGAGGCGGAGACGAGTACACAAATACAACCGCCGGGGACGATTCCAGAAATACAACCGGCGGAGACGCCGACGCAGCCGCCCGCGATTACCCCGGCCGCGCTTTCGGAACTCGTACAGCAGGCTTCGCACGAACGCACGTTACAGTGGATACGGGAAGTGGATGTGGCCGTACCAGGTACTGAACGCACTGCACTCGTGCCAAGTACCCGCGCCGCACACCCGAAAACAAGTGTCGCCGGTACCTCAACCAAAGAAACGCAAACGGAACCCACGGAACCGCCGGCGCGCGAGACGACGACGACGACGGCGCGATTCGAAACGGCGAGGAGCGCGTCATCCCCGGATCCGTACGCAGTTTCGGAAGTTCCAGAAGAAGTTCCAGAACCTCCGAAACGCCCGGTGAAGCCCTTCCACACCTCCGACTTCGCCGACGTCGCGATCGGCGACGTGAAGAGCGAAATTACCAGAGCGCGGCGCGCGGCGAAGCAAAGCGACGACAAACAACGGCAGATGATCGCGCAACTCAACGCGTACCGGCGTTCCAAGGACCAGAGCGAGATCCGGGTTCGTGAGCTGGCGGTGGAACTGGCGGAGGTGACTAGGGATTCGAAGGTGTGGCAGGTGCAGGAGCAGCGAGTGGGACGCGGGTTGGCGGGCGCGCGAGTGGCGTATGGGACGCCGAGACCTCCTGGGGAACGGGGAGGAGGGAAGACTGGGGACCGGGGAGGAGGGGAAATTTCTTTCCCTTTTTCTGGTAAAACACACGAAGCCGACTACGCCGACGTCTCGCACAGCGACGTGTCGGACAGCGAGTACGGCGACGACACCGCCGGTGAGGGCGGCGGCCTGCCATCTGATGGTGACCACCCCATTTTCAAGCAAATCCGACACGGCAGGGTCCACGAAACCGCGGCGTTGCTGAGCTCCGAGCGCGACGCTTGCGAATCGAATTGCGAATCGAAAAACGCGCGCGACAAGTTCGGCAACGCGCCGCTCATCGTCGCCGCGCAGAACAACCGCAAGCGGATTATGAAGTTGTTAGTCAAGTCTGGGGTTGACTTGAACTCATGGAACTTAGAAGGCAACACCGCGCTGCACTACGCGTACGCGTACGGGCACTGGGAGGTTGCAGAGTACTTGACGCGAAGGGGCGCGGATGAAAACGCGAGGAAAAACAAGGGCGAAGCGCCGATCGACGCGGTGCGGGGAGACGCCGAGGCGAGTCGTCGATTTCAAGCCGCGAAAGAACAAGCCGAGAAAAGGCGAACCGATTTGGACGCGAAGCGCTCTGTGCGTGCCGCGACGACTGGTGCCTTGTCACAACAGCGACCATACGACAGCGACGACGGGTTCGGCACGGACGCGGATTGTGGGTCCGACACCGAAAGCGACGCTTCGCGCGACGACGACGACGGCGAAACCGTCTCGCCGAGAAATAAAAATAGCCACCACCGATCCTTCGACGACGACGTCGACGTCGACGACACCGAAAACGGCCTGAGTTCGTACCGGGCTTTGTACTCAGGCAGGGGTTAGGTTTTGTTTGTATTTATAGTGGGGTAGTGTTTTAGTCGTGTACAAAAGCAGAGGTCGTAGTTTCCGAAGGGACTATTACCTCTCACAAAGGCGTCACCTCGACATGTAAAAAGTTAGGAGCTACCGAACCGACCAAATTGTTGAGAATCACGTTCGTTCCCCATTCCTTCCGAACCCCGGCTCTCCTCCTCCTCCCAGCGGTCCGTCATCAAGCCCGAACGCATCCGCGTGTCCTGTTCGCCGCACCGTCGCCCGCCACTCCTCCGTCGCCGCCGCGATCGCGTCTCGGCGGTACGTCAAGATTTGCTTCACGTCGCCCGATTGCCGCAAATTTTCGGGAAACCACCCCATCGCGGTTGCCGAATCCAACGCCCCCGCGTCCGACACCCCACCCCACCCGAACATCGCCACAAGCGCGCCCGCAATGACCCCCAGGAACACGCACAGAAGCATGCGCTCGGTTAGCGAGCGCATGGTGGGACACCACGCGCCGCCGCGCGTCACACCTGTGACATGCGAGCTTTGTGAAACGAAAGGGTCGTCACAATAGGGTTGCGTTTCGATTTCTGACTTCGCGTCCACCCTTGGACACATAGCTAGAGACGACGACGTTTTTCCCTCTCCAGAAGGTGCGCACCAGGCCACTGTCACGTGCATGTGTGTTACGGGTAAATCTTCTTACATTACTTTGTCTTACAATACAGGGCAATACAGGGACCGCGGTATCTTCTGCGCTATTTAATAAATACCTCTCCGCCGTCGCCTCCGAAAAGTCTCTTCTCAATCACCGATTTTTCACCCGCGCGTTTTCCGCAAACGCGGCGACTCGCGTCAACGAAGGTCTTGCCCCCGGGTCCCGCTGTAGCATGGCTGACACGAGTTGCTTTAGGTCTGGGGACGCGGTTTCCGGAAGCGGGTCCACGGTCCCTGAGGTGATGAGCTTGCCTAACGTGTAGTAATTCAGCCCGTCTTTGAAAAACGGGTTGCGCAGCGTCACGAGCTCGTACAGCAAACACCCTAAACTCCACACGTCCGAACTCCACTCGTACGGCATTCCCCGGATGCATTCCGGGGACATGTAGTACGGCGTGCCTACCATTGACCGGGCTTGCGCGGTTTTCGAGGAGAACCACCGGGACAGGCCTAGATCCCCGAGCCGCGCGACGCCGTCGGCGGAGAGAAAAACGTTCGAAGGCTTTATGTCCCGGTGCATCACCCGGTGCTGGTGCATGTGCGCCACGGCGGCGCACAGCTGGGTGAATATGGACCAGATGTCCCGTTCACTTAGGGGGGCGTTTTCTCTTGCTCTGTCTTTTAATAAACTTGCGAGGTCACCGCAGTCGCAAAAGTCAAGCACGATGACGAGCTCGTTCGCCTCGACAAAAGCAGCCGCGTACTTAACAACGTTGACGTGGTTCATCTGTTGCAACAGCTTGACTTCGTTTAGGCAGTCGTTGCGTTGCTTTTGACACAGGATTTCGTAAATCTGAACCTTCTTCACGGCCACCGTGGTGTTGGTCGGTAAGTGCGTCGCTTTCCACACCGTGCTGAACTTCCCACTCCCAATAACGCCGTGTAACAAGAACTCCTTCGTGCGCCCCGTGACGCTGGGAAACGACGATGTGGCTTCGTTGGTGTCGTCACCGACCGAGGCACCACTCACGCGCCCTTGAGCTTTCGCCGAAGCCGGCGCCCGCGCGCGATCGCTCGGGGTTCGCAACGTGGACCGCTCCATGTGCGTGGAAACGGACTGGTCCAGCGGTGTGTCCTTGCCAAAAGACCGCTGCTCGTACGTTCCGAGCGTGCGCGTGGAGTCGAACAACGTCATCGTGGTGCCGTGGGTCGCGCCGTGGGTCCCCGTGAATGCGTAAAGTCGAACGGACCCCCGCGTCGTGAGTCACGTCTGCCGGGACCAGAGCGCGCGTGGAGACGTGCGCGACACAGCAGCGCGACAATCGAACCGAACACGCACACACCCGTCAACGCCCGGCTCGCCGCGTCAACGCGTGTGGCGCGTGTCTCGGGGACGCGCGTCGGTCGAACGTTCGACACTTATCGTTGACCGTCCGCGGAGACGAAGGGACATCAGCGAATTTCCGACATCACGGGACCGATGGAGTTGATGACACACCCGTCGGTGAGACGTCCATTTTGAAGCGGTACCAGTCGGCAAGTCCTCGATCAAGTCCTCTCGAGAATTCAGCTGACATCGACTTTCTCAAAGCAGCACGTGAATCGCACTCTCTGGGGCCACTTCTCATCGCGCCTGGCGGGGCGGTCGCGGTGATGTCGAGCCCCAGTGGTAGTGCTGGTATCGCAAGCCCTGCTTCCGATGCCGACCGCCGACGCGCGGTTGCCAAGGAAAGCCTGACCGCGGTGTGGAAGCAGATCGAGCCGGACGCGAATCCCACGCCGACGATGAGTTTTTCGCAACACAAAATGGCGTACATCCCACCCGCGCCCGGCACCACGCCCACCAAGCACCGACGCAGAACGGAGGAGTTCACCGGGTACATCGACAAGGCGTTGCGACTGAACGTTGACTTGAAAAGCAGGAACCACGAGTGAGGGTAAGAGAGTGATTGTAAAGATAGATAAGCTGTCAGTTGCGTGTTTCGAGCATGTGTAAAGCATGTCTAATTTTTTTTATCAATCCATCCCCACTTCCCTCCGCAACAAGCGTCTCCCCCCGTTACCACCCCCGGTCGCCTCTAAGTGCGTCGCCCAGAGTATCAACACCGTGCAGAGCACCGCTATGGTCATCAACCCTACGATAAACGACCCGCCGTGGTTGTTGCAAAACGCAAGCACCTCCTCCGCGGCCGTTTTCTCATCACCCCCCCGCGTTTCGAACACAATCTCCGCCCGCGGTTCCAACCGCAGCCACTGCCCTCGGTCGTCCCCGAAATACCCGTCGTCGTTGATGCCGGCCAGGGGGATCAGCGTCTCTTCGTTGCTTGCATTCTCGGTTGTTTCTGCGTCCTCGGGTTGAAACGTGGCGTTAGTAACAGTACGCGTCGCAATCGGCGCCATCTCGTCATCCGTCAAGCTTCCCTGCGGGGACGTCCCCGGGGAACCCGCCCGGTCGTTCCGTCCATGCCAAGAAGTACCAACGCGTCCCACGTTTCCCGACCCTGTGCGGGTCATGTCCTCCATCTCGCGCGTGTCCGAACCCAAACCGTCCGCCATCAGCCTGCGTACGAAGTGATGAGGTGGTCAGAAGTGATGAAGCCGCCGCGCGGGAGAGGTTTATTCACGCAAAGCAGGGGAAGGAAAGTCGAAACAGGGTACGGCGCCAACGAGCCGTCAGGGAAGGGGCTTACCGCGCTCGCTCCTCCGCCATCGCGGCTTTCGATGCTTTCAAACGGCCGAGCTCGTCGCGAACGCGCTCCATCCGGCCGGCAGCCTATAAGGGTTCCAGGCACGTGCTCCCCTCGTGCGCCGCGGCCTCTGCCTCGGAAAAGCCGAGGTGGACGACAACGAGAATAAATCGTGCCGTTGTTTTTGCAACAAGCGTGTTGGTTTTGGTGTGCCTACGCGTGGCACTGTGTCATCACCGTGGCACTGTGGCACGCACCTTGGACACGTCTCGATACGCTTCGCGAGTCGAGGTACTGGGCCGCTTTCCCGTTGATACGCGAAGATGTCGCAACACCTCGGCCGGCCATCCTTCGCCAACAACGCGGCCGCCGCGGTCCTCGCGAAGGCTGCGGATTTCGCACCCACCCCCGCGGGCCCCACATCGCGCCTTGGATTCGCCTCTCCCAGTGCGTACTCGCGGCTTCCCGACACCAACGCGGGAGGTACGGTGACCCAGCCCCGCACTGTGGGTCGCACCGGAACGCGGTTCCACGACGATGACGATTTCAGGTTCAACGAAGCCGGCGCCACGGCAAGCACGCGAGGGAAATGGCCGACGGTGTCCCTGGGCTCCGTGTTGTTGTGCGCGCTTCTCGCCGTCTCCGTCGCACTAGGCACTGGCGTTTCCTCCCTCGGCTCTCCGTCCAACGCGGACGCGCGAGCGTTGGCGAGACGAGTCAAGTTAGTGGGCGACAGTTTGAACGCGATGCACAAGGCGCTCGCTGTGGATGCCAAAACGCAAAAGAGCGAGCAAGGCGCGGCAGCGAAGGCCACGGCGGTTGCGCTCGCTGAGTTGAAGACAGAACTCGCGACGTTGCGTAAAGCGCATAAAGTACGTACGTCGGAATCGAAAACAAAAACAAACGCCGCGGACGCCAAGGAGCTCACCGCTTTGAGAAATGAAATCACCACTCGCGCCGCTCAAGATGCCAAGACACTGTCTCAGCTGAAACTGGACGTCGCGTCTCTGACTGAAACGATTCGGGCTGAGAAAAAAACGCGCGAAGCGGACGAGAACGCGCAAGATAAAGCGGCTATGCAACTTAAAGCGGACGTAGGTGAACTCGTCAAGAAAGTAGCGGCGAGTGCGGGTTCGTATGCGAAGAAGGACGCGCCTGGGTCGTCACTCACAACTCTGTCCGCGCAGGAACTTAACTCCCTGAAAACGCAGATTGAGACGCTCGTCGATACCGTCGACGGGTTGCGGAACAGCCGGTCCGAGTTAAGTTTGGAGATCGCGGCGGTTGCGAAACGCGTTGGGACGCACGAAACGGCCAGTACGCGCGCGATGGATGAACTCACCAGGAAGGCGGGCTCATTTGGTATCGGAGCCCGGGGTACCCCGGATAAACAGCTAACCCGCGTGGACTACGCGCTGTTCAGCGGCGGCGGCAAGGTTGTCGGGCACTCGGTGTTGTCGCCGTTAGTGGCGAAATCGCAGGGGCCATTGACGCGGGCGTTGACGTCGTTACGGGGCGGGGTGCATCCCAAAGGAGACGAGTGGCTATTGTCGGGTTCTACGAGCGCGGTGGTCCCAGGGGAGTGCTTAGCCCTCCGTGGCCCGAAAGGGTTTGTGGATATCAGGTTGAGGGAACAAATTTTTGTCACCGCGATTTCGATTGAGCACGTGGACGCGAACGCGGCGTACGACGTTTCAAGCGCGCCGAAGGGGATCACGGTTTTGGGGTGGAACAGCACGAGGACGCCGCCGAGCGGGAAAAAAACGGTCGTTCTCGGTACGGTGCGTTACGAGCTTTCCAGAGAGCTTTCCACTGACCTACGGGGGGGAGCGTCCGTCGGAGCGGCGCAGACGTTCGCGCTCGGTTCCAAGAAATTGAATTTAGGGCACGCATCGCCGGGCGCGGTGGACCACGTGCGGTTTGAAATTCAGACCAATTACGGAAACGACGAGTGGACGTGTTTGTACCGTTTGCGGGTACACGGCGTGCCGGTCGCGGCGAGGAGAACCGTGAACTACGAATGAATAACACGCTGTGTATAGTTCTGGTATTAATTATCGTAATATGGTAATCGTGTGCTCTCTTTGGTGCCTCCCTGTGGGCCTAATGTCCCCTTACTATGAGACTATATCCCGTCCCGTTCTATTTGTCAATCGCCGCGCCCGCCTCGTTCGTTACGGTTCAGGCGCCACGCGATTAAGCTTCCCTGTTCCTGTTTTGGTTTTCGGGGGCGCCTGCCTGGGTCCCCTCGGGGTTGGCGGCCCTTCTTTTACGTCCCCGTCAAGCCCCCGACCCGTCCCAGCAACGGACCCCGCCCTTGACCCCCTCAGCGACCCATTGGGGGACGACCCCGCGTTGGATATGAAACTCCCGATTCGCGACATGCGCACCGCTGCGACCGCCGCCGTCGCCGCCGCCGCGAGCCGCGTCCCCGCGGAACTCGCCGTGCCTTGCACGACGTTGGCGAAGTCCCAGTACGTCGCCGGTCGCGTGCTTTGCCGTGCAAGGCGAATGTTGAGCTCCTCCAGCGCCTTCACTCTTAGTTTCAGAGGTGTGACGAAATCGGAAATCTCCGTCCCGGTTGCTTTTTCCAAATCGGAATCCACCGGCGAGTGCGCGAATGAAAACGTTTTTGGACAGTGTCCCGTCTCGTCCCACAACCCGACCGCCGCGGCGGCTTCGTTTTCAATCTCCCCAAGCCCCAGCCCCAACCCAAACCCATCAGGCGTGCTTCGCGTGCGCCGGTGCTTAGGCGGTGTGCCGAAGGGTTTTGTTTTCTCCGGGGTCATTCCCGATCCGCCGCGCAGTAATGCGGCGTCTATGTGTTGATTTTGGTTTTGGTTCTTTTCTCGCAACGCGCCACCCCGGAACAAACCCGCGAAGTGCGAACCCCCCCTTAGGGAAGCGCCTCTTGACGTCGCGGGTGACTTCCCGGGCGATTTCGAGCTCTTGCGGAACGACTTGGTTCGCAAACCAAGCGCCACCGCTTCGCTCTCCGCTTCCTTCAACGCCGTCTTCGCGATCCTCAGCTCCTCCGCGACGCGCTCGGTGTCTTTCTGGAAGACTGGTTGGTAGTTCGTGGCGAGCATTCTCCACACCGGCACGTCGTGTGGCGCGAACGTCCACCCCAACCGCCAGGTCGTGATGGAGTACACGAAAAGCGTGACGACCTGGACGGCTTGGTAAAACACGGGCACGGCGGCGGCGCGCGCGGGCGACGGCGACGCCAATGCGACGCTCAGCGCGAGCGCCGTGTTTTGATACACCGTTTCGATACCCACCGACACGACTTGCGGTTTCGTGAGGCCCGCGGCCGTGCTGAGAAGGGTGGACATCACGATTCCAACCACGCACGGAGACGCGCACCCTACAAAGAACCGCCACGGCTGTGATTGCAAAAAGAAGAGTGTCAGTCTTGAGTATGGGCGTACTGTATGGGCAAACAGTGCACTTGTGATGTATTTGTAAGAGTTGCCAGTGCCACTCAAACAGTCAAAGAGGGGCTTGAAACAGTGTGTGTCGGATTCCTGGAAAGCCCCTACGCCTACGGCCGTACCTGGTTAAACAAACCCTCCTTGCTTCCGCTCGTGGAAAATAACCCGAGGATGATTAGACTCAACCCGCTTACGTTCGCCACGGCGTGGAACACGTGCCGTTGGGTTGTCAACCTGGCACTCGCGATTAGTCCGAAACAAATTCCAAACACCACAATAACCACCGCGATGAAAAGAGGCAGGTACTCTATGTCGATGTTCGTGCTGTTCGTGGCGTTGAGGTAGATTGCTAAATTCAGGGGCAACATCACGCAGCTCGCAATGGACGACACCGTGGTCATTGCGACGCTCAGCGCCAAATCCGCGTTGAACAGGAAACACCACCAGTTACTGTACGACCCGCCAGGGCTTGACGTCGTTAACAGCAAAATAACCGCCTCTATGCCTTGGTTAGGCGAGCCTGGTTCCCCCAAACTCGTCAGGTCAAACGCCTTCACGGCGCAGAATCCGAGGAAAGGTAAAACCACGAACTGCCCGAAGAACCCGAGCGCGATGGCGCGTTTCTCCTTGAACTGTTTCCGGAACTCGTTGTGGTCCACGGTTCCCGCGAGGCCGAAGATTAACAGGAAAAGAAGCACGTACGAAATCGCGGTGCGCGCGACGCGCCCGTCACCGCCCGACATGCCCGGCAGGACGCCAACACCAGATGACTAATCGTGTCAACACCGGTCAACCGTGAGGTCGTTATTTTTTTCGCCACCAGATCAGTCTGAGCCGCGCCCTCCGCGCCGCAGCACCACCCGCGCGTGCGTACCCGCGACGCGACGCCGAGGTGGGGACGAGACAACACGCGCGCGCGCGCGCGTCGCTCTGTGATCGGAAGGGCACGAAGTCGGCCTTGGTCGTGAAAGGAAAGCAACGGTCGATGTGGTGATTTTTTAGGCAAAGTGTCTGCGAGCCTGTCTGACACAATCCAACTGTTTTTTCCTCCCCAGTTAAAAATAAAAAATACTTCCTCTCTCTCTTCAGTCGAACCAGGTGTCCGGCTTCGTCGCGGGCGCGTCGAGTGACGCGACGATTTCCACCACCTTGTTGGACGCTGAGCTCGCGAACAGGGCCTCGACACAAACCGCCGCGACCGTGTCTCTTGATATTTCCCGCCCCGGGTCCGTGGGTAACCCGAACGTGGTGTCTTCTTTTCGCACCTGAGGTTGGGAACGAAAAAAGTCAGTGTTTCGAGTGAGTCTCGAGTACGGGTTCGTACCAGTTACCACAGCCGGACTGTGTCGAAGTACCGTGTCAACTCACGAGCACTGTGTCAATTTACCACAGGGCCTTGGTAAGTGTTACGGCCGTAGTGCACTGCGTACATCACGGCCGTAGTGCGTTCGAACAGTCACAAACGGGGCATCAAACGGTGTCGGGTCGGGATTTGGGAAGTACCACACGCACGACGACGTTCCCCACCGCCGTTTCCGGTTCGTTTGACAAGCCGCCCGGGCGGACGATGGTGTAGTCCAGGCCGCTTTTCTTTAAGTTCAGCTCCGCCGCGAGTTTCTCGTCCAGCACGCCTCCCAGGGCGTTCAGGAACTTGTAGTTGTCGTTGTCTTTCTGGCCCGCGGCGACGGCGTTCGTGAGAAGCGACGTGACCAGCACGAACTTTTGTACGGAACCGTTCGCGACCGCCGCCGCGACCAGGTTGTCCGTCCCGACGTGGTCCACCTTCGCGGGGTTGTCTTTTTTGAAGTTCAGGGAAGGCGTGAACCCGGTGCAGCACACCACCGCGACGACGCCGGCCATCGCGGCGTTGATGGACTCGGAATCTAAGACGTCCATTTGCACGAGCTCCGCGCCGGACGCTTCCAACCCGAGCGCACGCATCTTTTTGGGATCACGAGACGCGGCTCGCACGGTAACACCCTTCGCCCGAAGCTGCGCCACCACGCGGCGCCCTGTGGCCCCGGACGCACCCACCACGAGCACGGGGCCGGACTCGACGCCAGCAAGCGCGGACGCGGTCGCGGGGGAAACCCCCAAGACGCTGCCGTCCAAGGCGACGAGAACAGACGCGAGCACCCCGGTGGAAAGCACTTCGCGGCGACCTGGCCGGCGCGCGGCGTCACCGTCGGCCGCAGAGGCGGCGCATCGAACGGACGCGGCTCTCCGCGAGCGCGTCGCGGGCGCGGCGCGAGCGCGCGGAACGAGAACGGCGGTGTGGGGGCACAGAGACGCCATCGTGCGGGGGGGTGTGATGTTATCCGCAACGCGTCGCGACGATTGCGTCGTCCACGTGGCAACTTGTAAAGAATAACTCGCCAGGCCGCGGAGAAAACATGGCGACGGTGCGACCGCCCCCTGCTCAGTTCGTCGCACGCGGACCCACCACGCGTGTGCGTCTTCACCGGTGTGACGCGCGTCATGACAGCTGCGGAAGCCTCGGGAAGGCCACACACGCCAGGTGACGGCCAGGTTCCGGTCTCTTCCTCTTCTCATGGATCTGACACCTCGGACCTGCCAACCGAAAATCTGCCAACAAACGAGGATGGGGACGCCCCCAGTGCTTCAACCGCCAGTGGGTCTGCACTGCCCGAAGTGTTTAAGCACTTGAACCCGGTCACAGCGCGCGTGAAGGGCTTAGGAAATTCCGTGAAGATGACGTTCAACGAGGTAATAGCCCCTTCCACCGTGAGCGGGTTCCGCGACGCGCAGGATGGGTGGCGAACGAAAGTGGCGCCTTCGTTAGAGAGCGGCGCGTCGTCCGTGGCGTCGTTCTTCCAAAACGTCACGGACAAGGCACGGGTGACACACGACAGGTTACGTGAGAACGAAACCTGGAGAACGGTTGGTGACGGGTTTTCGAAAGCGGGACGCAGCACGATTGATACGCTGCGGGAAGGAACGAAAGAGTTCCGAGTTGGCGTCGCCGACCTCATGACGAGCGACCCGTCGCCCGCGCCGGGCGTCCCAGCGATGGCCAACTTCTTCGACGTGACGCGAAGAAACGGGACAGGGAATGCCAGGGGAAATGAAGACGAGAAGCGATTCAGTAACGAGGAGAACTCGAGTGACACGAACGAAAAGACTGACGCGGCGCTGAAAGAGAAGAACGCATCCGGCGACGGCGTCCTCGGCGGCGACGGAAAAGAAGGTTACAAAAAACAACTCGGCGTCGAAAATCCCGGCGGCGTTTTGGGAGTTCGTCTTGAGACGCTTTGTTTGTGGGACGCACAGCAAGCTCCGGTGCCTTACGTGGTGTTGTCCACTACGCAGTGGCTTAGCGGTTCGTCCAACTTTTTCAACACCCCGAGCGCGTTCGCTGGGGTTATTAGCGGCGACGACGACGTTGACGGCGCGACTAAAAACAGACACGAAAACGTCGCGGCGCTTCTTGGAAAGTTTTCGAAGAACCAGACGTACCTGATTCCACCCGAAACGGACCCTGCGGTTGTAATCGGTGCTTTGTGGGCCTATCTGGAAGCGATGCCCGAGCCCCTGGTGAGTTTCTCGCTGTTCGCCGCGCTCGCGAGGGGCGGGAGTGGCGGAAATGGGTATGGGCAATTACCCTCGACGTCGAGTACGAGTCAAACGTCGGAGACCGAGAAAAGCGACGCGGTGGAGACGCTGCTCGGTTTGCTTCCGCTTTGTCGTCGGACGTCCCTGGAGTGCGTCCTTCGCCTCGCAGCGAGCGTTGCTGTTCGACATGAAACAACCAAAATGGACGCCGAATCCGTTGCGTTTGTGCTGGCGCCGAAAATCGCGTGGCCTCGAGGAGGGAGGTGGGACGCGGAAACCGTATCGCTGGCCGGCGACCAGACGTATGAGGAAACGCGCGCGGACAAACAAACCCGCGAGTTGCGCGCCGTCGCCGACGCGGCGCGCTTGCTAGTTGCCAGGCGAGTCACGGACCCACAGTGATGCCTCAATTTGGTTGGTTTGGTTCTCCGAGTACGTGATGTATAATACGTAATAGAAGTGTATAGAAAAAGTAGAGACATAAGAGTAAGCGCGTCGTTTTCACAATTTTTTTAAATCGTTACAAGACAAATCGCGTAGAATCGTCTACCGAGGTTGGTAACCGGGTCCGGCACTCTCTCGTTTAGAACAGCGAGGTTTTCTTCATGATCCTGAAGAACTCCTCTTCGTTGACCTCGCCGTCGCCGTCCCTATCGGCTTCGTCGATCATTTCCTGAAGCTCTTCGTCCGTCATGTTTTCGCCCAACTCCTTCGCCACGCGCTTCAGGTTTTTGAACGAGATCTTGCCGGTTTCGTCGTCGTCGAAAAGGCGGAAGGCTTTCATGATTTCCTCACGCGAATCACGCTCGCCCATCTTCGCGGTCATCATCTGCAGGAACTCCTCGAAATCAATCGTACCGCTTCCGTCCTTGTCGATGTCGGAGATCATCTTCTTGATCTCTTCCTTCTTAGGCTCGAACCCGAGCGCGCGCATGGCGACTTTCAGCTCCTTCGCGTCGATCGTGCCGCTGCCGTCGGTGTCGAAAAGATCGAACGCCTCGCGGATTTCTTGCTTTTGCTCTTCAGTGAGACCGGTGGAGCGACCTTTGCCTTTGTCGCGGCGAGCGGAACCAACAGCCTGCGGATGTGGTGAGAGGGATGAACGAGGCAGGCGAGAGGGAGAAAAGATTTTGGTTAATTGTTGAATTTGGAAACGAAAAGCGAAAAGGTCCCGTTGATCGCGTACTCGTGGCGAATTTCTACGCGCCACGGCGGTGCGTCTCGCGGCTGTCCCGCTGTGCAACCGCCCCATCGACAACACACACGCCGCGATGGCGATCGCCGCACGTGACCGCCGCGAACAGGGGACGTGTGTCACGTCGCGTCACCGCGCACGTCACCCTCGCCGGCGCCGAATATCGGTCAACAACAGCGGAGGATTCTCCGCTTCTGTTTTTCAAACAGAGCTCTTTAAAAAAAAGACACGAGTCGAACGCGGTCGAACACGCGCGCCAGCGTTTCTTGCCCCGCGACGACGCCCCGAAACTCGTGCGTGTGTTTCGAAACACGTAACGGCGGCAAACACCGCGCCGGGTATCCAGCGCGTTGCAACTCGCGCGCGCCGAGGGAAGGCGCATTCGGCGGATGGATTTCGCGCAAACGACGGACGTGTGTGGAATTGATCCCGGCATTGGCACGACGCGGAATCGCGGACGCGACACGCCGTCGATCGCGCCCGCGGGTCGGCAAAACCCAAATGGTCGTCTAAACGCGTCGCCGGATCGAAACGCACCATTGTGAAAGGTAGGTGTTTGACGGAGTGCGTGCGGAAACGCGGGTGTCTGTGACGTCCGAAGCGCGAAGGGAGTTCTTTTCGGCACGAGTTTAACAACGCGGGCAGCTGCTCGAGCCTGTTTGCTCATACGAGACGCGATTTCCAGCGCGCTTCAACGGAAAACTTTGCAAGAGACAAAACTTCCAAAAATCCTTGCGAGGCATCCGAGAATTTTGAAGCAGCTGCGCGATCCGCCAAGTTTGGCGCGCCATAGTGAGACCGCGTGGAAGAAACCACGTGGTTTCTTTCGCGTTGGAAGAGTGTTGGTGATAGGCTGTTCGCGCGTGTGCGTGTAGTGCCGGAGGTAACCCCGTGACACGCCGTGTAACATGCCTCCCAAGCCCAAGACCTCTGGGGACAAAAACTTAAAGAGCAAATCGCCCGCGGAGTTTTTCCTGGACAACAAAGGCATCGCGGGCTTTGAAAACGCGGGCAAGAGTCTGTACACCACGCTACGCGAGTTCATCGAGAACTCGTTGGACAGCGCGGAATCAATCGGGGTGTTGCCTGATGTCGATATCGCGGTGGAAGAGGTTACTCTGGATGAGTACGAAACCAAGATCGGGCTGAAAACGCACGTGCGGAAGGTTCGTGTTTCCCCATTTTTATTTCCCATTCAACAAGTTCCGCCTTCCTGCTCGGCCCGATTACCACGGCTGTTTACCACTGGTAACTCTTACTGGCGTACTGTCTGACTTTGATCAATTGAAATAGTACGCCATTAAAGTGACACGGTACTATGGTACTGTGTCACTTTACCAGAAGTCGCACTACTCCGTACCCGGTCCGATCCCGGACACACGTCACGACCGACTGACACTTTCTTTCTTTTTTATTGTAAAGGACAACGCGCTGTACGCGGATTTCGAAACCGACAAAGAACGCGCGAAGCGGGTGAAGGACGAGGCAAGGAAAGTCGCCGCTGACGCGAAAGCTGTTGATGCGCTAGCGAAAGCCAAGGAGAAAGGCGGCAAAGGCTCGAAAGGAGGCGGGTTGAACCGAAACGCGGGGGTCGACGGGAGCAAAGCAAAACTGGGCGCGAAATCGTTCTTCCGGATAACGGTCAAAGACAACGGCAAAGGCATGCAGCACGACGACATTCCCAACATGCTTGGAAAGGTGTTGTCCGGGACGAAGTACGGTGTGCGACAAACCCGAGGGAAGTTCGGTTTGGGGTCAAAAATGGCCCTGATATGGAGCAAGCAAACAACCGGGTTACCCATTGAGATTTTATCCGCGCAGCCGAAACAAAAGTTTTGCTCCAGGTACGTGCTGGACATCGACATCGAGAGGAACGAACCCAACGTGCATTCGGTTGACAAAACCCCAAACGACGAAGAATGGCACGGCGCCGAGCTCTCCGTAATAATCGAGGGCAACTGGACCGCGTACCGGAACAAAGGTAGGTAATTAATTGGGCCTTCTCAAATCCCGGACGACTATTTTACCGAAGCTGGTGACTGTTGTCCATACATCGCGATATACAATACTGACACTTTTCTTTTACAACAAAGTGCTGTCGTACCTCCGCCAACTCGCCATCGTCACGCCGTACGCGCAGGTACGCGTTGGGGCTTTCCCAAATCCCGCCTCCATGTTTACCGCCCCGTCCGTGACTGAAAACTGTGCACTACTGGTAACTCTTCCTGGCGTACTCGCGGCTGTTACAAACACTTCACAAACGCACTGTTACCTGCGTTTTATGGAGTACAGGTTGAACGTCCGGTACCACTACGGAACTACCCAATCCCGGATATAAACGTTACGAAGTACTGCCGATTGTCCAGAGTAATTACTCACACAAGTTACGGGAAGACTGACACTTTCTTTTACTTCCCGTAAGTTCCACTTCAAGTACGTCAGCGCGGGTAGCGATAACCGAGGCAACGTTGACGCGATGTTCCGACGGCGCACGTTGGTAATGCCCAGCCCACCGACCACCACGAAGCACCACCCGAGCGCGGCGAACGAGGACCAACTGCTTATCAAAACCCTGCTATCACAAACCAGGGAGAAAACCCTGCTCGGGTTTCTCAACAAGGAGTTCACGTCAATCGGAAAGGACCACGCCTCGCGGCTGGTGAAGGAACTAGGCAAAGGCTTCGACCCTACGATGTCCCCGAAAGACGTTTCCGAAACGCAAGCCACGCGTATTCAACAGCTGTTGAGTTACGCGCGGTTCACGGATCCGAGTGGGGACTGTTTGTCCCCAGCTGGGGAGTATAACTTACGGCTAGGGATCATGAAGGAACTGGTAAGGGCCTTTCCCACCCAACACATTCCGCCTCTGCGATTGCCCATACCAGACTGACACTTTCTTTTTTATCTTATCAGGCGCCGGATTGGATCGCGAGCTTTGTGGGCGGCGCGCTGGCGTGCGGCGGGCATCCCCTCATCGTTGAGGCGTGCGTTTCCTTGGGAGGCAAAGACGTCAAGGCTGGTCACAACGTTTTTCGGTTCGCTAACCGTATTCCTTTGTTGTTTGAAGCCGGAAGCGACGTCGTGACGCGGTGCGTACAGAGGCTGAACTGGAGTTCGTACAAAATCGACAAGAACAACGACAAGATTGGTATTTTTGTCAGCATAGTGAGCACAAAAATTCCCTTCAAAGGAACCTCGAAGGAGTACATCGGGGACGACAACGTTGAGATCGCTGAGGCGGTGGACCGCGCGATAAGAGCCTGCGCCACGCAGCTGAAAGGGAAGATCGTCCGCGCGCAGGCGGCGAAGGAGCGACGCGCGCGGAAAAAGGTACGGCCTTGGTCCTTTCCCAAATCCCAACCCTGTTTGCCCGTACAAGACGTTAACCACTTTTCTTTTCCATAAAAAGGTTTTGTCGCGGTACATTCCCGATTGCGCGCGCGCCATCGCGGCGATGTTAACACAAAGCGCGCTGGCCGAGGAGCCTCCGTCGAAGCGGGCGAAGCTTTTCGGAGACCCGGCCGGCGGCGGCAACGGCGGGAAGCTGTGGCGCGTGGACCCGGTTTGGGAAAAAGAGTTGCTGGGGAAGGTCAAGTCAGGCACCGTGACGTTGGCCACGCTGACGCGCAAACTCGAGGAACACGTGGAGAAAATCGACAGCGAACAAGCGTTGGAGTACTCCATGGCGAACAAGGAAGGGCTGTGCGAAACCACGCACTTGATGCCCATCGGGTCGCATCACAAATTTTCAACAGTCGTGCGCCACCAAACCTGCGCCTTTCAGTTACTCGCCTCGGCGGCGACGGGTCCGCACGCGCTGTAAGGGTGTTGAGGCGATGTGGCACTAGGCGTACGGGAATGTTTGTAATACCGACAAAACGAGGTCATTGGTTCGATGCCGTGCAGAGTACGGGAATTACCTATTACGAAGAGTGTATGCTCGATTACAAATATCCCAGACTGACAAACTCCTCACCACGTGCCGGGCGCGAACTGAGATAATAAAAGAGAGTGTCAGTTTTGCATGGGCAAACAGTGTTGGGATTTGGGAAACGCAATACGTACCTCGGACGGGTTTTTGAATTTCTCGTAGTCCCAGCTCGTGGCGACCGCGAACGGCTCGCTCACCGTCGGCGCTTTTCCAAACTCAACCTTCGCGATTTGGAACTTGTTCATCATGGACTTGTCCCTCATGACGCACGCGCGAAGGGCGTCTTCCATAAGTGCACGCGCTTCAGGTTCACTCATGTCATCCGTGTGCTTCTCCCGGAAAAGCGGCCGCGCCATGTGGTTCCCGAACCCGGCGGCGAGGTGCGAATCCGTGTAGTGCTGTCCGATCATCCCTACCGTGCCTAAAAACTGCGTCCCGTCTTTCATCAAACCCGCCACCACCAGCGAGTTCCACAGCGGGTCGAACTTGTTCCGCCGGTTGTACATCACGCGGCACAGGTAGCTATATATTTCTTTCGGGGAGAGCTCCTTTCCGTCGTCCTCGCAGTAATCGTTGGTGTTGAGTTCGTCAAGCAGCGTCATGATGTAGTCGAAATCCGAAAGCTCACCGGTGAAACCGATGATGGTCTTGGCGTTCACCACGCGCATGCGCTGCAGGTTCTTGTACCGCTTGGTGGAGCCGTAGGAGCCTGTTTTTTTGGAGGGGGGGGGGAGGTTTTGTTAGGTGTGAGACGTGAGCGGGTTAAAGGTTTCATGGATTGAGACGTGAGCGAGGTGTTACTCGACGCGACTCGACGACGACGATGAGAGAAAAAAACACGCGCTCCGATTTAGGGTTGCGTTTCGCCAAAAAAATCGCAGTTGGCACACTGCTTGGGATCGGAACTCTTCCAGATCTGGTGCCCTTTCGTAACACGTACCTAGTGTGTCGCAGGCGATCATCACTCCGTCTTTGTACTTCATCCCGAGAACGGTGGTGCCGGTGACGTATGGGGTTCTATGGATCGCGCGAAGGGGGGGGGGGGGGAAG
>Ga0209302_10000658_pt1 | contig 19940 bp, 10 predicted proteins | sample ArcOceMetagenome_2_FD_187445 | JGI IMG/M metagenome (GOLD analysis project Ga0209302, IMG submission 187445) | Marine eukaryotic phytoplankton communities from Arctic Ocean - Arctic Ocean ARC135M Metagenome (SPAdes) (version 2) | ecosystem: Environmental > Aquatic > Marine > Oceanic | place... | reverse complement strand
TGCCGGACGTTGATCAAAGTCGTCCAATCTACGTAATGTAGTCTGCATGATAGGAGGTAAGGATTTAGTCTCAACCCACTCATCAGATGATGGAGATAGTTCCATATGACCAGTCTGAGTCAATACAGCGAATGGGTTAATATTCATTGTATCTGTCGCAAGTGTCTGGGATACTAAGTTGATGTCTGTGTATGGTAGTGTTACTAGGTCACCATGTTTTTCAGAACCTAGGATAGAGGCATTGTCCGCACTATATTTCAAACGTACAGAGTTCTCGCGGAAAGATGGTTTCAACTGCCCACGTGGATCGATAGATGCACGATAGTCTGGACTGTTTACTTCTGAGAAATCAAATGTACTGAAGTTATCTGCAATGAAACCAGCTTTAGTTCTTGCATTACCGTCCTCGTCCAATACTGTCAACGAACTAGTGTTAGATTCTAACAGACTCAATGTGGTCAGTTCGTATAGGTCTTCGACTCTCTGTTCCAACTTACCGATATCTTTCATCGTGAATCGTCGATTAGGAATGAATGTACTAGTAACGTCCGAAGAACTGAATGTGTATGGGTTAAGAGTAAACTTATATAAAGCAAGTGAACCCGTAGGGATTTCTGGTTGCCGTGGATTATGTGCAGATTTACCTTGAATAACCTGTAGTTCACCAAACCCAATTCCTCCACGACTGTCTGTTGCATTGGCAACCAGAACGTCAATACGTGAGGAGTAGTAAGAAACTGCATCAATAGTTACAGCGGATGCATTCTGTGGCAATTCCACAATATCAAATTCGTTCGTGTATGAGGATGGTGGCAATCGGACAGGACGGAAATCCAATACGTCTCGTAGAGAGATCTTCTGTCCGGTTGCAGTAATGTGGTCTGGGATGCTTTCATACGTATCGTCAATGTACGAACTTGCCGCATAGTAACGACCGGAAGTAGAGTGTACGTAATACTTGAACTCCACCTGTACTTCTGATTGAGATCCGAAGGGGAGTTGATACCCACTCTTAACTAATGCCTTTGCATTGTCGTAGTAGTTGTCTCTCTGTCCACCGTCTAAGGTAAATTGATCAGTAATATCATCGGCAGCTGCCCAAGAGGTTGCTGTCAAAGATTTGTGTTTAACAGATACAATTTCAAAGACATCTGCAACATCTAGGTCTACAGGACGGATTTGCCAGTCTACGGTAGGGATAGATTGAGTTACGGTATCAATTGTAATAGTTTTAGTCTTTGGAGCTGCAGTGACTTCTTCGAATGTCATAACAACATAATCAGTACTTGGTGTTAAACCAGTATACGTACCGTTGCTTGTTGCTATTGCTTGAATAGGGCCATCAGCCAATGCGATAATCCAAGAAGCATATTCTACACCACTAAGAGTTATCTCACCAGCAGTATCCGAAGTTACTGCGTTATACTTTTGGATAGTGTATGAAGAACTCAATATACTGGTTTTAGATGGACTAGTTCTAGGTAGAGGGAATAACAAATTGTTATCGGAAGTACCATAAAGAGTAGAGTCATCATCTAACAAAGGTATAACCGTATTAGCTAACGTATCGTCCATCTCGGTAACGTCCGAGAAGTTTTCGGTTCCAACTTTGGTAAGCACGCCACCAATAGTTTGAAATATACCGTCCATTCTAATGTTAAATAGGTATAAGCGATATCCTTTAGCGTCTAACTCAATACCACGAACGTTGGCATAACCAATTACATCAGAACCGTTTTTTAGTCTAAGAAAACCAAAAACATTGATGCGACCAAATCCTTCTGTGGTTGCCGGATCGATATAGACGTAGTTACCATATAGTGCTGGGACTGGTTCATTCTGTTGGACAAATAACTCGCGAGACTTTGGTACTGTAATATCTGTAGTACCAATCTCTAGTCGGTATCCATCAACATATGCGATACCTTCAGTTACGTCTAGGTTTAGGTTAGTAGCATCTTTCTCTTCGAAGATTGCTTTGAAATTTTCGACAACGTAGTTACCAGACTCTTCTTTTGTCCGTTGTGCAAGAAGGTCATTGATTCGGTTGTATCCGTCAAATGTACTGACCTCACGAGTGATGACCCCATCCACAACACGTGCGACAAAGACAAAGTTCTCTTCTACTTCAACTTGGTCTCGTGTAGTAGGTATTAATTTAATCTGATACCGATGTGCGCCCGGAGCAGTTTGATCAGGAACTTCACCCTGATTGTCAAAAAGATCTACGTCTTCACTCTCTGTGATGATGTTCTGTTGGATCAGAAATCCAATGTCTGTTGTAGGGAGTGCACTATACTTGTCGATGAACGCACTACCGCCTTCCATAAAGACAAAGTGTCCTTGGACAAAGAAGTCCCCCGAAGAAAAGTATGCTTTGGTTCCACGACCAGCTGCTAAAATGACACCGTCTGCCGCAACTTGTGCAGTGACAGCAACAGCATCAACACGGGTTAGTGTAGCAGATGGTGCTACCCGAGCGGACTTAGTAGTGTCTACTATACTTGAGGTGTCTGTGTACTGAACATACATGGTGAGAGGTTCAATAGGAGCAATGGTTGTTGCTGGAATAACTTCGAGTACTTTGAACTCAACCACACCATCGGTCATTACGACACCGACCAACTCTTGGCCTACAACACTACTTACGTCTAACCTAATATATTCTATTCGATTATCTACAGTTGCACCGCCTGGATTTACCAGAGCACCTTCTTTGAATATGTTACGACCGAATCGAGCAATCTCTTCTTGGATGATTGTTTGTGATTCTATTAATTCACGTGCCTGCAAGGCCTTACCGGAATTGAATAATACGCGATGATAACCATCTTCCGCTTTATAGAAATCTCTGTATGTTTCTTCGAACGTCTTGTTTGTAAAATCTACCATGATTAATCCTAAACGGTTATGACTAACTTAATGTCTTCTTGTTGTTGTGCGTCACGTTGTATTCTGTGTCTGTTCTCAATATATAGGACTTCGCCAGAGAACCGATCTACGCCATTGTCAGGATATAGTGTAGCGATAACGCCACTAGCAGAACCACCAATCTCGGTGACTTGTTCATTCACTTGAAAAGGAATGAATCCTGTACTTTCATTTTGGTGGTAATAAACATCACTGTTTACTGACTCGTCGATGTATCCTACTGCCCCAGAAGTCGTACCTGTAATCTGGTTACCCGAAGTAAATCCAGAAGTTGAAGTCAATTGTACATAAGGTAATACTTTGAGACTAGTTCCCAAGAAAGGAACTCCAACAAGATCAGTGACATCCTTTAACAATCCCATCTGGCGGAACGTGTTTTCTACAATGAAGGTATCTCCTTCAACACCATCTGGTTTGATAGTGAACATGACTGAACTTGTTTTGAAATCATTTGCTTGGTCTTTACCCAGACCATTTGCATCAGACAATACCGCTCTCAATACACATCCGGTGCCATATGCACCACTAATACTAACATCAGCATAAGTGTAATCTTGTCCACGATTGGTCATAGTAACTCTAACCACTTGACCGCCTACTATAGTAGCAGTACCGGCAGCACCTGTTCCAGTACCATTGATGATAACAGGAACGTCTCCGTCAACATAACCACTACCAGCTTCAATGATTTGAATAGAGACCAATTCTCTTGGGATAGCTGCGTCTTGTACATGAATTAATAGATCTTCGAATGGGCCTGCCTCGGCCTCTGTAGATTCAGAAACCAATACAGGAATATGATTAGAGGATAAGAAGTTAATTAATCTTACTGGTGACAATGAGAACATGTACTTCCACTCGTACCCATCACTTGTTGTGAAAGGTGTCAGATAGGCATCTGGGCCCACTAGACCATAATTGGGTTCTACAGTAGATAAGTTAGGAGTAACTTGCGTACCACCCTGAGACAAACATAAGTAAACTTCTTTCTGTCCATTCATTACATAGAATGGGTATGTGGTTACTTGATCTGACCAAGGCGAATAAAGGGAACCACTAGACCAGTTAACTCTAGGCATAACGAGAGACGAGGATTCAATCTTCTTTATAGATTGTAGATTGAGTCGAAACTCTTTCTCTTCGAAAGGTGTGTCTACAGCAGCAACTGCTACGTCGTTGTTTTGAAAACTATCTGACTTACCAATACCAATAAAGTATTGACTTGTTAATATGTCTTGGGAATGTTGTAACAATTCCTTTGCTAAACGAGACCGCATGGTTTGTCTTACTATGGCTAACATTGTATATTCCTATCCTCTATTTCGGTGCAGTAGGCCAGATGACCTCTGACACTGATGCTACATTTCCAATGGTTGACGGCAAGTCTCTTAATGCCTGTCGATAGTCTCTCCATTCTTGAAGTTTTGCTTCGGTCAAAGGAACATCCAATGACTGAGTCCAATCAGAAGAAAACAAAAATCCGTTTCTTTCCAGTACGATGTCTTTTAACAATGCCTCTGCGTCCCAAGACCATCCATCTGTAGAACTCCATACGGAGTGTCTGTTAGGTGATAATCCTATAAAATCAAAAGACTCTGTCTCACTATTGTACCAGTGATAGTCCATGAAGTATCTTGTATCATGACACCCTTCCGGAATATTGTCTTCAAAGATATGGATAATACGCATAGTAGCATCTTCAGAGATGCCTGACTTATCGATGTTGTAATGTGGTATTGATATTCTAGATATTCTACCAGTCTCAATTTTTACGTATACTACGAATTTCAAGTTCATTATAGGGGTTACCTTACCGTTCTATTATACTATTTATAACAATTTTGTCAAGTGGTTTTAAAATTAATTTATGTTGTCGTTAGGGTTTCCACCGTTGTTTCCACCGTCGCCAGGGTCGCCAGGCGATGTGTTGCCAGGCACTACATTAACTGTACGTGTAACTTGCGTTGCCCCATTCGCGTTGTAGGTCACTATGTAACTTCCAACAGAAGCGGTGTTTACTTCCGTTGCGTCTATATCAACTGTCTCTCCAGTGTCTGTGGACGCACCGAGTTCCTGATACGTGGCATTCAAATCAACTGATTGCGGATTGGCACCCACTAAAGTGATTACTGGGGTTGCATAGTCCGTATTGGAAACTGTAGTCACCTGATAGTACGTGCCCAATATCCAGGCATTACCGTTGAACACTTGTAATGTGTAAGTGTAGGTTGTACCTTCTGGTGGAACGTCATTCACGGTCAATGTGTTCCTTTGATTTGATACCAAGTTGAACGAGTTGACGATTATCGAATTATCTCTATAAAGTCTAGCAACAACAGTCGAAGAACCTTCGGTGTAGAAATCGAACTCAAGTTCGTGTCCATCCTCTGGGGATGCTGTATGATGTAGTATCTGAGGTGACATAGTCACGAATGTGCCGGCATCGTTGTCAAGTAGAGTGAACTCCTTAGAATCCAGCGCAGTTAATGCACCTTGTGCGGCCGTCGTATCAGAACCTCCCCTCAACTCAATAACAAATTTTTCACCCTGCCAACCTATCTCTGAGGTATTGGTTGGTGTACGAGTTGATTGACTTGTGTAGTTACCTATGTAATTTCCAACGAAACCCGATGATATGTTTCTAGTAGAAGCACTACTAGTGGGTCTTGTGTACGAACTGGTTCTCTTTACGATAGACTCACTGGTGCTGTTAGTGGTCGTAGTAAAGTCTCCAACATAGTTGCCAGTATATACCGAGGTTCTTGTGAATGTAGAAGACCTTGTAGATCCGCGAGTAGATGTTCTCCCATAATTTCCGATATAGTTTCCTATAAAGTATAGGTTTCTGCTGAAACTAAGGGTTGATGAACGACTTCCTATACGAGTACGTGTATAATTTCCGGCGAAATTACCGGCGTAGTAAGCTGGTCTAGTATAACTACTGGGTCGTGTTATAGTCGCAATTCGGGTTCGTGTAGATGTAGACATTGTGGTGCTAGTACGCTCACCCACGAAGGTTCTGGTATAATACCCTGTGAAGGTTCTAGCATATTTAACGCCTTGAGTTCTGGTTCTCGCATAGTTACCAATGTAGTTTCCCGTGAAAGTTTGAGAATAAATTCCAGAATAACTATCGACTATGTTTCTACCATAGTTACCAACATAATTGGCAGAGTACGTTAGGGGTCTGGTATATACCCCTGAATATGTCACAACTCTAGTTCTACTATAACTCTCATTTCTCAAATAGTTTCCTATATAACTAGAGACACGATCTCGGATAGAGTTAACCGTCCTTGGTTCACCACCTTCAATTATGATATTGAGTCCAGTGTAATTTCCTACAAAGTGTGTTGATCGGAACCTGAAGTAACTAACTGGCGAGAGGAAGTCGCCCACATAAGATTCTGTTCTCACCGCATTTGACACAAAGTTTCCGGTATAATTCCCAGTATATCCAAGTGTGTTGGTTCCGGTGTATGAAATAAGTCTTGCGAAGGTAGTTGCACGAGTCCTTGCAAATTGACCACCAATAGCATACGCCCTAGAGCTAGTTCTAGTGGACGTGCGCGAATAGGGAACCCATCTAGTGTAATAAGAAGTTGTGGCTGAAGGAGCAGAGGTAGATGTATTTCGAGTAATAGAATAGTAGTTACTACGTTGGCCAACAGTGTTTGATAGGTTGCCTTTATGATAGACCATACCACCTGAAGATATGTATGTTATGGATGAAAATGAAGGCACTGTCTGGGATGCAACTCTAGCGCCATCCCACCAGACATCGATTACTTTCATGAAGTCCCCTTCACCCCATCCTTCTGGGCCTTCTAACCAATAGAATTTCGGGGACACGCTATAATTATATGTTGCACTTACAGTTCTACTGTAGGGTAATGTTCTAGCATAGTTACCGACAAAATCACCGACGAAGTTACGACTAGATGCAATCGTGTTCGCATAGTCACCCACATAAGAGTTAGCATAATAGTAGTATCGCGAAGATGGAGCTGCGGCCAAAGTTCTGGTGTACACCCCTGCAAAGGCCTGTGTATAATCGGTTGTGTCAGTGAAATAACGACTGAACGTATTGGTCGATGCAACATTCCTAGAGTAGTTACCAGTGAAGCTACCCAGCCGAACTCTAGCATAATCTCTAGTGCCAGCATAGTTACCAACGAATGATCCCTCGCGAGTTCTTGAGTATATTACCGATGGTCTACTATAGTTACCCACAAAACTCCGAGAATAGTCACCCGTGTAAGAATCGGTTCGTGTGCTACTGACTCCTCGGTTTCGAGTATATACACTAGCTCTGTCTCTACTGTAGTAACCTGTATAGGATGAGTATCTAGTCCTAGAACTTGTCCTAGCATAGTTTCCAACATAAGACAAAGAGTTGGAACTGTTTCTGGTATACGTTCCGGTGAATGCAGAGTCGCGAGTTCTAGTATATACGCTCGTGAAGTTTGTAACAAAAAATCTAGGTTCACCATTGCGACCACCAGTACTAGACATTATATAGTTACCTGTATAGGATACTGGTCTAGTGAAATTTCTACTAGATGAAAGTATCCGTGAACTAGTCCTTGTAGATGTGCCCGCATAATTGCCCACAAAGTTCCCAACATATGATGAGGGTCTACTGTAAGAGGAGTTGCGAGATGAATTTGTTATTCTGGTTCTGGCATAGTTCCCAGAAAATGTCCCAGCACTAGATAATATTCCAGTGGAATACAATGTTCTCCCATAGTTAACGACGGAGTCACGACTAGATGTAATCGTCGTGTTCGTAAAATCCCCAAGGAAGCTTCTTGTAAAATCCCTGTTGTAAGAAGATTCGCCAAAACCAGTATAAGTAGAAATTCTATTACGGGTATAGGTACCAGTATAATCTTGACTGTAGGTTTTGTTAAAGGTCTGTGTACCAGAAGATGCATCTTTAGTGGTCAGAGTGGTAGTATGTGAATTCCCATTAAATGTAGATGCTACCGATACAAAGTCATTACTTGCTTCGGAACCAGTTATCTTAAATACACGTGTGTGGTAGTTACCTACTTCAGACGTTGCTGCGTTAAAGGATATCGTACCACCTTCTGTTAGACTACTACCTGACTGGTAGTTTATAGTACCCGTGATATCATCTGGTTCAGTAGGAGGCCCGTCTACATCATCACCGTCACCCCCATCCGTTGGGGGCGCACTACCCACTCCTAGTCTAGCAGCAAAGATTGCATTGTGACTTGACCAGAGTTGAAGTACAGGTTCACCACCAGTCATCGTAGTACTGATATCACCATCAATGGTGTATGCACTGGTATCGGATATGTGGAGTCCACTGATGTTATCGCCTTCCAACATAGGCCGATTCAAGTTTGGCGAACTTTGACTCCATTCCAGATTGACATAGTGACCATTAGGATAGGACAGAGAGGAAGACTGACCATCAGTGATTTCACCGAAGTTGCTTGCTGGCGGGAGATAGCTCTCAATGTAAAAGGTTTTATCGGACGTGAAACTTCTGGAGTCTAGTGCAATTTCTTGGGACTCTGTCAACAACTGAAGACCATAGTCGTCATTGGTGTGTAGTCCTAGTCCAATAACCGTGGATGCTTTACGTACTACGAAGTAGTCCATGTCTACCTCGAATCCAGAGTAAGCATAGAAATTTCTAATAAACAGGGTTCCAGTGAACACCCACTTCCATGCGGCCCCATAGAACTTTACATTCCCATCTTCATCGATATCAATACTATAGAGAAAAGGTCGGTCTATGTGTACATCAGCTTGACCTGCTTGGCCTTCGATCACATGAGGTGTGTAATTGCCACCACCTTTCGCAGATGGGTACCTGACATATATGTAATCCCCTGGCTGTAGGCGGCCTGGCAAGTTGAAAGTGTGACCCCTGCCGACTTGCGTCACGACCATATTCACCATGCTCAAATCGGTATCGGCAACCGTGAAGTTATTACCAGCGTCATCGTTTCCTGTAACTTTTAGTCCGTAAGACATTATCCAACCCTCAATGCTATAACTGTACCGCGTCTTGTGTTCATATATTGATAGTTATTGGTTATGGTGAACCCCGTGGAGGTTCTATCACTAACAACAAAACCACGTGCATCTTCGAATGTTATCAAAACTTTTGAGGTTTGATCAGCGTCTGGACACGAGATGAATTGACTCGCATTCTTTGCTAAGTCAATTGTTAAATAAACCTGTATATTAGAAGTTCTTATATTATCCGAGAAAACAATAGATGATGTAATAGAGTTACCATTACCATCACTATCAGGACTAATAATTTGCAATCCATAATTAGACATTGTGTAATCTCCTTAGATTAAGAAAGTTTGCCTAATATGACTCGTGGTCTTTCAGAAGCATCTTTAATTACTATTGTTTCATTTTTTATACTCATCGAACCCTCACCAACAGTATTACTAGTAATATCTAGTTCTCCGGTAACTGTCGCATTTGATAGTTTTACGATACCGCCTTCAACTTGAAATGGTGAGATCTCATCAATTCCATTTATAATTTGGAACTTGTCTGCTGTTAATATGAAATTTGAACTGTCCCCATTATTGGTAAGTTCGAATCCTGCAAAGTGTCCGTCGGCAGTCAAATTAACAAAGTACCTCTGATTAATTGAGTGCAGACCATCACTATTTGCCTTTGACTGTTGTATAAGACCCTGTTGAGCGATTGCGAATTCACCCTCTGAATCGTATTCATCACCGAATAGACCTGTCTTGAATGTAGTAACTGCTTTGTTTGCAATGGTTGCAATGCCTGCACTATCAAGAACAATTAAAGCAGAGACATCGGATTTAACATCATTAATTAAACTACTTACATCGGAATCTGCACTTAGACCAAGTTCAGTCCTAAATTTAGTTAGTCTTGAGTTAGTGATCGAAAGTGTCTCGGCTGAATCTAGAATATCGGCACGAAGTCCATCTTCTACATCATTTAGTAACTTACCAACACTATCAGTACCGATACCAATCTCAGTCCTAAATTTAGTTAGTCTTGCGTTAGTGATCAATAATGACTCAGCTGAATCTAGAATATCGGCACGTATACCATCTTCTACATCGTTTAATAACTTGCCAACACTATCAGTACCGATACCAATCTCAGTCCTAAATTTAGTTAGTCTTGAGTTAGTGATTAAAAGAGTACCAGCTGAATCTAGAATATCGGCACGAAGACCTTCTTCTACATCATTCAACAGTTTACCTACACTATCAGTACCGATACCAATCTCAGTCCTAAATTTAGTTAGTCTTGAGTTAGTGATTAAAAGTGTCCCGGCGGAGTCTAGAATGTCCGAACGAATGCCATCTTCTACATCGTTTAATAACTTGCCAACACTATCAGTACCGATACCAATCTCAGTCCTAAATTTAGTTAGTCTTGAGTTAGTGATTAAAAGAGTACCAGCGGAGTCTAGAATATCGGCACGAAGATCATCTTCTACATCGTTTAATAACTTACCAACACTGTCGGTGCCTAATCCAATCTCAGTCCTAAATTTCGTTAGTCTCGAATTAGTGATTAAAAGTGTCCCGGCTGAATCTAGAATATCGGCACGTATACCATCTTCTACATCGTTTAATAACTTACCAACACTATCAGTACCTAATCCAAGTTCAGTTCTAAATTTAGTTAGTCTCGAATTAGTGATCGAAAGAGTACCAGCAGAGTCTAGAATATCGGCACGTATACCATCTTCTACATCATTTAGTAACTTACCAACGCTGTCAGTACCTAATCCAATCTCAGTCCTAAATTTAGTTAATCTTTCGTTGGTGATCGACAATACGTCAGAGTCGGATTTAATGTCTGATCGAATACCGTCTTCGACATCATTCAAAAGGGCCGTGATGTCACTTCCTTCACCTAGACCGATCTCAGTTCTAAATTTAGTTAGTCTCGAATTAGTGATCGAAAGAGCACCAGCGGAATCTAACATCTCACCGCGTAGTTCCTCTTTCACTGCATTAGTTGCTGAAAGGAGACCAGCGCTATCAACACGATCCAATGATTGATCGAATGTAGTAATCTTAGAGTCAACAATTGACGTTATATCTGAATCGCTTCGGATCTCAGATCGTAATGCGTCTTTCACTTCACTTGTCGCAGTGATCAAAGTTGCAGAGTCAATATTGTTGGATACTGATTGACTTAGTGTTGATACATCACCGGCAAGAGCAAACAGTTCGTCTGAGTTCCGACCTACCAGTGCATAGAGGTCGCTGGTTGTGTTAGATAGGATTGACACTACCAAGTCAGAATCAATACCTTCTTTTAGTGCAGCATCTAGTTCTACTATACGTGAAGATATTATTCGCAAGTCACTGTCAGTTTGAATGATGAGTGTTGCCATGCTGTCCATAGCAAGACCATTCGCAGCAATATCTGCGCGGAGATCACTATCATTAATAATGTTCAAGTCAACTTCTAATCGTGTAACAGATGAAGCCAGTAACGTCAAGGTATCACTGTCTTGCTCTATGCGAGTAACTAGTTCTTGACGTGCAGCTGTTTCTGCATCAATTTTAATACCTAGATCCGAATCGATTTGGGATAGTTTAGAATCTAGTTCGGTTATTTTACCGGACTCAATCAATAGATCACTATCAGTTTTATTAATTCTGGTGGTTAATGTCTCAGTTGCGTTCGCAGCTGCATCAATTTTAATACCTAGATCCGAATCGATTTGTCCTAGGGTAACACCTAAGTTTATTACTTTCTCGGCCTCAATCAGTAGGTCACTATCTGTCGCATTAATTCTAGTGGTTAATGACTCACGTGCAGTCGCACCAGCAGATAGTTGTGAACGTAGATCTGAGTCAATCACGTCTAGTTTAGATTCTAGTGAAGTGACATCTGAAGATAGAATAGAAAGTCCATGACTGTCTGCATCAACACGAGTGGTCAATGCTGAGACCGCACTGGCGTTTGCCGTGACTGCACCAGCGTTGTCGAAGATGTCTGCTAATAAGGCACTGTCAATGTCACCGAGAGATGCGTTCAACGATGTGACGGATTCGCTTAATACACTTATGGATGTATCGGTCGCATCAATACGTGTGGTTAGACCAGATGTCGCAGATGCTACTGCCTCTCCAATGTCTGTTGAGGTTTGTACTTGCAAGGTAGTTACATCAGACGCTATTGCAGTAAGAGAAGAATCAGTTGCTACAATCATTGCAGTCAATGAACTTGTTGCAGCTGCTACTGCTTCCCCAATGTCCGTTGAGGTCTGTACTTCCAGTTCGGTAACATCTGATGCTAAGGCGGTTAACGAAGAATCAGTTGCTACAATCATTGCAGTCAATGAACTTGTTGCAGATGATACTGCCTCCCCAATGTCGGTTGAGGTTTGTACTTTCAAGGTAACTACATCAGACGCCAATGCAGTGAGTACACCATCCGTTAGGTCGATACGTGCAGTTAGAGTACTGTTTGCAGATGCTGAACTGCTATCTAATGATACTTGAAGGTCTACTATAAATTGAGAAAGTACCGAGATGTCAGAATCGATGTCTGTTATCAACTCCATCCGTGCTGTGGCATTCGCATCTAGGTCACTATCAGTAGAATTTTTGAAATCGTTAAGTCGTGTTAAAATGGTGACAATGTCACTTTCGTTCACTGATACTCTATTTTCAAGATCAGAGCCTATTCCACCACCGCTGTCACCATTGCCGTTACCATCACCTATACTTTCTAGTATAGCAGAGTCGATTAAACTGATAATATCTTCAAGAGAAATACCATCAGTTCCATCAGATCCGCCATTTCCGTCAGATCCGTCAGATCCGTCATTTCCGCCAATTGACTGAAGCAGAGTATATAGTTCACTAAAATTGTCATTGATCTTACTACCAGCCGATCGTAAAGTATCACCACTATTACTGTTTGCGGCGGCGCCCAATCCTATGATTTGTCTAGTCATTACATTTTCCTAAAATTCGTATTTGTTTTTATTAGTTAGTGTTACCAGTAACTACTCTTATGGGGATGTTTCGTATATAGGTCTGACCTGACAACACACCCGTTGCTGTAACGGACACGTCTGTATTATCAGATAAATTTTCGTCTAGTGTTGCAGTATATGACTGACCAAAACTCAAAGTTGCTGTATTGACATTCCACTCAGGTGGGAAGGTCAGTGTTATGTTGTTATCTGACTTACCATACACATTATAGTAGAATTCTACATCTCTATTCGTAGAGATATCAACAACAAGTTCTTCATCGGTACCAGTTGAGCCAGGATGGTACGTCCTAGGTTTCATTACCCCCAGTGCATACCATGCAATATTAGAATCCCAGTCATTTGCTATAATAGGTACCATATTTAAAACTACTAATGGTGAAGATGGACTCAAGTCTGCGTCAGCAGTTCCACCATCCAAAGTCCAAGATGCATCGAATTCGATGCTAGTTAGGCCAGTTGGAACGGTCTGTGTGATACCCGTACTAATAACGGATAGTTTTATTCCGACCGTTCCGCTGATAGCAGTTAGTGGGTCTAAATGCATACTGTCTACTAAGTAATCAGCGTCGTTGGAATGTTCATCTATCATCACCATGCCAGTGATCCTATTACTATCATGAACCACAGTCCATTGTTGTCTAGTTCTTGCGTTGTGGTTACCACCGAATACCGATACATCGGCGTTTGAAGCAAACCCATTATACAATTCTGAATTTTCATTACCAGAACTAGTATAGTATCGAGGAGTGACATCCTGCCCGTTAATGGAAACTAACTCTATTTCACCACGGTATGACTCTCCAATCTCAACCGCACGGTCTAACCATCTACCTGAGAATATTGGAGCAGGTGGATTCGAAATTCCTGACAAATAATTATTCATATTCCTATTGTGTACTACCACATCAAAGACACCGGAAGAATGATATATAACACCTACCCAAACCTTTCTAGGCATATAAGAAACTTTATATGGCCAGTTAGGCATTCTGAATCTATTACCATCACTGTGTCGTACCATAGTTCTTGGGCCACTAGAAGCGGTGATGTTTTGAACATTAGAAGTTTCTGGGAATAATGTTGCGACAGGTTGAGTAGTTCCACCTGTGTCTGTATTACCACCTGTATCTGTGTTACCGCCTCCGGTATCTGTGTTACCACCTGTGTCTGTGTTACCGCTTGGATTACCCATATCGCTTTCTGCTTCATCAGCATCCTTACCATAAGACGTATCTGACATCAAAATGTGTTCGTTGTCCATAGTTACAGAATTCGGTGACCCCCAATTAGCAATAGTACCGTGAATATCTTGCAATCTACTTAAAGACATGTCCTGATACTGATCGAGGGTTTTCGCAGAACTGACGACGACTCGGTGATTGCCTTCACTATGATTATCGTTAGTATTAATAGCACGGGCGACAAGTCCTGAATCTTCTGCCGGAGACATATGATTCATAGTCAACAATGAGAATTGTGGAGCAGAGAGCGGTGAAGACAGACTAAGAAGTTGTAGTGGAGCTTCAGATGGTGCAAGTGGATCTGTGGTCAATCCAGCACGAACATTAATTGCCGCCAATCCTTGGATTACTACGTCTGCTGCTAGATGGAATCCAGCAGGGTGAACCATCTTCCTATACAAGTCTTCATAGTCACTGAACGATAGACCTGTTTTCAAAAGAATCGAGAATATCTGGTATCTCTTATCATCCTGAATGTACTTCAACGACGCTGGCCCAATTAAGGAACCGCCTGGTTTGTCATTCAGTATGAAGATGTTTCTCTTTGGATACGTTACTTCGACATCTTCATTGAAGAATGCTTTGAAGAACTGTTCAGCAGATATCTGTGCACCTTTAGAACGATAGAAGTCCGAGATTAACCGAGCCATCATTCTTGGGTTGTCATAGAAGGATGACGAATTTAATCCCTCACCTATCTCATCGAACAACAGATCGAGGAAGTCGTTATATACGGGATTCCCTTGATCGTCTACTGTAGATGTTAACGCGGAGATATCTCGTCCGTGGAATAGGTCACGTATAACTCTAGAAAAAGACCCAGCGGCATCACCATCCATATAGTCATAGTAAGTCTCTAAGAACTTAATGAATAATGGATACTCGGTATCATAGAAATCAGGTAACGCTTCAACAACTTTAGAATTGTGGAAGGATATCTTATTCCTCTTAGGGTTGATTTCTATATTATACATTTTACAATAATACTCTGGTAGACTGAGTGTCAATTACTGCATTGGCTGATAATGCGTCTTCGTCCAACATGATGATATAATTTCTTAGTGGACGTACTGTACTAGTATTAGCAGGAGTCACAGATACTTTCAATGTAATGGGGATCAGAGTGTCTACTGAAAGTGCCGTGAAGAAAACCTCACCTGTCGCAGGCACATAAGATCCTATGTTTCTCTCTCTAACAACATTATCTAGGTCGAATATCTGTAGTCGGTTTGACCCAAGAACATTCTTGATATACACATCCTGACCCCGATATTTGAATATAGAAGTCTTTACAGTATAGTCGTCTTTGTCCGGAGCAGCAATCGCATAAGGGAAATTTATTGTATAGTCCCTTTGGTTATTATTTTCTATCAATACTCTCTGTTGACCTACAACGTCCAAACGAGAGTTCAGTATAGCAGAACTCAGATCGTCGATATCTTTCAATAGATTGGATCTACGGAAGACTGCGTCGAAGGTCTCTAGTGAGGAATTGAAGTGTGTCTTGATGACATTCTTCACCGCTACTTGCATAGCCTCAGGGGTCTCTGACTTACTAGGGTCTAGGTTGAATCTACACGTTAGTTCGAGGAACGTCTCTTGTGGGTCAACGAATTTGGTATCGATTGACATAATAGCGAGGTTAGAGGTCAGATTATCTTGGATAAGAGTCTCGGTCGCTGTTTTCGTCTGTTCGTCAGTACCCTCATTGAAGTTTAGACTAACAAAGACTTTACCGAACTCAGGTGGTATATTATCTTGTCCACCCCATGCAACAACATCTTTTATATATTCTAAAAACTTACTCTTAATCAAATTCTCGTAATCTGCCGCAGTGACTAGTCTCTGTTGTGCAGTGTATGCTCTAGGGGCATTCTTCTTTATCTGAGATAGGGATTCTCTCTCGGAACCCCCTGACGACTTAGATACAGTTGCGACAGTAATCGGTCTTCCATTCAAGAATTCAGCGGAGAATAGAGTAGCACCGTTAGACTCTGGGCCACGGGTCTGTAAATATTCTACCTGAACCTTGCTACCTACCGCAGGAGTCGTACCCAATACGTTACCATCACTGAAGAAGATTTCGAAATAACCATTCGAGACTTCCTTTACAATGTACACTCTAGACTCGTCACCGATAGTAACCGAACTTTCGATATTGATGTATGTGGTGTAAGATGTTGTGTTGAAGTTCTCGAATACCTTAACGAGCATGGTAGACGTATCTATGTTCTTATCTGCTATCACATATGCAGAGTCTTCGTCAGATACGATAAAGGTGTTTGATTTAGTAGCACCCTCATGAATCCGAACATTTTCGAAAAAGAACTGGTCATTTTCTTTGTATGCGGTATACTGTTCCTGAGTAGAGAAGGTGAAGGCTACTTCATCAACGTCTGCTGAGAATCTGTGGTATAAAGGTATTGTCAAAACATCTTCGAGGGGTAGTGCATCGATAGTTAAATTAACTAGAGCAGTTGAACCTGTACGAGACTTCGTAGTGTACCCTAACGCCTCGGCGTGAGCAAGTACGGAAGATCGTATCTGAGATGAAGACAGAAAGGATTCATTGATAGCCATGTTGGCTGTCAATCCATTGATGTGTGTATTGTACGCAAGTACATCTAGGAGACTAGAGAGTCCACTACCATCAAAATCGTAATCGTTGAAATCGTCACTCTGTTGGAAGTGTTCTATTAGACTTTGTTTAATGTTTGCAAAATCTAGATCAGAAGTTTTTATTGTCATTTATCGTATCCTCGCGATGTTCACGTTCACAGAGTCAGTCACTGATGTACTAATTACTTCAAAAGTCACTTGTATACTAACACTATTATATTCGTCTTTAATATCCACGTCAACCCTTTTTACTCTAACTCTAGGTTCGTGATCTCGTAAAGTTTCTCGTATGGCAATACGTATGTCTTCACTTTCTAAGTTGGTCGACAGGTTAAACAGAAGATCTCCTAGGTTAGCACCGAGAAGAGGTCGGAATGGCACGGAACCGTAGTTAGTCATCAATAAGTTCTTTACTGATTGACGAACGGCAGCTGCCTCTGTCTTTTTATATATGTCGCCCGAAGGTTTCTTTTCAAAAGAACAATCAACATCACTATTAACATGGGGTATGCTAACCGTGATTGGTCTATTAGAAAGGTTGCCGTCTTGTATTGAGAATTCTTTTGCCATAATGATTAAACTCTTTTCATGCTATTTATACAGAAACCGCAACGTCTATCTGAGGTAATTCAGGTAAAGTTAAATCTATTGACATCGGAACCCCAATTAACTTCAATACATCACAGAAGGTGAGGGTTAGGAAGTCTAAGACCGCACCTAGTCCTATAGCATCTAGGAATGATTTGATCTCATTGATCCACATGTTGATCAGTTCTTTCTGCCATTGTGCGAACCAATCTCTAGCCGCACGTACCATTTCGTTTATCTGTTCTTCAGGTACCACAACATTGGTATCGATCTCACCCCCAATGACATCTATAAGAGTCACACCGAACAAGGATACTTTTTTAAGTTGATCGACGATGAATCCATTGATAGTGAAGTTTGCGATATCCTCTTCCAACTTAGCAATCTTTTCTTGGGCATCCTTCTTGGTGTCCTCCGCTAATTTCTCTACGTCCTTCTTGGTGTCCTCCGCTAATTTCTTAGCATCTGCCTCCAGTGTCTCGGCGTCCTTCTTGAGTCGTTCTAGCTCTGATTCAAGGGATGCCTTTTGACCCAACGCTTGTTCTTTGATCAAGTCTATTTGTTCACGGATGAAAGTCTCTACATCGAAGTTCAATAGAGCAGGTAGACTAGGTAGACCCAAGGTGTCCCATATATCTTCGAATGCATCGATCAATGCACCGAAGGTTGATTGTAATAGGTTGGTGCACCACTTGAGTACTTCGTTTTTGAAATAAGCCCAAGTGAGTTTACCCTTCCATTCATCACACTTAATACCAAATTCACCTTTATGGTATTGATATCCAGCAGGAACCATGTTATAATAGAGTTCTACCTGTTCTGTAATCTGTGTCTTCAGACGTTCCTGTTCTTCCTTCTCCAGTATCTTCAGTATATCAACACTGATACCCATTATCGATACCTTGAAATCCACGGGAACTACACTCGATATCAGTTCTAGCATCTTAACAGGGATGTAGATATGAAACTCGTCGATAAGTTCCGACCATGCATCGTTAGCTTCTTTCTGCCAATTACGTATGTTACCTGTCGACCACCAAGGAGATAGGATAGTCTCTTGCATCTCCATGAACTCTTCTACCTGTCCGATGATATCTTCTATACCAGTCAGTTGGGTCAGGTACTTGTCAACCTCTTTCTTTACCTCAGCCTCTATGTCTTTCTCCGAGAGTTTATCTACCTCTCCTTCAAGTTTAGCGACTTCGTCTTCTAGTTGTTTCTTCTTATCCGCAGCAATCTTATTGAGATCGATGCTTGACTTGTATGCCTTCAACTTACTAGGGATCATCGCAATATCATTATAGAATTGGACGTACTCCGCTTTAGTAGGAAGGAGAGAATCAGAGCAAGGTAACTCTAGACTGATGGTTGGCATCTCAGGTGTCATTACGAATTCAGTTTAATGTTTGCAGCATTGATAGACACGGTACCAGTCGCAGAGAGGTCTACATCCCCGCCTACAATGACCTTCACGTTTCCACTCACGTGTATCTTATCTTCCCCAGCGACGACTGTGTACCGATCCTTGACCACGTGGGTGACCATATCACCATCATCGTTCATCTGGTAGAATGTGCCTTTCGCATGACGTTCGCGAATACGTTTAGCACCCTCGGTATCATCGTACTCTTTTAGGTGACCGCCCGCAGTCTCCGAGACTTGGTTGGTAGGGTACTTTGCACCATAGGGTACAGGCACCTCGTCCGAACCCACGAACAGATCAGGATCATATGGGTTGGTACCACGCGTCGAATCGTTGGTAGACAGTTCTTCTCCCTCTACTTTAGGGACTGACCCCATAACTAGAGGTAACTGAGAGTTCTTTCCGTCAAGGAACATTCCGAATACTTGAGCACCAATCTGGATACCTAGGTTCTTACCGAATCCTTTTGTACCACCTTCGGTGACAGGCATAACGATCTGAGCCCAAGGTAGATCCTCATCTTTGATATTATCGTACATACCAAATACGTCGACCTTCACCCTACCTAGTTCCATAGGATCTTTAAGATCGACTACTGTACCTAGGAACCATCGTGTTTGGTCACCGTAAAAGTCAATAAAGGTATTCGGTATCATTCAAAGTCTCCATCTGTCAATTTTATGCAAGATACAGTAACATCATAACCTTCAGACTTAAACGAATGTTTCGCAGAATATACTAGGTAGTCGCCAGATTTCTTACCATCAAAGGTTTTAGATGTATTTTCGTTGTAACTCGTTAGAAGGAATGCTATACGCATAACACTACCCACACTATTATAGTTCTTGTTAGCAAAGTCGAATCCATTGACTGTTATGGTCATTGGGCCACTTTGCATCAAATTTAGTACTGTTCGACTTATTATATCTCTTCTGTACTCACCCACAGTATTACTTTCCGAGTAACTTTTATCTTTAGGGTATGCAGAAGTCGCATTGACTTGAGATATTAGACGACTCTCTATTTTATTGAAGGATTCTTCTCCTATCTTGAAGTCTTCGGAATACAAAGGTCGATCTTCATTAGAGATGCCGTCGGTATTAAGTTTAGTAATAACATCTTT